>ERZ772967.2592-NODE-2592-length-11518-cov-3.344064_pt1 | contig 11518 bp, 24 predicted proteins | sample MGYA00511677_ERZ772967 | MGnify/ENA primary metagenome ERZ772967 (study PRJEB29015, sample SAMEA2737931) | human oral metagenome | biome: human oral; feature: human-associated habitat; material: dental | place: China | collected 2146 ...
TTTCTTTAAAATAATCTCTATATTTATCTAATAACATTATATTTTTCCTTTCATAAATTTCTTGAATAACTCATTAGCATAGTTTTTCTTGTCTCCTGATATATAAGTTTCAAACCACATACCTTGAGCATTAGGATTTTTATTTTTTTTGAAGTTGTACTCTGGATGAAAATAAACTCTTCTAGCATATGGTGTGTCTACTCCAATAATTGCCTTTCCTTTTTCAATATGAGTATCATCTACAAAGATACTTTCTTCTAATATTCCGTGTATCAAAAGGTATTGTTTGAGAGTCTAATAAATCAGATTGGATTGAATCCGCTGTTTCTAGTAAGGCATCAAGTGCATAAGCATTAATTTCATCAACAACATTTTGTTTGATTTTTTTACTAATTTTCATATTATCTCCAATTTTGTATGATTGACTGTTCCATCTGGATTAAAAATTCTATACCCTTTATGTATTGTATATTCTTTACTTTCTATTTTTACTTTACCTATAGATAAAGTTTTTATATTTTTGGACAAATCTCCCTTGATTAATATGATTCCATTCAGTATAATTTCTTTTCCATTAGGTTCTACTCTTTTCTCTGTTTTTTCTTGATAAATACATGGCTTCGTAACACTTAATACTTTATTGAAACCTCCATCTTCAGATATCTCATCACTATATATTGTAATTTCACATTCCTTATTTGCTAAAAAATCCAAGAATCCTAGTTTTTTTATTCTCTCTACCATTTAAAACCTCTTCTCATTAATCCTGTTTTCTTTAAATTGCTATAAGCTAAGTAAGGTATTTTATATTTTTTTATCTCTGTTATTATTTGTTCATTTATTTCAGAAGTAACTGATATATCACCTACACTATAGCTCTTTAAATTCATTGTTTGTTCATATAACTCTTTATTATTAAAATAAAACTCAGTACTTACAAACATACATTTTTTCAAACATTCCTTTTGAAAATCAGTTAAATTGTCATATCCTATATAAACTATTCTATTAAATGTTAAATCATCAATTATATCTTGTATTGTTTCAAAAATATAAGGAGGTATATCAAGTTTACCTCCCATATTTTTGTATTCTTCAATATTCAGGTAAAGCATATATCACCTCTATTCTTCAATTATAGGTTCTATTTCTGCAGGTTCTACTGCTGTTATAGTATTTATTTTGTCATCTTCTGGTGACCATCCTACTATTGTCATATTAATTCCTCCTCATCTTATGCTTGATGTGATAAAGCAAATCCAGCTCTCTTATTCTTATATCCATTTTCAAGAGAATATATTCTATATAACATCTTATTGAAATCTCCATCTTGATCTTGGTCTGCTGTAAATATTTTTATGTTTGCATGTTTAGCATATTGAAGTACTGCTGGTTTGTGAATTATCATAAAGTTAATTTTCTTACCATCACTTGCTGGTTTATATCCTCCTTTTTCTTCTCCACTGTCTTTACCATTTAATAGTTGAATTTTAGTGTAAAATCTACTTTGTGGTACTTCAATTACTGCTGCAAAATTATCTAAAATATCTGTATTAGTTATTTTTGAAACATGTTTTGCCTTCTTAAGTAGTGTAGGTGTTATGAATAAAATCCTTTCTGATTCACCTACTTCATCTTCTGTCATTTGAGAATAAGTATCTTGTATTGCTTCAAGAATTTCTTCACCTTTAGTATATTTAATTTAGTTATATCATTTAAACTTGAATATTTAGCAAATCTCATAGCATCAACTTCTGGAACAACTTTAGTTCTAACAAATTCACCAGAAAGTTTTCCAAAGGCGATTCCTGCTGTTTCTTCATTATCTATTCTATCTACTTTTAACTTTCTTCCTCTTTCATAATCAAATGGTACAGTTTGGTTAGTTAATTTAACATCACCATCAGTATAACCTGAATTTCTTGAATAATCTCCAAGTCCATCCATATCTATCATAGGTATTATTATTTCATTAGCATTAGCTCCTGCTTGCACTAATTCTTCCTCTGTGTCTAATATTGCAGTCTTCGCTTCTGCTTTATATACTGCATCAAGAAGTTGAGGTGCATTTTGTTTAAATTTTTCTATTGTATTCATATTATATCTCCTTTATAAATTATTATTTTAGCTTCATTGCTTTTTTTAATTTATCTAATGGATCTACCTTTTCTTTTTCTGTTTCCTTTCCATCTCCACCAATAGTGAAACCTTTTTCTTCACTTTTTTTGCTTAATTCTGGAAAGTCCTTAAGTATTTCTTCTATTTCAGTATTAAGTTTAGAATTATCAATATTACCGCTTTCATCTAATATAGCTTTTTTATCGACTAATCTCATCATTCTACTTGACTTACTAGAATCAACACCTTTTACAAGTAAAGCATTTTCAATTCTTAAATTAACAGCTTCTAACATACTTTTTTCAGCTTGTTTTTTTAAAATACTTAACTCATCTGTTTTAGTATCTTGCTTAGTAGACTTAAAAGCATTTAATATTTTTTTTGCTTCTTCTACATCATCAATTCCTAATTCTTTTTTCAGTTTTTCAACTGCTTTATTTGTGTTTTTTAGTGATATTGCATTAACATCCTCATCAGTATATTTTTTTTCTGACACTTGTGTTTTAACTTTTTCACTTTTCGAAGTATCAGTAGCTTCATTATTTTCTACTACTTCATTGTTTTCTACTCCGTCAACAACTTCCATTTTATCTCCTTTTTATACAGATAAGGTCATCTGCCTCTTGTTTTTAGATTACAAGCAACTTATTTTTGGCATACAAAAAAGAGATAAGTATTTCTACTCATCTCTTAAATATTATATGCACTGCAACATACAGTATTTAACTGTACATTGCACTACATATAGTGTAGTGTTTTATTAAAATTTATAATATTTTGTTCTGTATTTTAATGTGTATTCTATTGATGCAAGTGATATGTCAGGATATCTTTCTATTGTTTTTCTCAGTTCAAACTGTCTCTTTATTTCATACAGCCATCTTTGTTTTTCCATCTTTTTAGGAGGTTCAAGACTTTCATAGTATTCTCTTAATTTCTGCCATTCTTCTTTTGTATATTTTTTACTTACATACTTACCATTTTCATAATTTTGAATATCTGTTCTATCCAATAATTCATTTTCCTCATTCATCAATTTCCACCTCTATTATTTTTTCTTCTATTTTTAATATCTTATATTTTTGTCCTCTTTGTAGTATCATTTCTTTTTCAGCTTTAAAATGTGAGTGTTCTCCTATATAGAATCCTTTAGTAGTAGAGTTTGCTTTTATTTTTATCTGATATCCTGTTCCAAACATTTTAGATGTTTTATTATATAAACTAGTACTTTTATATGATTCCAAAGTATCATTTTTTTTCCAATATTCAAATTCTTCTCTACATACACCTCGGTGTAATATTATATTCTCTCCTATGTTATTATTTGATAAAACTTTATCTATTTCTTCTATACATTTTTTTGCCTTTGTTCTATTCCACTCATTTGTTATATCTGTTGGTTCGTTTAGATATCCGTTTATTACTGTATAAAAATCCGAAGTATACTCATTAAATGCATGTTTTTTATTGTAGTCTAAACTATCCCATATCAAATCACTTTGTCTTTGAAGTCTATCTTCTATCTCTTGATCTACTTCTTCGTATTTTATTATATCATACTTTTTATGTTTTTTGTTGTTTTTTTCTTGTATTTTGCTTGTTTCTAACAGCCTTACTCTTCTTTTTCTTTGTTCTTTTTGACTAAATAAGTCTTTTTTTCTCTCTTCCTCTTCTTTAGCCGTAGCATTTTTAGCCATTTGTTCATATTTTAGTTCATCTAATTCTTCATAATAAGTTGGAGCTTTGTGCCTACAATTAGGATGAAATAATCCCTTACTCATAGCACTAGATAATAATTCATGTTTGCCATCTGGAACACCTCCAGAATAAACATCATCAACCAATATTTGTTGTTCATACACTTTACAATATTTACATGAAGTTCCATGTTTTGTTATTTTTACAAGTGTTCTTTTTAACCTTTTCCTAAAGTCTCCCTCTGCCATAAGTCTTGACCTTTGAGACGCTGTTCTAACAGCCATTCTAGCATAATCAGCAATATTTACACGTCTTCCGTCCTTATATTCTATGCAGTTTATACCTCTTTTTGCAAAATCTTTCATAACTATGTTTATTGCTTGTTTAAGATTCACAGCTCCATGTGATAAGTAAAATCCAGCTTTAAATATAGTTTTTCTATAAACATCATTAGTCATTCTAAAAATAGCTTTTTCTGCTTCTTTAAAAGTCCCATTAATTTCATCTATCATAGCTTTTACTTTTTTGTTGTTAGTTTTAAAAAAGCTCTCATTTAATCGTTTTTTACCTCTGTTAGCATCATTAAATAATGCTATTGCTTCTTTTTTTCCTTGTTTATATTCTTCTTTTATTATTTTCTTTACATCTTTTGGTATATTAGATGTGTATTTTCCTATTATATCTTGATTTTCTCTTTTAATTCTTTGAATATCTCTAAGTTTTAATGCTTGCCACTGAGGATATTCCATATTTTCTTCTATTTCTTTTAATTCATGTCGTAATAAGTTTCTTTTAAGAGAAGCTATAAGTTCAAGTTCCATTTCTTGATAAAGTTTAGCTATATCATATTCATCCATATTCTACCTATTCTTTTTGTTCTTCTTCTATAATCTCTATATTATCTTTGTTGACAGCTGGTTCTACTTCTTCCATAATACCTTTTTCATTTTTAAGGCGTTTAATTTCTTGTTTTTTCCAATCTTCTTTTTTATTATCGCCCCATAATTGTTCTACAGTAGCTTCTATACTCATTATTCCAGAAGTATTTGCTTTTCCTATTGTTTCTACTTGAGCTTCAAATGAAGGGTTAGCATATTCAGTAAATACTACTTCACATTTAGTATCAGTTATTTTCTTTTTATTTAAATTGTCATAAAATTTAAAAGTGATATTTACTATATCTTCTATAAGTTTTCTCATACTATCCACTATCTGGCTTCTTTTGTAAAGTGTTGTTTTTTCTTTTTCTCTAGAAGCTTCAGCATTATCTAACTTTTTAGTATCTATACCTAATGTAGATGGACTAATAAGACCAGTTAAACATTGATCTAAAGCTGTAATATATGAAGTTAATAGTCCTTCATGCTGTATAGTACCTTGAGTTGTTTGTATTAAATTATTTTTATCACCTTCTCCCATTGTTGATGATAATAAAATAAACTCATTTTCAAAATCGCTCTTTCTTTTCACAACTCCAGTTTTCAAGTCTCTAGGGAGTAAGTCCTCAGGTATATATTCTTTAACTTGCCCCTTCCTTACAGAAAGCATCCACTGACTCCATATTTCATCATAAGCATCAAAATTATCTACTTTACCTTCAAATATAGACTTCCCTCTATTTTCATATTTTTGACTTTCTTTTAATAAAAATTTTCTTCCCATAAGGAAATTCGCATTATTTTTTATAGGTTTATATGGAGTATTTTCAGCTTTTTCTAATAGTTTTATATTTTCAAGCTTTCCATTATCATTATATAAACGATATTCAATTCCTTTTTCAGTATATTCTTCATAAAGTAAGTATTCTTTTTTATTTATTATCTTCTTTGTCTTATATATTATCCCTACAAGCCTTCCTCTTTTTGTAATATATTCTACTCTTTCAGGAGGATAAAACTCGATTATAGGATATCTAGATATTTCAGGATCATAACTCCATTTAAAAGCACCATCACCACCCCATAATACAGTTATTAAAGCTTTTCTTAATAATTCTTTAAAATTGTTTTCGTTAGCTATTGCTTCCCAATCGGATTGTCTTTCTCCTACTTTTATTGATGCTAAGCTATCCACAACTACATCAGATAATGTGTCTACTATCATCCCAGGTAAACCTGTATGTATTTTTATTATTCTATAACCTTTATTTCCCCAAAAATGTGGTAACTTTGTTTCATTAATAATTTGATCATATATCTGTTCTAGTTCTTCGCTTTCACCTCTATACCATATTTTATTTAATAATAAATTAGTTTCATAAGCTGTATATGAATACACATTTACATTGGTATTATAAGGTGCTTCTTCTATATCTAAATATTTCTTTATTCCATTCTTAATCATATTATTAAAGTTATTTAAAATATTCATTTTCTCCCCTTCTAATATTCTTCTTCATAGTTTTTTTCATTGTCTTCTGTACCATCTCCTATTATTTTTCTATAAGGTATAAATGCATATTGACTAGCATTTATTGTATGGTCATTAGCATCTTCTGGTTCATTATCTTTATTTTCTTTCCAGCTATAAGTTTCCAATTCTTGTATATGATTCGTACAATGACTTAATACAAAATATTTTAATTTATGAATCCAACCTAATTGAAGATTTATTCTGTTTATTATAGTTACTTTCTTATGAGCATTATTAAAAGTATAAATAGAACCATTTTTTCTAATATATTTTTTTATTTCAGTCATAGTCGCTTGGTCTGCCGAATCAATAAACACATGTCTAGCAAATCCCCATTCTTTTCTATTTCTTTCTAAAAAGTCAATAAAATTAACTACTGTATCAGATGGAGCAAGTGGTTGTTGTAAATTACTATTGTTATATACTCTTTCATCTAATACATATAATTCTCCGTTCTTAGATATTCCTTGAAATATCATTGCTATAGTATCAGGTGACTTAGTAGAATATGCTGTATCTAGTCCTGCAGTAAAACAAATGAATTCCAAAGGTTCTTTTTTATCTTTCATTTTTTCCTTAACTTCTTCTTTAGTCTTCACATGTTTACTTTGTTCAAAGTTTGGAAACACAAGTCCAACCGCTTTACCTCTAAGTCCTAGTATTTTATTTTTATATAACTTCGTTCCCTTAGGTGCAGAATCAATTTTCTTTTGTATTTCTTTTTCTGTTAAAGAAGCATTGTCATTAAAAGTAAAAAACCAGTATTTCCATTTTGGATTTTCTGGTTCTTTTAATTCTTTCATTATGCTCTTAGGAATATCTTTTTTATATTTTTCTATAGGTCTACTTCTATTGATAAACTCTTTATACACTAAAAGATTTGGATCATCTGGATTAAGTGTAGCAAGTAAATATTCATTACGAGTAGACATTTCTCTTACAAACTCAATATCAGCTGTATTTATTTCATCTATATAAACACAACCATATTGCCCGTCCGTAGTATCATCTTCCACTTGGCAGTATCATCATAACCTATAACATATATAATTTTATCATTATATTTTATATGTGATATCTTATTATCTTTATCTCCATTTCCTTTATAGTCTACATCATAAAATACATCTAAAACTCCTTTTTCAGAATTTATAATATTCTTCTCAGCAACACCAACACTTTTACAAGCTATTATATGAAGTTTTTTATCACTATCATTAACTTTAATCATAAACTTAACAACTCCTACTGTAGTTTTACCAGCAGCCGTAGTCCCTTCTAAAAACTCAGCATCAGCATCTTTGTATTCTAAAAAATCAATATATTTGTCAGATAAAGGAAAATTATTATACATCTGTACCTTTTCTTGATTTAGCTAGCTGTTCTACAATATCATCAAAATTAGCAGTACTTCGCATATTAGCATTAACATTTAAAGTTGAAGTATATGCTCCTTGCATTCTATTTAATTGATCACTAGCTTTTAATCTAATATCTAAACTTGGTACTACTTCTACTGGAGTATATCTTCTTTGTTCATTTAATATAATCTTAGTGTCTTTTATATTCCCTAATATTATATCTACTAGAAATTGTTGTCTTTCTGCTATGTTCATTGTTATTTTCTCTTCTATTTTCTCTTGCTTTTGATTGATATATTCTTTGATTTTAGATTTTTTTAACGTTTCATTTCCTATTGCATATGCTGTTTTGCTAGAATATCCTGCTTTTATAGCACTTTCAGTTGCATTCCCTGTTTTCATATATTCATCAGCAAATTCTTTTTGCTTCTTTGTTAATCCATTCTTCATTAATCCTCCTTACATAATAAAAAAGAGGATCTTAATTATTTTTCCTCTTTTTCTTTATTATCTTTCACAAGTTCAACATGTATTTTCTTTTCATTTATTTCTTTTGCTCTTTCTTCAGTTATATCAATTATTTCTCCCTTATTTCTTATTATATCAAGATATATATCATTAAACTCTTCAACAACTTTATATTTCATCTCTTTTACTTCTTTTATATCTTTCATATCTTTCCTCCTTTATTGATTGAGTAAAATAGGATTCGAACCTATTTAATTTTCCTTTTACTCATAAAAAATAGAATACCTACAAAATTGTAAGTATTCTTTTCCAGGTATATCCATGTTAAAAAGCAACTTGACCGATTTTTGAAGTCAATAGTACTTTATACTACTTCCTTCATTATACATATTATCATACTTCTTACTGGCGATTCACTGGCGATTTTCATTTTTTTAAGTATTTTTTTATTTTTTTATAATGATTCTTCCAGACATTGCTCACATCTATATCATAATCATTAGCTATTTTATTAACTGCTTTACTTGGATTATATCCATCAAACATTATAAGGGCATATAAATCATATTTAATGCCTTTAAATTCATTCAATGTATGTTTTCTTAGGTTTATCTCTTTTTCAAGCTCATTCAAGCTATTAGATAGGAATTCTAGCCTTTGTATTAGAGTCATTCCGTTATATTTTTCATTAAATGCTAATTCATGAGTTAAAGCAAACATTTTAAAATCAGGTTCAGAGTTTACTGGTGGTTTACTCTCATTTGAAAGTATAGCACCTCCTGCTCCATTATACTTAGCTGTAACTTTTTCTATCTCCTCTTTTATATATTCTATTTCATCTTCTATCGCCTTCTTCCTTTGTAAAAGATTCTGCATTAATTCCATTTCTATCATATGTATATCCTCCGTATTTATGCCATAGTCCCTGTCTTTTTAACATAGTTTCTGTATCCCTTTTTCTTGCCTCATCAAATCTATCTTTAATGTTTTCTTCGTTTTTTCCTAATGCTTCTTTAACTTTTTTTATTGTATGTATTATCATTCTTATTATTAATGATATAGCCCCTAACATTAAGAATACTGCAATTGGTGCCATTATTGATAATTTAATAACTTCCCAACTAAAATTTATTGCTTCTTTCATCTTCTTCCTCCTTCTGTTGGTTACAACTTGTAACTAACTCATTTTCTTTAATGACTTTAAAAACTTTCTTAATTTTCTTTTAAGTTTCCTTATAGTTTTTTTATTCCATTTTATCTTACCTTCTATTGTTATTTTTTCCATTCTTATATTATTGTTTTTTGTTGTTCCTACAAGTGATGGGTCTATTTTCGTTGCGTCTATAAAGGAAATATAAGTATCCCACTTTAATTCTTTTCCTGTTTTTTCTTCCATACTCTATTTTAAAATCCTTTCTAATAAATTCATCGCATTTATATTATTCTCTGATATTATTTTGTATTGTCTTTGATTTCCTTCTTTTATTGTGTCCTTTCACACGATTTTCGCACGATTCATTCCTTATAATTCAACATTCTTAGCAATTTTCGCACGATTTTGACACGATTAATAATTTATTTTTCTTCTATTCCTCTTTCAAATCATTTTCTAAGTGTCTTAACAAGTGCATACCATAAAAATAAAAATCTATCTTTTTTATTGCCTCTTGTAATGCTTTTTCAGTTGGTTTATTTATATCTATAATAACACATGGGTCTTGCTTTACAGCTAAAATCTGTGCGTCCTCACAAGGATTATCTATGTAGTATATAGCACTGGGATTTCTCATTACTGCTTCCATTTGTATTTTTTCACTTGGATTAACAATATATTTTATAGCAGCACCATTTTCTTTAACTGCTATAAGTTGTAATTCTTCACTAGGGTTATTAATATGTCGAATATTTAGACCATCTATTTGCAACTTTCTTTTTTGCTCTTCTTCAGTTAATGAATATATTGAATAAGCATAAGTACATTTATAGTCTTCCCATCCTTTTTCACCATATTTATTTATTATAACATTCTTGTATTCACTTAATTTCATTGTCGTTTCCCTTTCTTATTATACTACACCCATTATATATATTTATTTTCCCTTTATTTCCTATGATATTAATAGTATATGTTACTGTTGTTTCTATTTCTTCCATTTCTTCCCCTCCAACTTCTTTAAATATTCTTAATATTTTTTCTTTTAATTCAATTAGTTTCATTATTTTGCTCCTTTCCTACTTTTTTTATTTGTATAAATGCTATAAGGTTTTTTTGTTTTAATATTAATCATTCCATCTAAAAATGTAATTATGGCTGTTACTTCCCTTGTAGTATTATTTATTATTTTTATATTTTCTATTTCATCATAATTATCAGACATATTTTTTATCATTTATTTAACCACCTCTTTTTCTACTATCTCTTTTTTTAATTTTCTTAAATGTCTTCCCTTTAATCATATTAAAATTTATCGATATCTTATCATCTTTAAATTTTTCTAATCTATATTCTCCTATTGTATAACCTATTGGCTCTTCAGACTTACCTTCTTTTATCCACTCTTTTAGTTGTTGTCTTTGTATTCTATAATATCCTCCACCATACTCTAGGTCTCTATATGTACTAACATATTCTTCAAATGTTCCATCTATATAACGAACACATATAAATTCATGACCACTTAACACATAAACATCTATACAATTTATTTCTTTGTCTCTAGTATCAACTACGGTTGATACATATTCATCATTGTATATATTAAACTTCATACCATCCCCTTTCTTACTTTTCTAATAAGTCTTTTATTTCTTCTAGTGTCATGTTCCTTAGTTCTGATAATTTAACTGTTTTATCTAAATCATTTTCCATAAAACATAATAAGCAAACAAGTTCATATGCATTCTTCATACTCTCAATTGCCATTTCTATTAATTCATCTGTTGGTTTTCCCACATATAGAAGTCTAGATCCATCTTTTTCAATTTCATTTATCTGTTCTTCTTTAGATAAATTATATATATTAAATCCATCTGTATTTTCTACTCTTTCCCACTTTTCTTTACCGTGTATTTCTATTATTTTCTCTTTAAATTCACTTAGTTTCATTATTGTTCCTTCCTTTCAAGTCATTTTCTATATGTATTAAAATATTTTCATAATCATATGAAAATTTAGAACTTAATATTGCCTGTTTTATTGCTCTTTCACTTGGGTTCTTTATATTACTTATTAAAGCAGGGACTTCACTCACTGCCAATAATTGGATTTCTTCAGTAGGATTTTTTTATATATTGAATAAAATAAGGTGAGCTTTTTACTGCTAAAAGTTGTACTTTTTTTGATGGATTATTTATATATTTAATAGCATACCCATTTTTTTGTATAGCTTTTATTTGCATCTCTTCTGATGGATTATTTATATATCCAATATAATTTTCATTTTTATCTAATAATCTCTTTT
>ERZ772967.2593-NODE-2593-length-11518-cov-3.333508_pt1 | contig 11518 bp, 8 predicted proteins | sample MGYA00511677_ERZ772967 | MGnify/ENA primary metagenome ERZ772967 (study PRJEB29015, sample SAMEA2737931) | human oral metagenome | biome: human oral; feature: human-associated habitat; material: dental | place: China | collected 2146 ...
GCCTCTTCTTTTTGCCTCCCCTGAAAGGGGAGGTGGCCCGAAGGGCCGGAGGGGTGATTTCGCCTCCCCTGCAAAGGGAGGTGCCGCCGGGTCGGTCGCTCATAAGGTTTTTTTACCTTCTCTCACTTCCTGCCGTTGCATTTAGGGCGTAAATCCAGGAAAATGAAAAGCGCAGATTTTCGGAACGGACTTACAGGGCCGGCGCCCCTGCGCCGCGGCGGAATCCGTGTTATTCGGGAGGTGGTCGTCATGGGAGAGGTCAGCGTGGACACGATCTATCGACCGGAGAGGGACGCGGCCCTGGCAGCGCTCCTGAAGGCAAACGACCTCACGCTACCAGAGGGGACGGACGAGGGCGTGGGGCTCTACGAAGACGGGCACCTCGTGGGGTGCGGCTTCCTGAAGGGGAACCTGCTGCAGGGGGTCGCCGTCGATGCGGCACACCGCGGGGAAGGGCTCTCCGCCACGCTCATCACGGCCCTCATCCAGAGGGCCGTCCAGCGCGGCATCACCTATTGGCAGGTGATCACCAAGCCCGACATGGAGCGTTTTTTCGCCGGCCTCGGATTTCGCCGGGTGGCGGACGCACGGCCCTACGCCGTCCTTCTGGAGGCTGGAAGCGGCAGCGCCTCGGCCTACTCGGAGGGCCTTCGGCGTCAGGCGGAGGGCAGGCCCACACCCCGCGCCTGCGTCGTGATGAACGCCAACCCCTTCACGCTGGGCCATCGGCGCCTCGTGGAGCGGGCCGCCTCGGAGAACCCCTGGGTGTGGGTGCTGGCCGTGCGCGAGGACCGGTCGGAGTTCCCCTTCGACGTCCGATTCCGGCTGATGCGCGAGGGCACGGCGGACCTGCCCAACGTCGAGGTTCTGTCGGGGGGCGAGTACGTCATCTCCGCGCGCACCTTCCCCGCCTACTTCACGCGGCAGGAGTCGCTGGCCTCGGCGCAGGGCACGCTGGACGCAGCCGTCTTCTGCGATCTCGTGGCCCCTGCCCTCGGCGTCGCGAAGCGTTACGTGGGGACGGAGCCCTTCAGCCCGTCCACGGCGCGCTACAACGAGGCGCTCCTCGAGCAGCTGCCGAAGCGCGGCATCCAGGTCGTGGTGGTGGAGCGGGCCTCCGTAAACGGGGAGGCCGTCAGCGCGTCGCGGGTGCGGGCCGCGTTGGCCGCCGGGGACTGGGACACCGTTCGGGCCATGACGCCGGACAGCACGTATCGATACCTCCAGGAGCGGCGGGCAGGCTGACCCAGAGACAAAAAAAGGGGCGGGGCGGTGTTTCCGCCCCGCCGGCCGAGGGTCAGGCCCGGAAGCCCACGTCGCCGCGCTACAGGTACTGCGACAGGATGATTGCAGCGACCATCAGCGGAATGTTGAAGTGCAGGAACGTGGGGACACAGGTATCCCAGATGTGGTCGTGCTGGCCGTCCGCGTTCAGGCCCGCCGTGGGGCCGAGGGTCGTGTCGGAGGCCGGGGAGCCCGCGTCGCCGAGGGCCGCCGCCGCCGCGATCAGGAGGCAGGTCGCCGGAGTGGAGAAGCCCATGTGCTTGCAGAGCGGGACGTAGAGCACCGCCAGCACGGGGATCGTGCCGAAGGAGGTGCCGATGCCCATCGTCACCAGGAGGCCGATGAGGGTGATCATCGTCGCAGCCATGACCTTGTTGCCGCTCATGGCGTTGGCCGCCGCGTGAACCAGCTCGTCGACGCCGCCCGTCTGCTTCATGACGCCGGCATAGCCGCCCGCGATCAGCATCACGAAGGCGATCATGCCCATGATCTTGATGCCGCCCGCAAACTGGTCGTCGATCCTGCTCCATGGGACGGCTCCCAGGGCGAACATCACCACGAGTCCGCTCAGGGCGGAGAGGGGCAGAGAGTCGCTCCAGAGCTGTACCGCAACCACGACGAAGATGGCCAGGACGGTGATCCAGTGCGCCGGCTTCAGTTCCTCGGCGATGGCGTCCGTGGCCGACGTGTCCACGTCCAGCGCCTTGTACTCGCGGGGAGCGGCGTAGGAGATGAAGATGGCGATCAGCAGGCCGATGAACATCGCCACGCCGAGGTGCCACGTGTAGTGCCAGACCACGGCCGTCTCGATGGGCATGCCGTTCTCGCTCATGTTCTTCGCGATGATGCCGTGGAAGATCGTGCCGAAGCCGAAGGGAATGGCGATGTAGGGCGCCTTGAGCCCGAAGGCCAGGGAGCAGGCCGCGCCGCGGCGGTCCAGCTTCATGCGGTTGAACATGGCCAGCATCGGCGGGATCATGATGGGGATGAAGGCGATGTGGATGGGGATGAGGTTCTGGGACAGGCAGCTGACGCCCGCCAGGATCAGCAGCAGCACCGCCCGCCGGTTCCCCATCACGCGGGACATCTTCTTGCCCATGATGTCCGCAAGGCCCGTGGTGGCGATGGCTGTGGCGAAGGTGCCCAGCAGCAGGTAGGCCAGGGCCGTCTCGGCGTTGCTGCTGAACCCCTCCGTGATGATGCCCATCACGTCGCGGAACGGGATGCCGCCCACCAGGGCGCCGGCGTAGCAGGCCACCAGCATGGCCGCCAGGATGTTGAGCTTGAAAAGGCACAGCACGCACAGCACGATGACGGAAACCGTTACCGGGTTGGTCAGGATAGACAATCTAAACCCTCCTTTTGTCTGATAAAGTCCGCAAGGTCAAAGATATGGCTCACAATGCGCCTCGGCCTGGGGGGCGGCCCGTCCGCCGGCCGCTTCCGCCCCTCTCGAAAATTATAACATCACCGCATCACCCCGCCGCGTGCAGGTCAAGTTCGACCTCGATGGGCTCGTCCAGGGAGACCGGCCCCTCGATAAAGGCGCTCAGCACCTCCCCAGCCCGCCGGACGACCGAGGCGGTCAGGGCCCCGGCGGGCTGGACGTACCACCTGCGGAATTCGCCGTCCCGGACCTCCGCGCTCTCCGCCACCGCCGCGGCCAGGCTGCCGGACCCGCAGCTGCCCTCCTGGAACAGCGTCCCCACGGAGGGGACCTTGACGAACGGCGTCAGCCGCTCCTCCCCCGCCGCCTCGTCGAGGCGCTCCAGGAAGACAACGCCATAGGCCTCGAGCCCAGCCAGCCCTATAAAGGCCGGCTCCACGCGGCGGAAGAACTCCCGGCTCGGAGCCGTATCACGAACCACGAGGTGAGCGATGCCGCCCAGGTGGACCAACGTCCCCCCAAACTCCGGGACGGGCCGAACCTCGAGGGGCAGGGGCATCTCCGTCCGCGCCGTGCCTTCGGCCCAGTCCACGTCCACCGCGATGGGGTGGCTGCAGCCGCTGACCTCGATCCGCACCCTCTCAGGTCGGGGGACATGCCCTGCCGCGGTCCACATACCCCAGGCGCGGGCCGCGTTGCCACAGAACTCGCCCCCGGCCATCTCAAGCCGGGCGGCGCCGCCCATGAGGGGTGCGGAGGCGAAGCCCACCTGCTCGACCTTCATCTCCGGCAGGGCGGCGATCAGCTTTCCCGCGGCGTCGGCGCGCAGCGCGCGGTCGACGGGCGTCAGTACGAAGAGCGTGACGTTGCCCGCCGGGTCCGCGCGGACGACCTTCAGCCTCACGAGGCTCACGACGGCCTACTCCAGGTCGGGGACGTGCGCTCTCACGATCTCCAGGAGCTCGCCGCTGCGGACCATCTTCTCGACCTCCGCGATGTCCGGCCAGATCTCCCGGTCCACCTCGTAGAAGGCCACCCGCTCGCGCACGTGCTTCAAGAGCGCCTCGTGCAGCGGCGTGATCCCCTGGCCGTGGGTGTCGAGGCGACGGCGGACGTCGATGGCCTGGCAGGCCGTCAAGAGCTCGTCCGCCAGCACGGAGAGGGTGTTCTGCACGATCCAGCCCGCCTTGCGCGCGGCGGTGGTTCCCATGGAAACGATGTCCTCCTGATTTGCGGAGGAGGGGATGGAGTCCACGGAGGCCGGGTGCGCCAGCACCTTGTTCTCCGACACCATGGAGGCCGCGGCGTACTGGACGATCATGAAGCCGGAGTTCACGCCAGCCTTCGTCGTCAGGAACGGGGTGAGGCCGTTCGAGAGCGCCGCGTTGACCATGCGCTCCGTGCGCCGTTCGGAGATGTTGGCAAGCTCGGAGCAGGCGATGCCCAGGGTGTCGAAGGGGATGGCCATGGGCTCGCCGTGGAAGTTGCCCCCCGAAATGACGGCCTCGTCCTCCAGGAACAGCAGGGGGTTGTCCGTGACAGCGTTCAGCTCGATCTCCACCTTGTCCAGCACGTAGTCCAGCGCGTCGCGCACCGCGCCGTGGTACTGGGGCACGCAGCGCAGGGCGTAGGCGTCCTGCACCCGATCCCCCTGGCAGCGGTCCAGGATCTCGGACCCCTCCATCAGGCGGCGCATGTTGGCGGCCACCTTGATCTGGCCCCTCTGGCCGCGGACCTGGTGGACGCGCGGGTCAAAGGCGTCCTTCAGGGCGGTCAGCCCCTCGAAGGACAGGGAGGCGATGACGTCCGCCAACTGGGCCGCGCAGATCGTGTCGTAGAGGGCCAGGGCCCCGACCGACGTCATGGCGCAGGTGCCGTTCGTCATGCCCAGGCCCTCCTTGCAGGCCAGCGTGCTCAACGTGGGAATATCCGCCTTCTCCATCGCCTCCGCTCCGCTCATCTCCACGCCCCGATACAGCGCCCGTCCGCGCCCCAGGAGGGGCAGCGTCATGTGGGCCAGCGGCGCCAGGTCGCCGGAAGAGCCAAGGGAGCCCTTCTGGGGGACGACGGGCGTCACCCCCCGGTTCAACATCTCGACGAGCATCTGCACCAGGACGGGCCGCACTCCGGAGACCCCTCCGCACAGGGCGTTGGCCCGCAGGAGCATCATGCCGCGCACCACCTCGGCGGCGTAGGGGTCCCCCGTGCCCGTGCAGTGGCTCAGGATCAGGTTCGTGGAGAGCTGGTTCGACATCTCCTCCGGCACCGCCACCTTCTGGAAGTCTCCGAAGCCCGTGGTGATGCCGTAGGCCGCGCGCTTCTCCCCCGCGATCTTCTCCGCCAGCGACCGGGACCGCTCCATGGCGCGGAGGGCGGACCCGGCCAGCTCCACGGAGGCGCCAAACCGTGCAACGGCAACGAAGCCCTCAAGGGAGAGGCTCTTTCCATCCATCACAACGCGCTTCACTGCAGAAGGGTTCATGATCATCGGCCTAACCTCACTTTGCTTTTAAAATTAACATGGGGTTATGCCCCCCACCTCGGGGAGCCTTACGATTGACAGTTCTCAACGACTCAATTTCAGTGTTTCCTCAAATTACCCACCGGCACAGGCTGCTGGGGGCCGGGACGAACGGGGCTGAAAAACCTCAGGAAACTCGATGCAGCCGAGGGCGGTCCGGACGGGTGCGGCGCCTCTTTACTGCACCCTGTTAAACTAGTATTTTTTCAGATCAGTAAATTTAAAATAGTGGCATTTATTTGTTTAATTATAGTTTACTATGGCTCGAAGAAAATGTAAAGGTGGCAGACGAAAAGGCGGCGGGTCAAGGCCCGCCGCCTCGTTCTCTTAGGTTCGCTCCCGCTGCCTGCCCTACTTGCCGACGCAGAAGCGGCTGAAGATGGAGTCCAGGAGGTCGTCGTCCGCTGCGATGCCCAGCGTGCGCTCCAGGGCCTTTCTGGCCGTGCCCAGAAGGGCCGCCGTCACGTCCTGTCCCATGTCGGCCTCCAGGACCCTCTGGGCCTCCGCGATGGCCTCCGCGCAGGCGCGAAGCTCCGACAGCTGCCGCGCCGTGACGTTCAGCCCCACGTCCAGCGCGCCACCCGCCGTAGCGATGGCGGCGATGGCCTCCTTGAGGGCGTCCAGGCCCTCCCCCGTCTTGGCGGAAATGGCAAGCGTCCTCCCCTCCGGGACGATGGCCCGAAGGTCGTCCTCCGTCACCGCGAGGGCCTTGTCCGCCTTGTTCAGGACGATGATCGACTCCCGCGTCCCCAGGCTGCGGATGTAATCCCGATCCGCGTCCTCCAGGGGGGCGGAGCCGTCCAGGAGCCACAGGCAGATGTCCGCCTGCTTCAGGGCCGCCCGCGCCCGTTCGATGCCGCTGGCCTCGATCTCGTCGGAGGGGACGCGCAACCCCGCGGTGTCCACCAGCCGGATGGGGATGCCCCGATAGGTGACGGTCTCCTCGATGATGTCCCGCGTCGTGCCCGGCACGGCCGTCACGATGGCGCGGGACTGCTTCAGCAGGGCGTTCAGGAGGGACGATTTGCCCACGTTGGGACGGCCGGAGATGACCACGCGGATGCCCTCCCGCAGCAGGAGCCCCAGGGAGCAGCGATCCTCCAGGTCCCGCAGGGTGATGCGAAGCGTCTCCAGCGCGTCGTGCAGGCCGATCGGGTCCACAGCCGGCGCCGCGTCCTCCGGAAAGTCCAGCCCCACCTCGAGGTCCCCCTGAAGGGTCAGGAGCTCGTCGCGGATCTGGCGCACGAACTCGGAGAACTCCCCCGACAGGGTCCGCGCCGCGGCCCGCAGGGCCTCCTCGCTGCGGGAACGGATGATGCCGAGCACGCTCTCCGCCTGGGACAGGTCCATGCGTCCGTTCAGGAAGGCCCGACGGGTGAACTCCCCCGGCTCTGCCATGCGGGCCCCCCGCCGCAGCAGCCCCTCAAGACACAGCTGGGCCACCAGCGTTCCTCCGTGGGTGTGGACCTCCACCACGTCCTCGCCCGTGAAGCTGTGAGGCCCTGGGAAGTGTACCGCCAGAACCTGATCGATGGCGTTGTCCGCTCCGTCCAGGAGGGCGGCCAGGCGCATCGTCCGGGGCGGGGGAAAGCCCTTCGGCCCGAAGCGCAGGATCGACCGGGCCAGCGGCACGGCACAGGAGCCGGACACCCGCACGACGGCGATGCCCGCCTCGCCCCACGCCGTCGATATCGCAGCGACCGTGTCAGACGGAGCGTGCATGGCTGACGATCCACTCCTCGGCTTGGGCGCGGTTCGTCACCCGCCCCGTGCCGACGGCCACGTCAAGCCCGTCCAGAAGAGCACCGATAATCCGTCCTGGAGCCAACCGAAGGAGGCTCATCACCTCGTCCCCTCCGAGGAAGCGCGAGGCGCCCCCCGTTTGAAGCGCCACGGCCTTGAAGCGGCGCAGCACCTGGGCCAGACGCCATCGGTTTTCGGAGAGCGTCTCCAGGTGCGGCAGGCCCTCCGCCCGCGCGATGCAGCCCGCGAAGTCAAGCCCCGCCGCCATCGCGTCGGCCCCGTGCTCCAGCACGGCCCCGCACAGGTCCTCCTCCGTCCGAAGCTCGTAGAACCTGCGGTAGCCGTCGATGATGGCCTGCGCGGCGCGAATCGTCTCCGCCGGGATGTTCCACTGGCTCAGGAAGGAGGAGGTCAGCGCCTTGTTACGCCTCCGCTCCCCCTCGTCCCCGGCGTCCAACGATCTGGTGCCGATTCGGCTGAAGAGCCCCGCCAGGATAAAGGCCTCGTCCTGCATGATCTTGTGGGTCGGCAGGCGCCTCTCGATGACGGACAGGGTCGCCATGACGTGGCTGAAGAACGTCCGCCCCTGCCCGTCCGGAACGGACTTCAGGTCCTCCAGGTCCTTCAGGAAGACGGGCAGGAGGCCGTAGTGGTCGCAGAGGCTGATGAAGCGCCAGGGGCGCTCCTTCATGCCGCTGATGATCTCCCGCCCCCAGCGCTCGGCGGGGATGGCGTTCATGCGCTCCGCGTGGCACCTCAGGAACTCGCGCACGTCCATGTCGGTCCGCCAGAAGACGTCCATCCCCAGCTCCGCCGCAAAGCGCAGGATGCGCACGATGCGCAGCGGGTCCCTGTCGATCAGTTCCACGTCGTCGCCCGTCAGGCGGATGACGCGGTTTCGGATGTCGCGGCGCCCGCCGAAGGGGTCCACCACCCCGCCGTCGCTGCGCAGGGCGATGGCCTCGATGCTCAGGTCCCTGCGCGCCAGGTCGTCCGCGATCGTGTCGCCTTGGAGGCTGTAAGCCCGAAAGGGCGCGCCCAGGACCGAACCCCGGAGGACGGGGAACGTGCCCCTGGCGTCAACCGTCGCACCATCCAGCCTGTCGCTCAGGGAGCTCAGGTCCTTCGCGTCCACGGCCAGCGTCATGACCTCCGGCTCGATGCCCATCTCGATCATGCGAGCGGAATCTCCGACCAGCCAGGCCCTCACGCCGGTCCTCTCCACCGTCTTGAGAACGCGCAGATGTCTCATCTCCACCACCTCCAGAAAACCGCACCCAGGAAGTGTGCCGCCGGTCATGGACTCCCCCTCCTACTCCCTTTGTTATTTAGAACCGTTTTACCCTACGATATAAGTTTAACCCAAAAGCGTCCATATATCCAGAAGAATACCACTTATATTGAATTTAATGGCAGAAATTTCCGGCGGCGTGGATGGAACTCCCAAATCCGAAGGCAAAATTTTCAACGCGCAGGAGGGGGAGGGTTTTCGCGTTTTCCGACGCACCGGACGGGTGAAAGGTCGGCGTCAGCTTACCTGCACAACGGCGGGCTCGATTTCCGAATAGAGACGTCGCAACCCGTGGATTTGGGGGAATCGAAGCGCCTTTCCACGCCTCTCGATTTATGCTATCATTTTTTGTGTGCATTTTTCTAACGCGATCAAGCAAACCGGACACGACAGGAGGAACGATCATTTTGAAGGAACGGATGAACCGCCTCATCGACTCCCTCAGGCCGGAACTCTCCCGGATGTCCGACGACATCTACGATCATCCGGAGGTTGGCCTGACGGAGCGGCATGCGTCCCGACTGCTCACCGCATGGCTTGAGGGGCGGGGCTTTGCCGTGGAGCGCGGCGTGGGGGGGCTTGAGACGGCGTTTCGCGCCGTCTGGCGCCAGGGGGAGGGCGGCCCTCGCATCGGGCTACTCTGCGAGTACGACGCGCTGCCGGCCCAGGGACACGCCTGCGGACACCAGATGCAGGGACCCTGCATCCTGGGGGCGGCCGCGGCCCTGAAGGATGGGGGCATCGAGGCGCCCTTCAGCGTCGTCGTCTACGGGACGCCGGCGGAGGAGACGGTGAGCGGAAAGGTCCTCATGCTGAAGCACGGGGACTGCTTCAACGACATCGACGTCGCCCTGATGATGCACGGCAGCGGCGAGACGACGACGGACGTCAAGTCCATGGCCCTGACCAGCTTCACGGTGACGTACCACGGCCGGGCGGCTCACGCGGCCATCCGGCCCGAGGAGGGACGCAGCTCGCTGGACGCCATGATCCTGGCCTTTCAGGGGGTGGAGTTCCTGCGGGAGCACGTGAAGGAGGACGTCCGCATGCACTACAACCTAACGGACGGCGGCGGAACGGGAGCCAACACGGTGCCGGCCCTCACGAGGGCGCAGTTCTACGTCCGCTCCTACAACCGCGCGGTGCTGAGGGCCGTCATCGAGCGCTTCAAAAAGGTGTTGCAGGGCGCGGCCATGATGACGGAGACGGAGCTCGAGCTCGACGAGGGCAAGAGCATCGACAACAAGATCCCCGCGCTGAAGCTCAACGAAGTGATCCTGGAGAACGCCCGCGCGGTGGGGGCGCCGGTCATCCGTCCTCCCCGGCAGAAGACGGGCTCCACGGACCTGGGGAACGTCATGCAGGTCATGCCCGGTTCCTGCATCCGCGTCGCCTTCGTGCCGGAGGGCACGGCCTCCCACTCCCAGGCCTACCTCGACGCGGGAAAGACGGAAAGCGCCCACGACGCCGTCGTCTTCGGGGCCAAGATCCTGGCGGGCACGGCGGAGGACCTGATCGTCACTCCCGGCCTGCTGGACGAGATTCAGGAGGAGTTCCGGTCCAACAAGGCGGCCCTCGATGCCGAGGCGTAGGCCCGCAGATACCGTTTTCCATCGTTAAGGAGGTCTTTGTCGTGTCCGAGGAAAAAAACGCCGCTATCGCCGTAAAGCCCAGGAAAGCGATGAACACGCTCGTGATCATCTTTGCCGTCGTGTGTCTGGCCTGCCTCATGACGTGGGTCATCCCCGCGGGAGAGTTCAGCCGCGTCAAGCTGGAATCGGGGAGGTCCGTGGTGGACGGCGGCTCGTTCCACTGGGTCCAGAACGCTCCGGTGAACTTCCTCCTCATCCCGCTGCACATCGCGAAGGGAGCCAGGAGCGCCGCGGACCTGCTCTTCATGCTCCTGTGCTCCGGCGCGGCCTTCGCCATCGTGATCCAGTCGGGCGCCATGCACTCCTCCATCGGGGAGCTGGCCCTGAAGTACCGCGGACGCAAGACCCTGTTCGTCCTGGGCATGTTCGTCCTGTTCTGCCTCATCATGCTGACGCGCGGCCTGGTGGAGTTCGTGGCCTTCGCCCCCGTGCTCGTGATGATCTGTCTGGCGCTGGGGCTGGACTCGATCACCGCCGTCGCCATCATGACGGGCGGCACGGCCTGCGGCTTCGCCACGGGCATGCTGCAGCCCAGCACGACGCTCATCGCCCAGGAGCTGGCCGGCCTGCCGCCCTTCTCCGGCATCGAGTTCCGCGCGCTCTGCTTCGTCCTCTACACGATCCTTACGGGCTTCCTGATCTGGCGCTACACCGTGAAGATATCAAAGGACCCCACCGCCTCCCCCATGCACGACCTGGACCGCGAGGAGAGCCTGAGGGACCCCGACGCCATCCGGGCCTACGGTCCCATGGACCCTGGCAAGTGGCTGGTCTGCCTGGCCACTGTCGCCTCCATGGCGCTCATGGTCTGGGGCAGCATCCGGTGGAAGTGGCAGTACCAGGAGCTCTCCGCCACATTCATCGGCCTTGCCATCGCTGCGGGGGCCTTCGCCCGGATGAGCCCCTCCGCCATCGCCAAGACCTTCGTCGAGGGCGCGAAAACCATGGTCATGGTGTTCTTCCTGGTCGCCTCGGCCCGGGCCATCTCAAGCATCCTCACGGACGGCCGCGTGCTGGACACCATCGTCTACGGCCTGGGCGAGGGGCTGAAGAGGGTTCCGGCGGTCCTTCAGGGGCCGGCCATGTTCATCGCCAACCTCCTGATCAACACGGTCATCCCGTCGGGGTCGGGCCAGGCCGCCGCGGTGATGCCCATCATGCTGCCCCTGGCGGACCTCATCGGGATGACGCGCCAGACGGCCATCCTGGCCTTCAACTTCGGCGACGGCTTCTGCAACTGGGTGATCCCCACGAGTTCGGCGCTGATGGCGGTTCTGGGCATCGTCAACATGCCCTTCGAGCGCTGGATGAAGTACAGCTGGCGCGTGTTCTGCTGGTGGGTGGCGCTGGGCTGCATCCTGGTGGCCGTCGCTCAGGCGATCCACCTGGGGCCCTTTTAAGCCTGGGAGGGGACGCGATGAAAAGACTGATCCTCGACGACGCCTTTCAAGCACTCTTCCCCGATGCGGCGCTGGCGGTTCTCTGCGTGCACCTGGGGCCTGAGGCCCGCCGTCCTGCGGAAGCTCAGGCCAGGGAGATCCGGGCCCTGCTGGCCCAGGCCAACCTGGAGGCGCGGAAGCACCTGACCTCGGACGTCATTTCGGAGAACGCCATCCCCGCAAGCTGGCGAGAGGCCTACC
>ERZ772967.2594-NODE-2594-length-11514-cov-6.041452_pt1 | contig 11514 bp, 7 predicted proteins | sample MGYA00511677_ERZ772967 | MGnify/ENA primary metagenome ERZ772967 (study PRJEB29015, sample SAMEA2737931) | human oral metagenome | biome: human oral; feature: human-associated habitat; material: dental | place: China | collected 2146 ...
GAAGCGGTGTTGGCAGAACAGGCCTAACCAAGCATAGAGGCCGTCTGAAACCCGACATTTTGGGGTTTCAGACGGCCTTTTGCGTTATAATCCCACTCATTTCAAAAACATACAAACCACACCCCGCATCATGAACAAACGCATCCGCCAAGAAATCTTCGAGCGTTTCCGCGCCGCCAATCCGCACCCGACCACCGAACTCAATTTCAACTCGCCCTTCGAGCTGCTTATCGCCGTCCTCTTGTCGGCGCAGGCCACCGACGTAGGCGTGAACAAGGCGACGGCAAAACTGTTTCCCGTGGCCGCCACGCCGCAGGCGATGCTGGATTTGGGTTTGGACGGGGTGATGGAATACACGAAAACCATCGGGCTTTACAAAACCAAGTCCAAACACATCATGCAGACTTGCCGCATCCTGCTGGAAAAATACAACGGCGAAGTGCCGGAAGACCGCGAGGCTTTAGAATCGTTGCCGGGCGTAGGGCGCAAGACGGCAAACGTGGTGTTGAACACGGCGTTCGGTCATCCCGTCATGGCGGTCGATACGCATATCTTCAGAGTGTCCAACCGTACCAAAATCGCGCCGGGCAAGGATGTGCGCGAGGTGGAAGACAAGCTGATGCGCTTTGTGCCGAAAGAGTTTTTGATGGATGCGCATCATTGGCTGATTTTGCACGGACGCTACACCTGTAAGGCGCAGAAGCCGCAATGTGGGAAATGTATGATTAATGATTTATGCGAGTATGGTGCGAAGTTGATGTAAACGTTGATAAATTGTAAACAATCAACAAAACAACCTTCCCATTAGGTTAAAATTTCTGACGGCATTTTTTTATTTAAAATGAAATGCTTGAAAAAATACGGGCAAAAGGTAAAATTCGACCTTATCGGGTTGGAAAACGATAAAAGTTTCAGACGACCCCGGTTTTTTAAGATGCAAGAACATAATCCGTTATTCGGAAAAGGAAACGCGGTGCGCGAAAAAATGAAAAAATACAGATACTTTGCTTTGGTAACGGCTTCTGCGCTGGCTTTGGGCGGCTGCGACAAAATCAGCAGCTTCTTCGGCGGCGAGAGTAAAAGCGAAGAATTCGTACAGAGAATCGAACCCTCCAAAAATGACGGCAGCGTCGGTATGCTGCTGCCCGATTTCGCACAATTGGTGCAAAACGAAGGTCAGGCGGTGGTCAATATCCAAGCGTCCCCCGCCGGACGTGCCGCAGGCAGCGGGCAGTCTGAAGAGCAGGGCATGGACTTGAGCCAGTTTCCGGACAACGACCCGTTTTACGAGTTTTTCAAACGCCTTGTTCCGAATATGCCCGATATGCCGGAAGACCAATCTGCCGACGATGATTTGAATTTCGGCTCCGGCTTTATCATCAGTAAAGACGGCTATATCCTGACCAATGCCCACGTCGTCGCCGGCATGGGCAATATCAAAGTCCTGCTCAACGATAAGCGCGAATATACTGCCAAACTGATCGGTTCGGATACGCAATCCGATGTCGCGCTGTTGAAAATTGAAGCTTCGGAAGAATTGCCCGTCGTCAAAATCGGCAATCCGAAAGATTTGAAACCAGGCGAGTGGGTTGCCGCCATCGGCGCGCCGTTCGGTTTTGACAACAGCGTTACTTCAGGCATCGTGTCCGCCAAAGGCCGCAGTCTGCCGAACGAAAGCTACACGCCTTTCATCCAAACCGACGTTGCCATCAATCCGGGTAACTCCGGCGGTCCGCTGTTTAACCTGAAAGGTCAGGTGGTCGGCATCAACTCCCAAATTTACAGCCGCAGCGGCGGATTTATGGGCATTTCTTTCGCGATTCCGATTGATGTGGCGATGAACGTTGCCGAGCAGTTGAAAACCAGCGGTAAGGTTCAGCGCGGTCAGTTGGGCGTGATTATTCAGGAAGTGTCTTACGATCTGGCGAAATCGTTCGGTTTGGACAAAGCCAGCGGCGCATTGATTGCCAAAGTGATGCCGAACAGCCCTGCTATGCAGGCAGGATTGCAAGTGGGCGACATCGTCCGCAGCGTCAACGGTGAAGAAGTGCGCGTGTCCAGCGATTTGCCGGTCATGGTCGGCTCGATGCTGCCGGGTAAGGAGGTCACGCTGGAAGTGTGGCGCAAAGGCGAGAAGATTAATGTGAAAGTCAAACTCGGCAGTATGGCGGAGCAGAACGAAACGTCTTCTCGCGCTACCGAGCAGCCGCAGCAGGCAAATCCGGCGGACGGCTTTACCGTCGATAATACAGGTCTGACCCTGCGCGTTGATGAAGGCGCAGGCAAAAGCCGCCTGATTGTTTCCCGCGTCAGCGGCGCGGCGGAACGTGCCGGACTCAAACGCGGCGACGAAATTCTTGCCGTCAGCCAAATCAGCGTCAACGACGAATCGAGCTTCCGCAGCGCGTTGGCAGGTGCGGGCAAAAATGTGCCGCTGCTGGTTCAGCGCGACGGCAATACGCTTTTCCTCGCCCTGACTCTGCAATAAGGTGCAACGCAAGCGCCATTCAATGATAGAATACCCGCCATCCTAAGGTGGCGGGTATTTTGTAATTTTAGCAACTGATTGATTTGTTTGTTTTTTGATGGTTTTGCTCTTTTGGCTTTGTCAACAATCGCATTCAAAGGTCGTCTGAAAACGTTCCGCTCCGATTGACTTCCTATTAATAAAAATATTATGCACCTGATTGATTATTCACATTCGTTTTTATCCGTTGTGCCGCCGTTTTTGGCGCTGGCACTTGCCGTCATTACCCGCCGCGTACTGTTGTCTTTGGGCATCGGTATTTTGGTCGGGGTGGCCTTTTTGGTCGGCGGCAGCCCGATTGACGGACTGACACACCTGAAAGACATGGTGGTCGGGCTGACCTGGGCAGACGGCGATTGGTCTTTGGGAAAACCTAAAATCCTGATTTTCTTATTGTTGCTCGGTATTTTTACTTCGCTGCTGACCTTTTCCGGCAGCAATCAGGCGTTTGCCGATTGGGCGAAGCAACACATCAAAGGGAGGCGCGGCGCAAAAATGCTGACTGCCTGCCTCGTATTCGTTACCTTTATCGACGACTATTTCCACAGTCTCGCCGTCGGCGCGATTGCCCGCCCCGTTACCGACAAATTCAAAGTCTCCCGCGCCAAACTGGCGTATATCCTTGATTCTACCGCCGCGCCGATGTGCGTACTGATGCCGGTTTCAAGCTGGGGTGCATCGATTATCGCCACGCTGGCAGGTCTGCTCGTTACTTACCACATCACCGGATACACGCCGATGGGTACGTTCGTCGCCATGAGCTTGATGAACTATTACGCCTTATTTGCCCTGTTGATGGTGTTCATCGTCGCATGGTTCTCTTTCGATATCGGCTCGATGGCGCGTTTTGAGAGAGCGGCATTGCAGGAAGTTCACGATGAAACCGCCGTTTCAGACGACCCTAAAGGCAGGGTTTACGCGCTGATTATTCCCGTTTTGGTGTTAATCGTCTCCACCGTTTCCGCCATGATTTACACAGGCGCGCAGGCAAGCGAAACCTTCACCATTTTGGGTGCGTTTGAAAATACCGATGTAAACACTTCGCTGGTGTTCGGCGGTACTTGCGGCGTACTCGCCGTCGTCCTCTGCACGCTCGGCACCATCAAGTCCGCCGACTATCCCAAAGCCGTCCGTCAGGGCATATCTTCGATGTTCGGCGCGATTACCATCCTGATTCTTGCCTGGCTCATCAGCACCGTTGTCAGTGAAATGCACACCGGCGACTACCTCTCCACGCTGGTTGCAGACAACATCCATCCCGGCTTCCTGCCCGTCATCCTCTTCCTGCTCGCCAGCGTGATGGCGTTCGCCACTGGTACAAGCTGGGGCACGTTCGGCATTATGCTGCCGATTGCCGCTGCGATGGCGGTTAAAGTCGATGCATCGTTGGTTATCCCGTGTATGTCCGCCGTCATGGCTGGCGCGGTGTGTGGCGACCACTGTTCGCCTATTTCCGACACCACCATCCTGTCTTCCACCGGTGCGCATTGCAACCATATCGACCACGTTACATCGCAACTGCCTTACGCCTTGACCGTTGCAGGCGCGGCAGCGGCAGGCTACCTCGTGTTGGGCATGACGCAATCGGCTTGGCTGGGCTTTTTCGCAACCGGCGTCGTCATGACCGCACTCATCTTCATACTGAAAGACAAAAAAGGCAAAGTTGCCTGATGTGTTTTCCCGTTTTCAGACGACCTTTGGTACTTTAAGGTCGTCTGAAACATTTTAAGGAACCCAAAAATGAACGCTCCTCATTCCATACCGCGCGGTCCCGTTATGGCAGACGTCGCCGCCTACTGTCTGACCGAAGAAGAAAAACAACGCTTGCTCGACCCGTCTATCGGCGGCGTCATCCTGTTCCGCCGCAACTTCGAAAACGTCGGGCAGCTCAAAGCCCTGGTTCAAGAAATCAAAGCACTGCGCATGCCCGAACTCATCATCGCAGTGGATCACGAAGGCGGCAGGGTACAACGCTTCATCGAAGGCTTCACCCGACTGCCCGCCATGAACACCTTAGGGCAGATTTGGGATGCCGAAGGCGAAGCCGCCGCCAAAGAAAAAGCCGAGCAGGTCGGCTGGGTATTGGCGACGGAACTGACCGCCTGCGGCATAGACCTCTCCTTCACGCCCGTCCTTGACCTCGATTGGGGAACATGCCCCGTCATCGGCAACCGCAGTTTCCACCGCAACGCCGACACCGTAACCCAGCTCGCCCTTGCACTGCAAAAAGGTCTGAACCGGGGCGGCATGAAATCCTGCGGCAAACATTTCCCCGGACACGGATTCGTCGAAGGCGACAGCCATTTGGTGCAACCCGAAGACACGCGCAGCCTTGCCGAACTCGAAGCCGCCGACATGATTCCGTTCCGCGCCTTAAGCGGCGCAGGCATGGCGGCAGTCATGCCCGCCCACGTCGTTTATCCGCAAATTGACGGCAAGCCCGCCGGTTTCTCCAAAAAATGGCTGAAGCAAATACTGCGCCAAGACATCGGATTTAAAGGTGTTATCTTTTCAGACGACCTCACGATGGAAGGCGCGGGCGCAGCGGGCGGCATCAAAGAACGCGCAAACGCTTCTTTCACAGCAGGCTGCGACATTGTCCTCGTCTGCAACCGTCCCGACCTCGTGGACGAACTGCGCGACGGCTTCCAAATCCCCGCCAATCCCGATTTGGCAAACCGCTGGCAATACATGGCGAACACACTGGGCAAAGAAGCCGCCCAAGCCGTGATGCAAACGCCTGATTTCCAAGCCGCCCAAGCCATGACCGCGCAACTTGCCACGCTTAAAGACACAGCCGGCGGCGTGAAAGTCGGCGAAGCGTTTTAAAGGCGTTTGATTTAGAAAACATGAAAGAAGGTCGTCTGAAAAGCTGAATTGGGCTTTTTCAGACGATCTTTTGTTCGTTTAAAGAATGTGGTAGGTTTGAAATCACATTAAGGTGCACTTTTATCGCGTGCCTGCCTTTGAATCCTCTATAAAGTAGTTCCGAACACTAAAAAAGGTCGTCTGAAAACCCCGATTTAAGGTTTTCAGACGACCTTTTTATTTCACAAAGAGGGCTTGATTATCCTTCTTCGGGTAGCTTGGTAATCTGTACCCGCTCAATGCGTTGCCCGTCTTTTTCAACGACTTGGAAACGCCAGCCGTGAAAATCGGCAAAGTCGCCGACATCTGGAATGCTTTGCAGCTCTTCCATAATCAGTCCGGCGACGGTGTGGAAGTCGGCATCTTCTTCTTGCGGCGGGAGATTCAGTTGCGGGGCGAGGTCAACGTATTCAAACGAGCCGTCCACGGTCAGACTTTCATCGGCATTTTCTTGAACGGCGGGTTCTTCTTGGCGTTCAAACTCTTCGGGGAATTCACCGGCGATGGTTTCCAGCAGGTCTTTCATGGTAACCATGCCCAAAACTGCGCCGAATTCATCGACCACCAAAGCATAATCCGCGCTGCTTTGGCGGAACAGTTCAATCGCGCCCAACGCAGTCGTACTGTCCGGCAGGACGAGCGGCTGGCGCAGGACGGCTTGGATATTGAGTTCGCCGGTTTCGAGCAGTTGGGCGAGCAGGTCTTTTTTGTTGATGTAGCCCAACGGTTCGTCCACGCCGGCTTTACCAACGACGAGCAGGCGGCTGTATGGGGTATTTTGCAGTTGGGCGTGTTGCTCTTCGCGGCTTTGAGAGATGTCCAAACGCTCAATGTCGCGACGGGGAATCATCACGCCGAGGATGGGGCGTTCGGCAAGCGTGAGAACGCTGCGTATCATGGATTTTTCGTTTTCCTCAAAATGCCCGTCGTCCTCTGCTTCGTTGCCCGCTCTGGCAAGCACGCTTTCGCGTATGCCCATCATGCCCAAGACGTTCTCAGCGGTGCGCTTGCGCCACGAGCTGCTGATATAGTCGTTTTTGCGGCTGTTGCGTTGCGAAACTTGGTTAAACACTTCAATCAGGATGGAGAAGCCGATAGCGGCGTAGAGGTAGCCTTTCGGGATGTGGAAATGGAAGGCTTCGGCAATGAGGCTGAAACCGATCATCAACAGGAAACCCAAACAGAGCATGACGACGGTAGGATGTCTGTCCACAAACTCGGTCAGCGGTTTACTGGCAGAAATCATAACGGTCATGGCAACAGCAACCGCGCCCATGGCGACGACGATGTGATCGACCATGGCAACGGCCGTGATAACCGAATCGATGGAAAATACTGCGTCAAGAATCAGGATTTGGGCAACCACGCTCCAAAACCGCGCGTGTTTCTTCTGGCTGTCGGCAACGGCAAACTGGTTATGCCCTTCGAGGCGTTCGTGCAGCTCGGTGGTGGCTTTGTAGAGTAGGAAGATACCGCCCGCGAGCATAATCATGTCTTTGCCGGAAACGTCCAACCCGCTGATGTGGAACAGCGGACGCGTCAGGGTCATGATGTGTGCCATGAAGCCGAGCATGATGATGCGGATAACGACCGCAAGCCCCAAACCGGTAATACGCGCGCGGTCGCGTTGGGCGGGTTTGACTTTGTTCGCCAAAATAGCAACGAAGACGAGGTTGTCTATCCCCAAAACGACTTCGAGTACCAGAAGCGTGGCAAAGCCTATCCAAGTATGCGGCTCTGCCAACCAACTGAAATCCATGATTTTTGTATTCCTTTGTGTTCAAACGCGAAAGGCAGCCTGAAACGCTCAAGCTGCCTGATTCATATCGATACGCACGAAAAACGGCGGGCGGTCATGCTGCTCTGCTCTGGGTCTTTCATATGTGCGTATGTCTCAAGTAAAAATAATGTAAATAGTTTAGCAGTTTGGAAGACGGATGGCAAAAGGTCGTCTGAAAGATAAGTCTGATTTTCAGACGACCTTTTGTTCAAGCTAAACCCGATTCAGATTCAGCCTCTGTTTTTCAACCGTCCATGCAACTCTTGCACGCTGTACACGCCTAGGTGGTCGCGGCTTTTTGCGCCTTCGCTCATGGCTTCGCCGCCGGCGATGGTGGTGTATTGCGGCACGCGTTGGGTGAGGGAGGTGCGGCGGATGCTGTGGCTGTCGGCGATGGATTGCGCCGAGCTGCTGACGGTGTTCACCACCAGCGCGATTTCGCCGTTTTTAATCGCGTCCACGATGTGCGGGCGGCCTTCCTGCACTTTGTTTACTGCCTGCACGATGATGCCGTGCTCTTTCAGGTATTCGGCGGTGCCGCGTGTGGCGCAGACGCCGTAGCCGAGTGCTTGGAAGTTTTGCGCGGTTTTGACGATGAGCGGTTTGTCTTCGTCGCGCACAGCGAGGAAGATTTTGCCGGTCGGGTTCAGGCGTTCGCCTGCGCCGAGTTGGGCTTTGTAGTAGGCTTCGCCGAAGCTTGCGCCCACGCCCATCACTTCGCCGGTGGAGCGCATTTCGGGGCCGAGGATGGTGTCCACGCCGGGGAATTTGATGAAGGGGAACACGGCTTCTTTAACGGCATAGAAATCGGGGACGACTTCTTTTTCCACGCCTTGCTCTTGCAGGGAAATGCCTGCCATGCAGCGCGCGCCGACTTTGGCGAGCGGCACGCCGGTGGCTTTGGAGACGAAGGGAACGGTACGGCTGGCGCGCGGGTTCACTTCCAACACGAACACCACGCCGTCCTGCACGGCAAACTGTACGTTCATCAGGCCGACCACGCCCAGCGCGTAGGCCATGGCTTTGGTTTGGCGGCGGATTTCGTCTTGGATTTCTTCGCTGAGCGAGTAGGGCGGCAGCGAGCAGCCGGAGTCGCCGGAGTGGATGCCTGCCTGTTCGACGTGCTGCATGATGCCGCCGATAACGACGTCTTTGCCGTCTGAAACGCAGTCCACATCGACTTCAATCGCGTTGTTCAGGAAGAAGTCGAGCAACACGGGGCTGTCTTCGGATACCTGCACGGCTTCGCGCATGTATTTTTGCAGCTCTTCGGCGGAGTGGACGACCTGCATGGCGCGGCCGCCGAGGACGTAAGACGGGCGCACGACCAGCGGATAGCCGATTTCTTCGGCTTTGACGAGCGCTTCTTCTTCGTTGTGGGCGATGCGGTTGGGCGGTTGGCGCAGGCCTAAGTCGTTCAACACTTTTTGGAAGCGTTCGCGGTCTTCGGCGGCGTCGATGCTGTCGGCGGATGTGCCGATGATGTTTACGCCGTTTTCAACCAATGCATTGGCGAGTTTGAGCGGGGTTTGACCGCCGTAATGCACAATCACGCCCCACGGGTTTTCGGTGCGGACGATTTCCAACACGTCTTCCAGCGTCAGCGGCTCGAAATACAGGCGGTCGCTGGTGTCGAAGTCGGTGGACACGGTTTCGGGGTTGCAGTTCACCATGATGGTTTCAAAGCCCGATTCGCGCAGGGCGAGCGCGGCGTGAACGCAGCAGTAGTCAAACTCGATGCCCTGACCGATGCGGTTCGGGCCGCCGCCGAGAATCATCACTTTTTTACGGTCGGAAGGACGCGCTTCGCATTCCTCTTCGTAAGTAGAGTAGAGGTAGGCGGTTTCGGTGGCGAACTCGGCGGCGCAGGTATCGACGCGTTTATAGACGGGATGCAGGTTCAGCGCGTAGCGGTGTTCGCGCACTTCTTTTTCTTTTACGCCTAAAAGCTGCGCGATGCGTTTGTCGGAGAAGCCTTTGCGTTTCAGACGGCGTAAGGCGGCGAAATCCAAATCTTGCAGGCAGCCTGCACTTACCTGCTGCTCTTCTTTCACCAAGTCTTCGATTTGCGCCAAGAACCAAGGGTCGATGGCGCAGATTTCGTGGATTTCTTCCAGCGTGAAGCCCGCGCGGAACGCGTCTGCCACAAAGAGCATACGTTCAGGGCCTGGGTTCGCCAGTTCGCGGCGGATTTCCGCTTTGTCGGAGCTTCTCGGATTGAAGCCGCACAAGCCTGTTTCCAAGCCGCGCAGGGCTTTTTGGAAGCTTTCCTGAATCGTGCGGCCCATCGCCATCACTTCGCCCACCGATTTCATCTGCGTGGTCAGGCGGTCGTCTGCGGCGGGGAATTTTTCAAACGCAAAACGCGGGATTTTGGTTACCACATAGTCGATGGAAGGCTCGAACGACGCGGGCGTGCGGCCGCCGGTGATGTCGTTGCGCAACTCGTCCAGCGTAAAGCCGACCGCCAGTTTCGCCGCCACCTTCGCAATCGGGAAGCCCGTCGCTTTGGAAGCCAGCGCGGACGAACGGCTCACGCGCGGGTTCATCTCAATCACAATCATCTCGCCGTTTTCAGGGTTCACCGCAAACTGCACGTTCGAGCCGCCCGTGTCCACGCCGATTTCGCGCAATACCGCCAACGAGGCATTACGCATGATTTGGTATTCCTTGTCCGTCAGCGTTTGCGCCGGCGCAACCGTAATCGAGTCGCCCGTATGCACGCCCATCGGGTCGAAGTTTTCAATCGAGCAAATGATGATGCAGTTGTCCGCCTTATCGCGCACCACCTCCATCTCGTACTCTTTCCAGCCGAGAACGGACTGCTCAATCAGCAGCTCATGGGTGGGCGACGCATCGAAACCGCGTTCGCAAATCGCCAAAAACTCGTCTTTATTGTAGGCAATGCCGCCGCCCGAACCGCCCATGGTGAAAGACGGGCGAATCAGCGTCGGGAAGCCGACTTGCTCTTGCGCCGCCAAGGCTTCGTTCATCGTGTGGCAGACAAAGGATTTCGGGCAGGAGAGGCCGATTTTTTCCATCGCCTCCTTAAAGCGGCCGCGGTCTTCCGCCTTGTCGATCGCGTCTTCCGTCGCGCCGATCAGCTCGACATTGTATTTCGCCAGCACGCCGTTGCGCGCCAAATCCAGCGCACAGTTCAGCGCGGTCTGACCGCCCATCGTGGGCAAAATCGCATCGGGCCGCTCCTTGGCGATAATCTTCTCCACCGTCTGCCACATAATCGGCTCGATGTAGGTAACATCCGCCATTTCAGGGTCGGTCATGATGGTGGCGGGGTTGGAATTCACCAGAATGACTTTATAGCCTTCTTCACGCAAAGCCTTGCAGGCCTGTGCGCCCGAATAGTCAAATTCGCAGGCCTGACCGATAACGATAGGGCCGGCGCCGATGATAAGGATGGATTTTAGGTCGGTACGTTTGGGCATTTTTTGGGGGCTTTCTTTAATTTTTTTACAAATTATGAAATTAAGTGTTGTGGACTATGAAAAGATTGATTTCCACGCCTTTCAAATGGACGGATAAACATGCTTGAATTTCCCTCAACATCCATAAATGCTACAAGAATTAATGAATTATGATTTTTTGTTTGGGTATGATTGGATAAATATTCGCTTATTGTTTTAATATTGTATTTACCTTTTATTTCTTCTAAAAATTCTTCTTTTGATAGCGGATTGCCATTTATTAAAATATTTTCTGTATCCCCTTTAACTAATACTTGAGGTAATGTGTTGCTTGACGTAAAATTTTTTGCTTTATTATCATATATATAAGCGGATATATCACAAGCGATTTTATCAGTAAGATTGATTATAGATACAATTGATGTATTTGAAAAGTTTGTTATAATTTTATGAAAATGTTCATCTATATCAGCTGGATCGCTTATCTTAAAATCACGCCGTATTTGATCTTTTAGCTGGTTTTTGAACTCATCATCGACATCTATTCGCTTAGTAATATCATCCCCTGATACAGCAATTCCAAGCAATAAGTATGGTGTAATAAGAAGCTTTTTTTGCATTAAGCTATTATTTGTTTGTTTTTCTGATTCTAATCTTAATTTTCTTGTTTCTATGCAATACCATAATCCAACTCCTGCTAGTGTGAATTGGATCAGAGGGTTAGCAATTTCAAATAATAATTTAATTGAATCTGGCATGAGTTTGCTCCTAAATGAAAAAAACAATAAGCATAAGTCGGATTAAAACAAGCCGTAGCAAGCCATAGCCCGCATGTAGCAAGCTGTAGCCCGCATGTAGTGTGTGTTCGGTATGCACGCACGCGTTCTCCATTTTCCTTGCAACCCCAACCCACC
>ERZ772967.2598-NODE-2598-length-11505-cov-6.750480_pt1 | contig 11505 bp, 11 predicted proteins | sample MGYA00511677_ERZ772967 | MGnify/ENA primary metagenome ERZ772967 (study PRJEB29015, sample SAMEA2737931) | human oral metagenome | biome: human oral; feature: human-associated habitat; material: dental | place: China | collected 2146 ...
TCATGAGGGTGTTCGTCGAGGCCGAGGCGTACGACGAGGCGCGCTTCCCGGAGACGTCCAGGGTGAGGCGGTGACCTGGGATTTTACCAAGTGCAGCTACCACAGGGGCGTCACTGCATGTCACCCCTCCTCGTCGTGTGTCTGCGGCCCGCGTTCCTTGGTCGAGGAAGGGCGTCTGCCTCGTCATACGAACCCCCTTGAAATAGGTAGTATGCTTCGGATTTGAGAAAGAGCTTAGGTTTTCTTATGACTCAGTACATCCGACGCTCGCTTGAGCCTCTCGTGCGTCGCTACGCTGACAATTTTAAGGTCGTCGTGGTGGTTGGTCCTCGTCAGGTAGGTAAGACCACTATGCTCAGGCATCTCATGGAAGAGGTGCGTCTCGTGGTGTCCCCCGTTCCTACGTGACGCTCGATAACACGGCCATCCTCCAGACAGCTAGACAGGACCCCGCGCTCTTTCTGCAGCGCTGGCACCCACCCGTGCTCATCGACGAGATACAGAAGGCACCAGAGCTTCTCCCTTGTATCAAGGAGGTTGTCGATACCTCCTCCCAGCTTGGCAGCGTGTGGCTCACTGGGTCCCAGCCGCTCCATTTGATGAGGGAGGTCTCGGAGTCACTTGCGGGACGTGTGGGCATCATCGAGATGCTGGGCTTATCCAATGCAGAGATGGAGGGGCTTCCCTCTGAGCCGTATGATCCTAGCCCAGACTACTTCACTCGTCGGGCGGCTCTGTGCACGCCGCTGGACGTCACCGAGGTTTACGGGCGGATCTGCGCGGGATCACTGCCGGCCATACGCGCGTTGCCCGAGGACCTGAGGTCAGCTGGATACGAATCATACCTCGACACGTATGTCATGCGGGATATACGAGACCTCGCTCAAGTGGGAGACGCACTTAGGTTCCGTCACTTCATGGCGGCGTGCGCGGCGCTTACCTCGAGGCCCGTTGTCTACGCAGAGCTTGCTCGCATCGCCGACGTCAGCGAGAAGACTGCCAAGACCTGGCTCTCACTTCTTGTAAGTACGTATCTCATCAAGCTGGTCGAGCTCTACTCGAACAACCTGCTCAAGCGCTTGAGCAAGCGGCCAATCATGCACTTTCTGGATACCGGCCTTGCTGCATACCTTACTGGCTGGAGCAACCCGCAGGCGCTTGAGGTGGGCGCGATGAGTGAACAGATCTTTGAGACCTACGCCTTTGGAGAGGTGTACAAGGGTTTTGCGAACGCGGGGAGACATGCCCCTCTCTTCTTCTTTCGGAGCAGCGACGGGAAGGAGATCGACCTGCTCATGGAAAGAGATGGTACGCTCTATCCGATTGAGATCAAGAAGACGGCCTCTCCTAGCAGGGGTGACGCGCGAAACCTTGGGGCGCTTGATCCCGTTGCCGCTGATGATGCACCCAAGGGTCTCTCCGTCTTTAGGCGTAAGATCGGGACGGGCTGCATACTCTGCATGACGGGAGACACGTTTCCCGTGAGTGATCGTGCCTAGGCGTTTCCCGTCTGGGCGTTATAAGTGGTGGCGATTGGTGCCTGCGTCGCGCCGTCTCGTCTGCCTAAGTTTGTCATCGGGGGAAGTGGATGTGGATGATGATTCTGCTGGATGAGGGTCATCAGCGCGCGGCGGTTGCGTGGAGTGCGCCTCACGGAAAGGCGCGCTCTACGTGATCGATACGATACGGAATGCGCCTTTTGGTAACGTCGCGACCGCAGAATGCGCCTTTCCGTAAAATGCGCTTTTCCTCACCTGCGCAAACGTAGACCCACCTCACGGAAAAGCGCATTCTGGCCGTGGGCCCTCACGCAAAAGCGCACTCTGACCCCGGCACCTCACGGAAAACCGCATTCTGTCCCCGAAATCTCACGCAAAACCGCATTCTGGCCCCGACGGCTCACGCAAAGGCGCGCTCTACGTGATCGATACGATGCGGAATGCGCCTTTTGGTAACGTCGCGACCACAGAATGCGCCTTTCCGTACAGCACGGGTTGCAGAATGCGCTTTTCCGTAGAGTGCGCTTTTCCTCACCTGCGCAAACACCGACCCGCCTCACGCAAAAGCGCACTCTGTTCCCGGCGCCTCACGCAAAAGCGCATTCTGGCCGTGGGCCCTCACGCAAAAGCGCACTCTGGCCCCGGCGCTTCACGCAAAACCGCATTCTGCGTGCGTGCCGTCACCAAAGGACGTGCTCTGTATCCTTGCGACGGCTACCAAAAACCGATGCAATCCTGGCTCAGCGCAGCGTGACCCTAGCGCGGCGAGGCCCGGCAAGACGTGGCGTGGCGAGCGACCATCCTCCTGCGGTGGGGCGACGGACCCCCATCTCTACCCTAACCCCCAGCGTCCCATTCCCTGCGCCTCGAAAACACCAGGTCCTATCCCTAAGATTGGGTTGCATTAAGCGGACGTTTCGGTTTGGTAAGTGGCGAGTGGCCTTTACTCCAATAAGCCTACCATGTCCAACGCAACAACGCGGCAAAACAAGCAACGAGTTTGTTGAGCCACGACGTAAGGTTAAAGAGAGGCGCTCGTGACGGGTCGGCGTTTGTACCATGGCCCGCGTACCTGCGCCGTGATCCTGTGAGGGAGGCAAGCGTATGAATGTGAATGGTCTGGTAGTCATCATCGTTGCGGCGGTGGCTCTCATCATCGGTTACATCGCGTACGGGCGCTGGATGGCACGAACCTGGGGCATCGACCGGAATGCGCTGGCGCCGGCTGTGCGCATGGAGGACGGAAAGGACTTCACTCCCTCCTCGCGTTTCTCGGTCTTTGCGCACCAGTTCTCGTCCATCTGTGGGGCAGGTCCTGTGACGGGGACTATCGTGGCCATGATGTTCGGCTGGCTACCGGTGCTTCTGTGGGTGATCATCGGCGGCGTGTTCTTTGGCGCCGTACATGACTTTGGCGCCCTGTACGCCTCGGTCAAGAACAACGGCAAGTCCTTGGGGCTGCTCATCGAGAAGTACATAGGCAGAACGGGACGCCGTCTGTTTCTGCTCTTCATCTGGCTCTTTTGTTGCATCGTTATCGCTGCCTTCACCTCTATGGTTGCGGGCACCTTCAAGATGACCATTGGCGAGGCGGGCACCATCGACGTCGCCAAGTCCTATGCGGCCGGTGCCGCAGGTACGATCTCGATTCTCTTTACCTTTGTCGCCGTCGCGTTTGGCTGGGCGAGTCGCAGGTTCAAGCTCACCGGAGCAAGGCAGCTCGCCCTTGCGATCGTGCTCATTGCCCTCATGTTTGCGCTTGGCATGGCGTTTCCGCTGTACCTGAGCCTTAACGGCTGGATTGCCGTCGTGATGGTCTATCTCGTGTTTGCCAGTGCCGTACCCATCCAGGTGCTCAAGCAGCCAAGAGACTATCTCACGACCATCATGATGGTCGCGATGATCGCCTGTGCTGTCGTAGGCATCTTCGTTATGGGTGTGAACGGCAGGGCCACCATGACCGCACCGATGGTCGTCTCGTCCCAGACGCTCTCTGCGCTCGCTGCAAAGGGCAACTATCTCTTTCCGCTGCTGTTTGTCTCCGTGGCCTGTGGCGCTCTCTCGGGATTTCACAGCCTCGTGAGCTCCGGGACCTCTTCCAAGCAGATAGCCCGGGAGCCAGACATGCTGTCCGTGGGCTTTGGCGCCATGGTGCTCGAGAGCTTTGTGGGCGTGCTCGCCGTCGTCGTTGCGGGCATCATGTTCGGTGACATGAACACCTCTGGCACCGGTGCCCTCAACGTTGGTGGTGCCGCGAGTACGCCGTTTCAGATATTCGCCGCTGGCGTCGCGCGAGGCATGGAGACCATCGGTATAGACGCGACCTTCTCGACCGTGTTTATGACCATGAATGTCTCGGCGTTGGCGCTCACCTCGCTCGATGCCGTCGCGCGTGTTGCCCGCACCTCGTTTCAGGAGTTCTTTCTCAAGACCGGTGACGCCGCCTCGTCGGAGACCGGGCGTACGGGCGCAATGGGGGTTGTCACCAACACCTGGTTCGCGACCATTCTCACTTTGATCGTAGGCTGCGCGCTTACCTTTGGCGGGTACCTCAATATCTGGCCGCTCTTTGGCGCATCCAACCAACTTTTGGGTGGCATGACCATGATCACGCTCGCCGTCTTCTGCAAGGCGACCGGTCGTAAGGGCTTCATGCTCTATGTGCCAGTGGCGTTTCTGCTTGCCTGCACCTTCACGTCGCTCGCAATGAGCGCATGGGGCTGTGTGGTTGCGCTCGCCGCTGGCCCCACTCTTGAGGTGCTGTCTACCAAGGGGCTGCAGCTCGTCTTTGCGGTACTCCTCATGGTCCTGGGCATCATCGTGACATACAATTGTCTGAAGGAGTTTTTCACCACCAAGGCAGGCTCTCTGCCTGATGAGGGCCCCGAGTGGTCCGAGTTGGGCCACAGGCACGTTGCCGAGGCCGAGGCTCCAGCCGAAGGTGGCCAAGAGACCCTTGCAAGTGTCGAGGCCGCTCGTACAGGAGCGTAGCGCAAGAGACAGACGCATGGTACGTGCCATATGCGCGTACGTGGAACGATTGCGGCGCCCGTCTATCGTAGGCGGGCGCCGAGCCTTCTTGATATAGACGTCTTGAGCAAAGAGGCGGGCTCCTCTTAGGATGGACTCCTCTTCAGGCATGCGCACGAGCAAGACAGCTCCCATCAGGGATGGGAGCCGGTATGGGTAGGCACTCCTCCTCGGGCGCATGCACGAGTAAGGAAGCCTATCGGCGGCGTGCCCAAGACTCCTCCCGCAGTTCTCTTAGTAGTGCCTGCCGTAGCGACCGCCGCCAAAGCCACGACCACGACCGCGCGAGCCGCTAAAGAGGTTGCGCGTGGGCTTCGTGGTGGATCGGTGATCGTTAGGGACGATGCGCGTCTCGTCGTAGTCAAAGCCCGCCAGCTCCCAGAGTGGCACGAGCTTTCTGGTAAAGTACTCGATCTCACGCAGGGGGGTTATCTCGTCGGGCGCGACAAAGGTGTAGGCATGACCGGTGGCTCCGGCTCGTCCCGTGCGGCCAATGCGATGCACGTAATCCTCGGGGTCCATGGGTACGTCAAAGTTCACGACAGCGTCAATGCCGCTCACGTCGATGCCGCGGCTCATCACGTCGGTTGCCACGAGGACCTGCACCTTGCCCCCACGAAAGCTCTCGAGCGCTCGCTCGCGCGCCTTTTGGGGACGATCCGCATGCATGACATCAACCTTGATGCCTGTCTTCTTGAGGTGCTTCTCCAGGTCATCGGCGCGACGCTTGGTGCGGCAGAACACGAGTACACGGTCGGACCTCTCTCCCGAGGCGCCACCCGTGTTAAGGAGGGCCTCAAGGAGCTGGATCTTCTGGCTCTGGACCACGGGACAAAGATGCTCCTCCACAGTCTCTGCGGTTTGTCCCACGCGGGCGATCTCGATGGTGACGGGATCGGTGAGCATCGCGTCGACCGTACCCTTGATGGAAGGGGGAATGGTGGCCGAGAAGAGCAGCGTCTGGCGCCTCTTTGGACAGGCCGCGACAATGCGGCGAATGCTGGGCCAGAAGCCCATGTCAAGCATGCGGTCGGCCTCATCGAGCACCAGGCACTGCACGCAGTTGAGGTTCACGTGGTCGTGATCCATGAGGTCGATGAGGCGTCCCGGCGTGGCGACGAGCAGGTCGCAGCCTGCCTCGAGTCCCTTGATCTGGCGCTTGAACTTTGCGCCTCCCATGACGACGACGGCCCTCTGTCCGGTCTTCTCGCAGACGACAGAGACGACCTCCTCGATTTGCGCTGCGAGCTCGCGCGTGGGGGTCACCACCAGAGCGAATGGCCCAAAGGGATGGGCGTTGGGGTCCGCCTGCCTTGCGAGGGCATTGTCTCCCTGTTTGCGCGTGCCCTTGCGGTGGCGAGACGTGCGTCTGGGTTTTGGCTTGGGCGCGCCACTGCTGGCAGCCGTAGCCGAACTACCGCCTGCCCCCGGCCGCTTCGTCTTAGCCTTCTCGGCCCTTGAGCTCGATGTTCCCAGCTTTTTCTTGATATGGTGACGCCTTCGTGGCTTGGCGATACTCCCGTCGGGATTCACCTTTGCGGAGGTTGACGCACCCTTCTCGATCGCGTCGGCAAGGACAGGTGGCGAGTCATTTCCACTGGCCGCACCCTCGTTGCTAGAGACGGCCTTTTCTGCGACGGCGAGGTCGTCGCACGAGGCGCCCTCACCCGCTTTCCTCCTACGGTCGGCGGCGATTTCTGCTGCCTGCTGTTCGCGGGCCGTGCGAGAGGCCTCGGCTATAACCTGCAAGATGGGTAGCGCGAAGGCCGCCGTCTTTCCCGTGCCCGTCTGTGCGGAGGCTATGATGTCTCGTCCGGCAAGCACCTCTGGGATGGCCTTGCTTTGGACGGGGGTGGGGACCGTAAAGCCGAGGGCCTCGACGCCCTCAAGTATTTGCTCGTTGAGCCCGAGCTCGGCGAATAAGTTAGTCATATACATAAGTATCGCTCAACAACAACTCATTTGCAGGGGGCGTCTATGCTTGTGTTCAACTCTCCATATATAACCCTCCGAATCATGCATGATTCTCGGAATCGTCTCTTAGCTCTACCGGTGGCCCGTGCTCCGGTGCCGGTAAGCGAAATGCCCGATGAGGGAAAGCCTGTTGTGGGATCGCCGATGATAGAGTGAGAAGGTGACGTTTTTGACGGGAGGTTCTCATGCCAATGAAGCTGCAGTTGACCCTTGACTCTCCAAGTGTGGAGGATTGCCTTGACCTGGTGCTCGCCACGCGAGACTCCGTGGACATTATCGAGGTCGGCTATCCGCTGCTGGTCGAAGAGGGCCTCTCGCTCGTGCGCCACGTGAAACACGCCTTTCCGGACAAGACGGTGCTCGCCGATGCGAAGATCTTTCACAGCGGCGGTTATGTGTCCGAGAAGTGCTTTGAGTATGGGGCGGACGTCGTGAGTGTGATGGGCCTTGCCTCCGACGAGACCTTTCGCGCGGTGCTTGGCGTGGCGCAACAGCACGCTGGCCACGTCGTGGGTGACCTCGCCGGCATAGAGGGCTACGTGGCGCGTGCGCTCGAGCTCGAGACACTGGGCGTCAGGTCCGTCGTTGTGCCATCTGGCCTCGGTGCCGACGGTGCGGAGCTTAGCGAGGTCTCTGACCTGGGAGAGGCTGGGAACGCCGCACCGCTCGAGGCGCTGCGTGAGCTCAACGAGCAGCTGAGTCATGTGATGGTGGCGGTTGTCGGTCACATCGGAATGGATACCATTGACCGCGTGGTCGAGGCGAAGCCAGACATCGTCCTTGTCGGTCGTGCCATCGTCTCTGCAAGCGACCCGCGCGGGGCCGCCGCAGCTCTCAAGGCCAAAATGGGCTAGATCCTGCGGCGCGTGCGGCCACAGCGTGTCTGCGCCGCGCGCGCCTGTCCGAACATCGCGCCCGCCTACGCCCATGCCCGAGTTCGCTCGCCTACGCCCCGAACTTGTCGATCGTGCCGTTTGAGCCGTCACGCAGCTTGGCGATCTCTGCCGGTATCCGCGAGAGGTCATACGGCGTCATCTGGTACACCCAGTTGAGCCAGTTACGATAGAGCAGGTTGGCATGTGCCCGCCACGTGAAGATGGGCTGTCTCTCGGGGTTGTCATCGGGAAAGTAGCGCTCGGGCACACGGATGGGCAGGCCACTCTTGAAGTCGCGCCAGTACTCGTCCGAGAGCGTGTCACGCCCATATTCAAAGTGTCCGGTCACGTACACCTCGTGAAAGTCACGCGTGGCGATGAGCGCAGGTCCGCTCGAGAAACCCTCGGAGAGTACGTGCAGTTCCGGGTGCTTGGCAAGCTCCGTCGTCTCAATTGCGGCGTGGCGAGAGTGCGGCATACCGTGCACCTCATCAAAGCCGTTCGTGAGAAAGTTATACTCGTCGCACAGGCGCTGCATGAACACGCCAAAGAGCTTGGCGGGCAGCTGTCTCTTGGGAATGTCGTACAGGTGATAGAGGCCCGCGAGGGCTCCCCAGCACAGATACATGGTGGAGAAGACGTGCTCCTGCGACCAGTCGATGATTTGGCAGAGCTCATCCCAGTAGTCTACCTCCTCGAAGGCCAGCTGTTCTACGGGCGCACCCGTGATGATCATGCCGTCGTAGTTTTTGTTCTCAAAGCTGTCGAAGGTGTCGTAGAACTTAACAAGGTGGTCTTGGGACACGTGTGTTGCCTCATGGGACGAGACGCGCATGAAGTCGCAATTTACCTGCAGGGGCGACTTTGAGATGAGGCGCAGGATCTGCGTCTCGGTCTCGATCTTGGTGGGCATGAGGTTGAGGATGACAACGTCGAGGGGACGTATCTCCTGGCGATCGGCAGCCTCCTCCTCGAGTGCAAAGATGCGCTCTTGCCGAAGGGTCTTCTTGGCGGGCAGACCGTCTGGGATGTTGATGGGCATGGTGGCTCCGATTTCCTGTCGCGAGGCCGCATCGCATGACGCCCAGTGTTGCCTCTGTACAGCGCCTCGCCTTTTTCTCCTTAAGGATACCCGACTCGGAGCTCGGATGTGACGTGGGTAGTGCGCGCGATCCGATCAAGCGGGGGAGTTGCCCGTCCACGTTCCGTCATTTTCTCTCCGAGCACAATGCACGATCGAGATGAAATTTGGGTCGCGAAAGGCAGGCGACGGGCAGGCGACGGCCCAGATCGACGACAATCCAGACAGCCCAGGGCGCCTCACCAAAAAGCGTACTCTGGCCCAGCCACCTCACGGAAAACCGCACTCTGGTCCAGACAGCCCAGGGCGCCTCACGGAAAAGCGCAGTTTGGTCGGTCCGAGGCTCGCAGAATGCGCCTTTCCGTGAGGACCCGTGCCCAGAATGCGCTTTCCCGTGACGTCCCGGGGCCAGAATGCGCTTTTCCGTAGAATGCGCTTTTCCTCACCTGCGCAAACGTCGAGCCGCCTCACGGAAAACCGCATTCTGCAACCGGCGCCTCACGGAAAAGCGCACTCTAGCCCAGCCGCCTCACGGAAAAGTGCATTCTGCAGCCGTTCCTCGATCGCGGCGGGACCAAAAAGCGCATTCTGCAACCAGAGCCTCACGGAAAAGCGCACTCTGGCCCAGCCGCCTCACGGAAAAGTGCATTCTGCCCCGGCGCCTCACCAAAAACCGCACTCTGCGCCCGCCGTGCCCCCCTCAACATGGTACCGCGCCGCCCTCGCCTCACTCATCGCCAAGGGAGTGGTGCTCAAAGCGCCCGTTCTCGTAGATGCCATAGCCGTGGATCTCGTCCTTGGGTATGCCTACGCTGCCCGGGTTGAAGACCGTGACGCCCGCGTGCGGATGCCCATCGGCGTGCGTCTCGAGCACCCACTTGTGCGTGTGTCCGTACACAAGGGCTGCCCCCGCCGGTAGCGTAGGCCACGCATCAACGCTGTTGTGGATGCCAGGCCCCCACACGTGGCCGTGAGTGAGAAAGAGCTCGCGCCCCCGTCCTCCCGTGACGGGGTTCGTGGCGCCGGGATCCCAAAGCACGTTGTAGTCGGCCATGCAGGGAAAGTCCAGCACCATCTGGTCAACCTCGGCATCGCAGTTGCCCCTGACTGCGATCACCTGCCTGGCAATAGAGTTGAGCATCTCTATCACACGCTTGGGCGCGTAGTCGCGGGGCAGGTCATTGCGTGGCCCATGATAGAGCAAATCACCAAGAAGAACGACGCGATCGGGGTCCTCGACCTCGATGACCTTCATCAGGCGGGCACACCAGTCGGCCGCCCCGTGGATATCGGATGCGATAAGTAGTCTCATCTGTAGGCCTCCGATCTTAAGTTTGCGTCCCTCACTACTGTGCCTGTACCTTAGAGATGGATGTGCTGTCAGGACTGAGCATAATCTCGTAGTGCGTTGAGTCGGCCGGGCAGACCGACACGCAGTACTCGAACTTCTCGCCGCGTGTGTTCTGGGTGGTGCGAAAGATCAGGAAGGCAGGCGCGCCCGCTTCCCTGCCAAGGACCCGTGCCTGCTCCGCATCGAGAACCACCGCCTTGTGCACCTCGTGGGCCTCGGCTGGCGCCGAACCAGAAGCCTGGGTTATCGTCTCGTACAGGGATCCCTCGACATCTTTCTTGGTGAGCTTGGGACAGATCCGGACAGGCACATGAGAACCTTCGAGCATAATGGGGATATCATCAGCAAACCTGACGCGTATGATCTCAAAGATCCTCTCTCTTGAGGTGAGACCAAGCTGTAGCTTGACTTCAGGAGAAGGGGTGGTCTCCGTAAACGAGATCACCTTGGTGCTCGGCACCCTGCCCAGGCGTCGTGTCTCCGACGAGAAGCTATAGAGCCCATCAAGCTGCCGGGCGAGCTCGGGGCTAGAGACAAAGGACCCACGCCGTGGCCTGCGCGTCACAAGACCCTCCTTCACGAGAGTCGCATAGGCGCAACGCACGGTTGAGATCCCGATACCGAGGGCCTCGCTGATCGTATTCTCTGTGGGCAGGGCCGTTCCTACGGCGAGCTCCCCTGACACAATTCTATCGCGCAAGCCTTCTGCCACTTGCCTATAGAGAGGCGTGGGCGAGAACTGGTCAAGCTTGATCTCTGCAAGCAGCTGGTCGTTCTCTGACACGGTGAAGTCCTTTCCAGAGCGCTCTGCATAACAAGGGTAGGTGGGGGTCCCAGCTGCGGGCTATGCCGCACGGACCTTCATCTTCCTACCATTTCTATTATATCATCCATAGATATCAAATAAGTGTGCGCATATGAAGTAAGTGCAGCTACAAGATGTGGCTAAGACGCAGCCCTAAGACTCAGCCCTTTGATAAGGAGAGGTACAGCAGATAAGGATAGGTACATCACCCGAGGGTGGCCGACGCTGCCCTCGCGAGCCTCAAGGGGATCGAATAAAAAAATCTAGCATGAAGAGACTTAGATAATGTATAGAATCAAAATGCAGGGGAACAAGAGAAGCGTAAAGAAATGCAGACAATGTCTGCCGGGCACGTGAAGTATCGGGCGGACAAGGGAAAGGATAGCGTATGAGCAAGATTTTGGGCATCGATCTGGGCACCACCAACTCCGCGATGGCGGTTCTCGAGGGTGGCGAGCCCACCATCATAGTAAACGCCGAGGGCGACCGTACCACACCCTCCGTCGTCGGTTTCCGCCAAGACGGTGACCGCATCGTCGGTAAGGCCGCAAAGAACCAGGCGGTCACCAACCCCAAGAACACGGTCTTCTCGATCAAGCGCTTCATGGGCCGCCGCTACGACGAGGTTAGCTCCGAGCTCAAGACCATCCCCTACACCGTCAAGCCCGGGACCGGTGGGCGCGCGGTGGTCGAGATCGAGGGCGAGGACTTCACGCCCGAGCAGGTCAGCGCCATGATCCTCTCGAAGATGAAGGCGGACGCCGAGAAGTACCTGGGCGAGACGGTTACCGACGCGGTTATCACCGTTCCTGCCTACTTCAACGACGCCCAGCGCCAGGCCACCAAGGACGCCGGCAAGATCGCCGGCCTCAACGTGCAGCGCATCGTCA
>ERZ772967.2603-NODE-2603-length-11481-cov-6.274812_pt1 | contig 11481 bp, 10 predicted proteins | sample MGYA00511677_ERZ772967 | MGnify/ENA primary metagenome ERZ772967 (study PRJEB29015, sample SAMEA2737931) | human oral metagenome | biome: human oral; feature: human-associated habitat; material: dental | place: China | collected 2146 ...
AAAGACAGCCTGAAATTTTTCTATAATATTTCTCCACAACATTTGACAAAGAGCCGATTTTTCTGTCCGATTGAGGAGACAAACCGGACGCATAGCCAAAGCTATGTGGAGGATTTGCCGTTGCACTTAGATTGTAAACTCAAGGTGGAAGTCTGCATTCTCTCCGCACCGATTTGGCAGCATCCGATGGTGGGAGGAGCGCAGTATCCCATCCTATGTTGTCGCGACTTCCAATCATGTGAAAAAATCCGCGACCATCGAAGATGAGTGTAAGTTCCTAGATGATATGGGACGGATTTTTGACGTACAAGAGAAAACGAATGCAGTCATACGGGATATTTATGCAGAGTTGGAGATTGACTGGACGAATGACAGGGTAAGGCAGCAGGATGTCATGGTTGCGGAAGTTGATGGGAACGAGGTCATGAACTATGATGAGGGCTGGCTCGTGGGAGATATGGTACGGCGTTTGGGCGGGCGTATGCCCCTTCAAAGTGAATCGGCAGGTGTGGAGGAGATGATCCTGCAGAATCCCGATGTAATATTTGCGGTATATTTCGATGAGCGGCATCGTGCGCAGTCGGAGGCATTCTTTCGAAATGTGCGCTTGAACTCACTGCGTGCGGTGCAAAACAAGTGTATCTATATGATTCCCTTCGGCTATATTTACACACCGGGAATTAAGACGCTTGATGGTTTGCGAGCAATTAAGAAAGGTCTGTATCCGACGTCGCAATCCTCATAGCGCAAGTGTAATTCAACACTAGATATTGAATTACATGTGGAGGAGGGAAGGAGAAAAGATATATTTTGTACTTATGAGCACAATATATGATGATAGGTATATTATATCAAAGCATCGATAATAATGATTGACGATAAAGGCGCAAATCGTTATAATATTTTTGTAAGTGTTGTTGTCGGTGCTGACTTTTTTACCCACTGCGATCTTCTGCAGATCCTAAAAGGAAGCAAAGATGACAGGGCAGGATTTTTTAGATGAGGTGAATGTATGAAAAAACAAAGCATTCTCGCACTCTTTGCGGCAGTTCTGTGTGCAGTGCTGCTCGTTGGGTGCGGTGGTGGTCCGCAGCAGAACAATGCTGCCGGCGGACAGAACAAACTAGTCATCTACACATCCATGAAGGAGTCCCTGATCGGCGGTATTGTCGAAGGCTTCAAGAAGAAGTACCCCGACATTGAGGTGGACTACCAGTCGGCAGGCGCCGGCAAGCTGATGGCGAAGATCGCCGCAGAGAAACAGAGCGGTCATATTCTCGCCGATGTCATCTGGACGAGTGAAGTTCCTGACTTCTACAAGATGAAGGCGGATGGCGTCCTTGAAAACTATAAGACGCCCGTATTCGGCGAGCTGCTGAATCCGTTCGATGACTATGACGGCACGTTCACGGCGGCGCGTCTTGGTACACTCGGTATTGCGTACAACACGGACAAGATTCAGACTGCGCCGACACAGTGGGCGGATCTCACGCAGTCTGCATATACGAATGCATTCGGCATTGCAGATCCCGCACTCTCGGGCACATCCTACATGAGCATTGCGCTCCTGCAGAAGCAGTTCGGCTGGGAGTTCTTTGAGAAGCTGAGCGCAAATCAGACGCGCATCGGCAAGGGCGCAGGTCAGGTCATTGACGATACGTCCTCGGGCGAGCTCTCTGCCTGCCTTGCGGTGGACTACATCACGAACAACAAGGTGAAGAAGGGCGCTCATGTCGCGCTTGCATATCCGCCCGAACTGCTCGTTGTTCCGAGCCCGGTTGCGATCTTCAAGGAGTCCAACAACATGGACGCCGCAAAGAAGTTTGTCGACTACCTCCTGAGCCAGGAGGCACAGACGATGATTGCGAACGAGGGCACGCTGCCGGTGCGCAGTGATGTTGAAATCCCTGAGAAGTTTGGCCTGCCGAAACCCGAGGAGGCGCTCCAGCGTTCGATCAAGGTGAACTACACAGAGATTCTCCCGCAGAAAGAGGAGACAATAAAGAAGTTCACGGAGATCATCGGCAAGAAATAGGCGCATGAATCTGTAAGCAAGGAGGCGGCGGAATGAAGTAGTTCGTTCCGCCGCTTTTTGAATGGAGGCCGGCCGTGTTCCAGGTCGTGCCCTGTGGGTTGCTCGCCGTACACACGTAGTGTCCGCGTGGGCAGGGGGAGGTCTATATGGATATTATCCGTGTGGAGGGTGTCAGTAAGAGCTATGACAGTCGGAGCATACTGAGCAATCTGTCGCTGTCGATCGAAAAGGGCGAGTGTTTCACCCTGCTCGGTCCGTCTGGCTGCGGAAAGACTGTGCTGCTTCGTCTGATCGCGGGATTTGAGTCGCCGGATGGAGGACGGATCTATCTGGACGATACGCTCGTCACAGATCCAGCGAAGCAGGTTGAGGTGCCGCCGGAGAACCGAGGCATCGGGCTCGTGTTCCAGGACTATGCAGTGTGGCCGCATATGACGGTCTTTGACAATGTTGGCTATCCGCTTAAGATTGCAAAGCGGTCGAAGGATGAGATTCGTCAGCGGGTCATGGAGATGGTCGAGATTGTTGGAATGAGGGGGCTTGAGAACCGTCTGCCGTCAGAGCTGTCCGGCGGGCAGCAACAGCGCGTTGCACTTGCACGCGCACTCGTTGGCAAGCCTGCTCTCCTGCTCCTAGATGAGCCGCTCTCAAATCTTGATGCAAATCTACGTGAGGAGATGCGATTTGAGATCAAGGAGCTGCAGCGCAAGCTGAACGTCACAGTTCTCTACGTGACGCACGATCAGGAGATCGGTCTTGCCATCTCTGACCGCGTGGCAATCATGGATGCGGATGGAGCGGTTCAGCAGATCGGTACGCCGTGGGAGATCTTTGAGCAGCCGGTCAATCCCTTTGTGTTCAACTTCATGGGGATTGCAAACTTTATTGATGTGCGTCGTGAGAATGGCACATTCCTCGTCGGCAACGGCAGTCAGCCGATCAACTGGGATGCGCCGGAGGGCGATACCGACCGCTGGGCGGGTGGATTCCGACCGTCGGACGTCGTGCTCGCTCGCGAGGGCGAGGGGCTGACCGGGACAGTCAAGCGTGCGAACTTTCTCGGGGCAATGATGGACTATCTCATTGAGATCGACGGCACACACCTGCGGACGAGTGTTGAGACGCACATTGCGCTCAGCGAGAATCTCATGTTCCAGGCGGGCGATTCCTGCAAAGTTCGCTTCCTCAATCTGCTCTGGTTTGAGGCAGATCAACTGAAAGGCGGGGTGAGTGCATGAACAAGCAAAGTGGTTTTGGAATGGCACAGCTGATCCTGTTCCTTGCGATTGCCATTCTCGTCATCGTCGTTGCTTTCCCTGTGCTCCTGATCCTCTTCAATGCGTTCTGGGCAAATGGGGAGTTTAACTTTGCAAGTGTCGTCGATATTCTCAAGGAGCCGGAGACGTTCCAGGCGCTCCTTAACTCACTGATCATCGCGACCTGCACGACCATCGGCAGTACGATCGTCGGCACGTTCTTCGCGTGGCTCGTTACGCGGACGGATTTACCGCACAAGACGTTCATGAAGAGTATGTTCCTCGTGCCCTTCATGCTGCCGTCCTTCATCGGAGCGCTCGCGTGGAAGATGCTGCTCTCGCCGAATGCAGGATTCATCAATCAGTTCTTCATCGACAACTTCGGCTTTACTGGACCGATTTTCAACATTTACAGCTACTACGGGATCAGCATTGTGGAGATCATGTATCTCTTCCCATTCGTTTTCATTCAGGTGTGCGGTGCACTCGAGCGTATGGATCCGACCCTCGAGGAGTCGGCGCGCATCTCGGGCGCGGGGCTCTTTACCATCACGCGCAAGATCACGATCCCTCTCGTGCTGCCGAGTATTCTCTCGGGCGCCCTGCTCATCATGCTCTACTCGATGGCGCATTTTGGTACGGTTGCAGTGCTCGGTATCGAGAACGGTATTTACAATATCCCAACGCTTATCTATGAGCGCATCCATCAGAGCGGAGGCAGCTTTGAGGCAATCCGCACCGGAACGGTACTTGCGACGGTGCTCGTTATCACGGCAGCACTCATCATCTGGCTGCAGCGCAAGATTCTCGGCTCGGGTCACTATCAGATCATCGGCGGCAAGAGTTTCCGCCCCATGGAGCTGAAGCTGCGCGGTCTGCGCTACCCGCTCCTCATCTTCTGCCTTGCATACATTGCGTTTACGATTCTGCTGCCGACGGCGGTCATCTTCCTCGTTGGCAGTCTCAAGACCTATGGTCTTTCGTTTGCACTCAGCAATCTGTCGCTGGATAACTACAAGTTCATTCTGTTTGACTACAAGATCACACGCGACGCAATCTTCAACAGTGTGACGCTCGGCTTTACGGCAGCGATCATTACGATGTTCGCGGGCGTTATGATTTCCTACGTCATCGTCAAGATGAAGGTGCGCGGCAAGGGGATTCTTGAGTTCCTCGGCATGCTGCCGTTCTCCGTCCCAGGTTCTGTTATCGCGCTCGGTGTCATCCTCGCGTGGAGCGGACAGTTCGGCATCAATCTCTACAACACGGTGTGGATCATCCTCGTTGCCTACATTGCGCGCTATATGGCGTTTTCGCTCAAGGCGAACTCCGCTGCGCTCGAGCAGGTGCACGACTCCCTTGTGGAGGCATCGCGTGCGTGCGGTGCAACGATGTGGCAGTCGCTGCGTGACGTTGTTCTGCCGCTCGTGCGTCCGGGGATGTTCGCGGCGTTCTTCCTCATCTTCCTGCCGTCACTGCGCGAGCTGACGGTCTCCATCATGCTCTATGCACCGACGACACGTACGATCGGCGTTGCGATCTACACGCTCAACGAGGACGGCGAGACCGTCATGTCCGCAGCCCTTGCGGGCATCGCGCTCATTATCATTATCGTCGGACAGAGCATCATCAATCACTTTACGAAGAAGGCGGGGATGTGAGTCATGTCGTATGTACGCTTAGTTAATGTTACGAAAAAGTTTGGCGACGTGACCGCCGTCGATCATCTTAACTTCGAGATCGAAAAGGGGAGCTGCTTCTCCATGCTCGGCCCTTCGGGCTGCGGCAAGACGACGACACTGCGTATGGTTGCAGGGTTCGAGGATCTCTCTGACGGTGAGGTGTGGGTCGGCGACCGCTTGCTTTCCTCACCGAAGAAAAATCACTATCTGCCGCCGGAAAAGCGCAACTTCGGTATGGTGTTTCAGGCGTTTGCCGTCTGGCCGCACCTCTCGGTCTACGAGAACGTCGCATTCCCATTGCGTATCCGCAAACTCCCAGAGGCGGAGATCAAGCAGCGCTCGACAGAGGCGCTCAAGGCGACGAACCTCCTCTCTGCGGCAGATCAGAGCCCCGACTTCCTCTCGGGTGGCGGTAAACAGCGCGTTGCACTCGCGCGTGCACTTGCAATCAATCCTGACGTTATGCTGCTCGATGAGCCGCTCTCGAGTCTTGACCCGCATCTGCGTGAGGAGATGCGCTTTGAGATCAAGGAGCTTCAGATGAAGTACGGCTTCTCGATCATCTATGTCACGCATGACCAGTCGGAGGCGATGGCACTCTCAGATAATATCCTCGTCATGAAGAACGGTGTTATGCAGCAGATCGACTCTCCGCTTAACATTTACAATCACCCGGTCAACAAGTTCGTATTCAGCTTCATTGGACTCTCGAACTTCCTCAAAGCGACGTGGCAGGATGGACGTCCTATGCTCGAGGGCTCTGTCCTTGATGCATCCTTCCAGCCGCCGGAGGAGCTTCGTGATGAGCCGGCGATCTCCTTGGCCAGCCGGCCCTCTGAGATTGACTTCGCAGAGGCGGGGGCAACCGATGTCCTGCGTGGCATTGTGACGCGCAAGTCCTACCTCGGTGAGATCATTGATTATCAGATCCAGATCGGTGAACAGTTCCTGCGTGTGCAGAAAGGCCGCCGTGCACCCGGCCCAAACGAGGGCGAAAACTGCGCTGTGCGGCTTCTCCGCCCGTTTTGGTACTCGGACAAAGACTGATTTCCCATCAGATATGAAAACGCCGTCTCTCACATTGAGAGACGGCGTTTTTGTGCGGGATTATTTCTTTTTACGAGGTTTTTTGTGTGCGCCTGTTTCCTCCGTCATAGCGGGCTGGACGGATGGCGCGCGCAGTCCAAGCCACAGGAAGAAACAAAGTGCGACGAGTCCGAAACCGAGGCTGGTCATCTGGGCACTCGTGAAAAGCCCCAAATATTTCTCCGTGTAGTCGCCGCGCAGGTACTCGAGCGCGAAGCGCACGAGACTGTAGAGCATGACGTAGAGGGCGAAGCACTGTCCACGTGCGTGTCCGCGTGCGCGGAAGATGAGCAGGAGGGCAAAGATGACGATGTCGAGCTGCCCCTCCCAGATCTCCGCCGGCCAGAGCGGCTGTGTGCCGTAGGTGTGGTGGGCAAGTGTCGTGTCCGGGTAGAGGATGCCGAAGCTGCTGCCCGTCGGTGCGCCGAATGCATCCCCGTTGAGGAGATTTGCGCACCGGCCGAGCGCCTGTCCGAGTACAATCGCAGGTGCGGCAACATCCATGAAGTGAATGGTGTCGAGCTTGTGCTTGCGGCTGTAGAGGATGCCGGCGAGTACACCGAGAAAGACACCACCTTGGATCGCCATGCCGCCCTGCCAGACGTTCAGAATCTCGGTCAGGTGGTGCTGGTAGTAGTCCCAGTCAAAGAAGAACACGTCCCAGAGACGTGCGCCAAGCAGTCCTGCGATGCCGCAGTAGATGCCGAGATCGGGGACGTGCTTTTCGTAGCCGCGTCCGTCCGCCTTTGCGAGGAAGTAGCCAACGCCCGTCGCGAGCAGGATGGAGAGCGATATGACGACGCCGTAGGAGCGGATGGGGAAGTCGCCGATGTAGAAGAGGTACTGGTGCAAGAGATGCCGCCTCTCTATTCAGCCGCAAAGAGCGGGAGTGCCTCAAGGAAGATGATGTCCGTCCGCTTTGCCGCATCGCCCTCGGCGAGCACCGCCGCCTGTCCGATGACGTGCGCACCTGCTTTTTTTGCAAGCTTTCCGAGTGCGAGCATCGAGCCGCCCGTACTGATGACATCGTCGAGGAGGAGCACACGCCGCCCCGCAATCCGTTCGATATCCGTGTTCATGAGGTAGAGACGCTGCTTGCCCATCGTCGTAATCGACTCGTCCTCGACCCAGATTGGATCCTCCATGTATGCCTTGACGGATTTGCGCGCCGTAATGTAGTAGGGCATGCCGAGCTGGCGCGCAAGCTCCGCCGCGAGGGGGATGCCCTTTGTTTCTGCGGTCATGATGATCTCGGTATCGGCGGGGATTTTCTTTGCCAGCTCCCGCGCACAGTTTACGCACAGTTCCACGTCACCAAGCATGATGAAGCCTGCAATGGCGAGATGCTCATTGAGGTTGATGATGGAAAGGCGGCGCTTGCAGCCCGCGACGGTGAGATCGTAGAATCGTTTTGCCATGATGCACCCCTTAGATTCCTTTCTCTGTAAGGACAAGTTCCAGCGCGTTCAGCACGTCGCTGATGTTGTCCTCGGTAATGATGAGCGGCGGCTGAAATGCCATGACGTTGCGCCCGATGCCGTTCTTGCCGACAATAAAGCCCCTGTTCTTGAGTTCTTCGAGCACGAGATCCAGTTCGGCGGCAGCGGGGGATTTGTCCGCATGGACGAACTCGGCGCCGACCATCAGTCCGAGTCCACGTACGTCGCCGATGATGGGATGGCGTTTCTGGATTTCCCTAAGTCCTGCGCGCAGCTGCGCTCCGCGCCGGTCGGCATTCCCCATGAGATCGTGCTCCTCGGTGTAGCGGATGACCTGAAGCCCTGCCGTTGTGGAGACGGGGTTGCCGCCGAGGGTTGATGCGCCGGGTTTCGTGTAGGTATCCGCGACCTCGGGGGTCGCAATGAACGCACTGATGGGCGCGCCGTTGCCGAGCGCTTTCGCCATGGTCATGATATCAGGTGCAACGCCAAAATGCTCGATGGCGAACATCTTGCCCGTGCGCGCGAAGCCCGTCTGCACCTCGTCCGCAATGAAGAGAATACCGTAGTGGTCGAGGATCTCCTTGACGCGCTTGAAGTAGTTCTTCGGCGGGACGATGATGCCCGCATTGCCCTGAATCGTCTCGGCGATGAATGCGGCGGGGCGACCGGTGGTCGCACTCTTGATCGTCTCCTCAAGCTCGTAGGTGCAGTCGATGCCGCACTCCTCGGGTGTATGCTGATGCGGACAGCGATAGCAGTAGGGGTTCTTGACAAAGTGAATGCCGCCGACGGGATTCGGGTCAGTGCGCCACATGGACAGCCCTGTGAGGCTCATCGTGAGCTTCGTTCGCCCGTGCAGTCCTCCGCGCAGAGCGATGAACTCGCTGCTGCCCGTGGCAATCTCGGCGAGGAGCGCCGCGCCCTCGTTCGCCTCCGTGCCCGTGGAGCAGAAGAAGCTCTTTTGGAGGTTTCCTGGTGTGATGCGCGCAAGCTGCTCGGCGAGGTTGACGAAGTTCTCGGTGAGGTAGATGTTGCAGACGTGTTGGAGCGTGTTCAGCTGCTCCGTGACGGCGGCATTGATCGCGGGATTGCAGTGTCCGCAGTTGATGACGGAGACACCCGCGAAGCAGTCGAGATACTTTCTGCCCTCACTGTCGTAGAGGTACTGCATCTCGCCGCGCACAATCTGGCGCGGGTCGCTGTAGAAATGCCCAAGGCAGGGCATGATGTATTTCTTCTTCTTTTCAAGGATGGCGGCAGCGCCGATGTAGTTGTTCTCGTTCGCGGAAGCTATGTCCATGGAATATGCTTTCTAATGGTCAGATAGAGTTGCGGCTTTGGCGGAAACGATAGGTGCCGATGCCCAGAGGGCGCGGTGCAGTCTTCGTGAGGCGGTCGAAGTCCGCTTCTCGGTAGCCGTCACTGCCCGCTGCGAGGCGGTCAAGGGCGGCACGGTAAATACGGACGATTTCACCAGTCGTTTCAGCCGTGTAGTCCTGTGCCTCGATGCGGTAGGAGCCGAGACCGTTGAACTTCTCAAGGTAGGGGTAGAGGCAGAGATCCTTTGCAAAGTAGATGTGATTGCGCCCGTACTGATCGATGCGGATGGAGTGCACGCCGCCCGCCTCGTCGCGGAACGCATAGTGCGTGTCCATCAGCTCCGGCGCGGCAAGATCGCTGTAGTTTGGCAGCGACATCGCGGGGAAGTTGTAGTCGCAGATCATGGACTCGTACGCGCCGTGGATGACTGCCTCGATCGGCAGTACGGCGTTCTCGACGATCTCGCGCAGCTGCTGGAACGAAAGCTCGTAGGAGGCAGTTGCCATCGTTAGACCGTTCTCCGCGAGGAAGGTGACGGCGAGATGGTTGAAAATGTTAAAGGAGTGATCCGCCTGTATGGGCAGCTTTGTGAGCGTGTGCGCAAGCTTCAGCGTGCCGAGGTTGCCGACCATGATGCCGTCCACGGGAATATTGTTCAGTGCGGTAAAGAACTGCTCGAGCTCGCCGCATTCACGTCGCATGGTGGTGCGCGATGTGTTCACGACAATGCGCGCGCGACCCGCAGCGTAGCGGACGATTTCCTCGTAGTCACCGAGTTTCCACGGGCGGTTGGGGCGAAATGCCTCGCCTCCGACATAGACCGTATCCGCACCTGCATCGATTGCCGCGCGTGCCGCCTCGACGGTTCCGACGTGTACGCTCAGATGGCGGCTCGGGGTGTTTTCCTTTTCGATGGGGCGTTCCTCGCGCAGTACCTCGTCGGCAAAGCCCGCCTCCTCGACTGCCTGGCTGAAGAAGCGCGGTTCGCGCTCACCTGTCATGCCAATATCGACGGCGGTCGGCTGCCCGAATGCAAATGTCGTCGTGTAGTCGCGCACGCGGTTGTCGTAGAGTGTGCGCCAGCCCTCCTCATCCGTCGTGTAGCCGTTCGGGTCGGCGATGTACGCATCAATCGCCCTGCGGTACGTGGAGACGAGTCGCCCGATGAACGCGGGGGAGCGCATGCGCCCCTCAATCTTGAACGAGTAAACGCCCGCTTGAATGAGCGCGGGAATCGAGCGGTACATGCACATGTCCTTGAGTGCGAGTTTGTAGGGACCGGGGCTGTCTGCGTCGAGCACCGCGCCCGACTTCTCGTCGATGAGAGCGAACGGCCAGCGGCAGATCTTCATGCAGCGTCCACGATTGCCGCTCTGCCCAAAGAGTACGCCCGAGTGGATGCACTGCCCACTCTCGGAGATGCACATGTCGCCGTGCATGAAGTACTCGACCTCGATGCCCGTGCGCGCGCGGAAGAGCGCGAGTTCGGAGAGCGTCATCTCGCGTCCGACGACAATGCGCGTGATACCATACTCCTTGAGCTTTTCGATGGCGTGCTCGTTGTGCGTGTTCATCATGACGGAGGTATGCAGGGGAACGGAAATGCCCATCTCGTGTACGAGTTCGAGGACGGCGAAGTCCTGCACCAGGATCGCGTCCGGACGAATCTCGTTGAGATAGGCAAGATAGTCGCGCAGTGCGGGTAGCTCCTCGTTGCTGATGAGGTTGTTGAGCGTGACGTAGAGTTCGACATTGTGCGCGTGCGCGTAATCGACCGCTTCCTTGAGGTGCTCGTCATCGAAGTTGAAGTCGCCCTCGTGCAGCCGCATATTAAAATGTTTGCCGCCGAGATAGACGGCATCCGCACCGGCTGCAATGCCCGCAGTCAGGGCATCCCATGTGCCCGCAGGGGCAAGCAGTTCGACGGATTTTCGGTGTAACAGCATCGTGAAAATAACTCCTTCTGGATGGAGAATTTGTTGCTTCAGTCAATGAAGCATTCTCCTTTATCGCCTATGATTATAGCAGGAAAAAACGTTTCTTTCAAATGATGTCATAAATAGCAAAAAAGAATGAATATAAATAGAAGTTTTTTCGTCGCTCTCCTTGTAAAAGAAGTGCTTTTCGGGTATATTATACATAGATTTTATCATACATACTAGAGGGTATAAATTTTATATAATATACACCGCAGTTGGCGTATTTTTTTACCCATCAATTATTGTTTCTGATTATTTATTTTTTCTATGTATTTATTTTATAATTTAATATGAAGGAGGTCTGTGCTATGGGAGAGTATGGGAGTCTGGGGATTTATCTTTTGGTGGCGCTGTTTTTTCCTGTGATGGCGCTTGGACCGGCATTCCTGCTTCAGCCGAAGCAGCCGACTCCGCAAAAGTACATCCCCTATGAGTGTGGTGTCGATTCAATTGGCTCGCCGTATGTGCGGTTCCGCGCGGGATATTTCCTCTACGCGCTGCTTTTTATTGTATTCGACATTGAGACGGTATTCCTCTATCCGTGGGCGGTGGAGTTTCGGATGTTTGGACTGTTTGCCCTCATCGAGATGTTTGTGTTTGTCGGGCTGCTGTCTTTTGGGCTCGGTTATGCGTGGCGAAAGGGGGATCTGACATGGAGATAGCGGAACGCGTTCCCGAGAG
>ERZ772967.2605-NODE-2605-length-11479-cov-3.632440_pt1 | contig 11479 bp, 7 predicted proteins | sample MGYA00511677_ERZ772967 | MGnify/ENA primary metagenome ERZ772967 (study PRJEB29015, sample SAMEA2737931) | human oral metagenome | biome: human oral; feature: human-associated habitat; material: dental | place: China | collected 2146 ...
TAATACTTTATGCACCTGATAGTACGCCAGCATCGAGTTGATAATATCGGCTGTAACTTTGGGCTGCAAAAGCGTAAGCAGTGGATGCTCTGCACGGAAAGTATCCCAAAGAGATAAGGTAGAATAGGCAGTGCCCTCTGTACGGACTGTCTCATCGTTTTGTAATCTAAACCATCCATCTTTATCAGAGAAAGTAACAGGGGCTACTTGTGCGTGATAAAGAGCCGTATAGAATATCGTTTTGAGCGAATCTACTGGTGTTTCTACTACTATGCTACTAAGGGTCTTCTCCCATTGTTGTTGGGCAGCCTCTTTGGTCTTATTGAAGTTAGGAGCATCATACAACTCTAAGTTATCAAGTGCTCCGTTCTCACTGACTGATGATACGGCCACTTTCACCTCTAACTTCTCATCAGCATTATCAAAGAAAATTTGCCCTGAAGTAACATCTTCTTTATGCTTTTGATAGGTAATATCCTTTATCGGTTTAGAGAACTGAATAGCAAAGTACACCTTTTGGTTCTCAGCCCAGCCTGTACTATAACGATAACCTGTGATAATATTACCGTTGTTATTAGCATCTAACTTCTTATTTGATTTACTAAACGAGGTTTTAGTAGGACTATCCCAGTTGATAGCATACCCCAAATTGAGTATTACTGATTGTTCTGCCCCTTTCTCGAAAGTATAACGATGCACAGCATAACGCTGAGCAGCTGTGAGCTCTACGTTCACTTTAGGGTCTTCTAAATATACTTGGTAGTAACCTGGTTCTGCTTTTTCGTTCTTATGACTGTACTTCGATTTGTAAGGTACCATATCGCGAAACTCTTTTGCATTCACAGGGTATTGCTCTTTTCTGCCGTACTTCAGCTCGCTAAGGTCATACGTTTTATGAGTAGGCATCAGCAAAATATCGTTTAGGTCGCCAATACCTGTACCACTGAGGCTCAAATGACCAAAACCTACCATTAGACTATCAGAATAATGATAACCTGAACACCAATCCCAGTGGCTAAGACCATTCACGGGGCTGACTTGTATCATACCGAAAGGGGTAGTCGCCCCAGGGTAAGTATGCCCGTGTCCGCCTGTACCAATAAATGGATCTACATAGCTAATCAACGGTTTTTGAGGTGCTTCGGTCTCTTTCTCAGTCACTGTTTTAGACTGATGACAAGCCGACAAAAAGGCAGCTACTGCTACCAAAGAAATATGTTTTAACTTCATCATTATAACATTAACGGTTAATTAATGTGGCAAAGATACAAAATAATTGCTAACTAACAACCGACAATTGACAATAAATTACCTGAATAATTCTAAATGAGCATCGGCAAGGCGCGGCATAGCTCCGTGTTGCTGACATACATAAGCTGACACCTCGACCGCCAATTGGTGTGACTGAGCAATACTACGACCATTGAGGTAAGAGGCCACAAAGGCAGCCGTGAACGAGTCGCCTGCACCTACCGTATCGGCAATGGTAACCTTTGGCGTGCCTAAGAACGATTTTTCATAAGGCGTAAATACGTAACTGCCTCGGGTGCCTTGCGTGAGGATAAGGAATTTAAGCTGGTATTTCTCTAACAGATGGCGGCAAATCTCTTCATCAGTACCCTTTAGTTCGAAGATTTCGGCTATCTTCACTATCTCTTCATCATTGATTTTGAGAGCGGAAGCCTTGTCGAGCGAATCGACTATAACCTCTTTGCTGAAGTATTTAAGGCGTAGATTGATGTCAAACACCTTCAGACTATCAGCAGGCATCAAGTCTAAAAACTTATGAATGGTAGCTCTCGACACTACATTGCGTTGTGCTAATGAACCAAAACACACCGTAGTGGTATTCTTAGCCAAATTCTCGATGCGCGAAGAGAAAGGTATATTATCCCACGCTACGTTTTCGGTGATTTCATAAGAAGGCACCCCACGACCGTCTAACTGTACCTTTACAGTACCGGTAGGGAAGTCAGTTTTCTCGATAATGTAATTGAGTTCTTTCTCTTCGAGGGTCTTCAGTATTTCCTTACCAAGAAGGTCTTCGCCAATAGCACTTACGGCATAACCATTGAAGCCAAACTGAGAGGCGTGATATGCAAAATTAGCGGGAGCACCGCCTAATACTTTTCTTTCGGGGAACACATCCCAAAGGATTTCGCCCAATCCTACTACTATATTTTTCATTTTATTCTATTTTAATTTATAAACGGTTATATCATTAAGGTTTAGAGTGCCTTTTTCGGTTTTAAAACGAAGCGTATTGTATACTTCGGAAGGGAATAAAGATCAAAGCCCCTGTAGCACAAATAATTTTTATATTGTTTCTTTTCATACTCTTTTCTTATTAAAATATGGCACAAATGTAGCGCTTTATTTTGAATTCACAAAACAAAAACGGGCAATTTTTTAGGCAAAGGTTGCCTTATTATTAAAGGGAAAATTGGCATTTTCCTACAGAGGATTTCAATCATTAAAAGATTCGCAATGTTTTGCCATTTTTATTGCATTTTTCGCAATGGGTTTTCTTTTGCTTAGCTACACTTAGTAACCACTTAGTGGCCTCTTAGTGTCCACTTAAGATATACTTAAAGAATCTGCAATGATTTTCTCAATTCGTTACGAATTATTCAATTCTTAGGAAGTTCACCTTTCTGAAGTATCTACACAAGCAAGTAATCATTGGCTAAAAACCATAAAAACTTTGCACAGTAAAAGGTTTAGTGCTTTTACTGTGCAAAGTTCTTCGGTATATTGGGGGGGTAGCTTAACACTTAACTACCGTACCCTCATCTAAATATACTAAGTATTTGCCTTTTACTTGCCAACCAATGGTTTGCAGGTTTTGGGCGTAGTACAATAGCTGTTGGTGGTATTGAGGGTTAGGTTGCCCTGTTTTGTAATCGATAAGGTAGGCTTCGCGAGTGGTAGGATGATAGGCTATCCTATCAGGACGGAAGTATTTGCCCTTGCTGTCTACAAACTCGCGTTCGATGAAGTAATGGTACTCATCAGTAAAGAAAGCTGCTATCTGCGGCTCGCTTAGTAGGGTTTCTATTTGAGGCTTCAGCAGTTGGTGTTGCTCCTCGGTGAGGGTGCCTTCTTGTAGCGCCTCGTTTAGTACCGCCCCCAAGTCGGTAGCATAGGTCAGTTGCGAAAAGAGACTGTGTATGAGATTTCCTCTTTCGAGGGCTTGCTGTTGGTGAGTATCCCATAGCAGTGACGCTCCTGTAGCTATCTTATAATGAGGGGCTGTCCAACCTTTCTGAAATAGCACATAGCTATCGGCATTTGTTTCTTCTTTCTTTTTAGCTAGTATAGGACTGCCATATTCATACTCAGTAATCTCCTCATTCCAATGTCCTTGCTGGTCTAAAAAATCGCGAAGGAGCGTGCCGTAAGTGGTAATCTCTTTCTCTGGGAGAGAAGTGATAACGTACAGAGACGACTCAGGACGCGTCATTGCTACGTATAACACGTTTATCTGGTCGAGAAGGTGCTGCTGGTGTTGCTCGGTGAGAATACCGGCTGCTGCTCCATAGTTTTCAATACTCTTACTGCTCTTCACCAATAGATAGTCAAAACCAGCGAAGTTCTCGGCTGACACAGGGTACCATATCATTTCGCCACGGCTGTCGTCTAACTTACTATCGGCAAAGGCATAGATAATCACAGGGGCAGAGAGTCCTTTGCTCTTATGTACGGTCATCACAGTGATAGCGTTAAGACCTTCGGGTGAACTGATGCTGAGCTTTTCTTTTTGGTCTTCCCAAAAGTCTAAGAAGTCGGCTAAGCCTCCTTTGCGGGCATTCTTGAAGTCGAAAATAAGGTCGATAAAGTGGGTGAGGTAGGCATCTGAAATGCGTGCCACCTCGAAGCAGTTTACCGCTAATGTTACCCCTTCGTATAGTGAATATTGGTTAAACGTTTCTATAGAAAAACCAAAGTCGGCAAAGAAAGTACTTACAGGCTGGTATGCGTACTTGCTTAGGAAAGTATGAGGCTGCTCCGCGCCCTTGCCGTTAGCACGAATAAAGGCAAAGAGCATCTTGGCCTTTAGGTCTTCGCTTTCGGGGTGATAAAGCAACTGCAATAGGGCTATAAGGAACTGCACTGAAGGTACGTTTTGCAGTAACAAAGAGTCGGGGGAAATGATTTTACGTCCTTTGCTTGATAAGAATGAGGCTACCGCAGCGCCCTCTTTGTTAGTGCGCACTAATATAGTGATGTCTTTGTCATCAGCTCCTGCGTCATTGGCGTGCATTATTTTCTGTAGTATAGCCTCGCAATAACTCTTTTCACGCGGGGTGAGGATATCGTCTTTAGTTTCTTCTTCTCTCTCTTCTTCCTCCTCTTCTTGTTCAGTGTTGATAAACGAGATATTTACATAACCCTCTGCTAAAGTAGGTTTTGGATAGTTTTGGGCAGCTGCTTCGTAAAGATCTTGGTAGCCTACTTCCTCAAAAATCTTTGCTACAAAAGGGAAAAAAGCATTGTTGAAGTCTATAATTTGCTTTAAACTGCGGTAGTTTTCAGCCAAATTGACAGTATTGAGCGGAACTTTAAAAGGATTTTCTTTACCGCTATACAGACTCATAAACTGCTCTGCCTTGCCTCCTCGCCAGCGGTAGATAGACTGTTTGGCATCGCCTACTAATAGCACTGAACCGGTCTGGTGACTTACTTGGCTTTGCACTGCATTGAGGATAAGCGGTATAAAGTTCTGCCATTGCAGTACTGAGGTGTCTTGAAACTCATCGATAAAATAGTGGCGGAATTTCTCACCTATACGTTCGTAGATAAAAGGTGCAGGCTGGTTGCTGAGCTCTGAGGAAATCACTCCGTTGAACTCCCATATAGGCAAGATGTTTTCTTCTTCTTTAATGGTCTCTATTTCTTTTTGTATGCGGTTGAGCAAAGCCAAAGGCACAACATATCTCAGCGCGTTGTTCGCAAAGGCAAGAGCACCAAAAGCCTTTTTGATTGCCAAAAACAAGTTGGCAATCATCTCTTGCAAACTATCTATCAGGGCAGTGTCGTACTTCTTAGCCGCTGAACCAGAATAAAGAGGTTCGCCTTCTAATAGATTGTTTTGCCAACCACTGCCCCACGAAGGCTCCTTAGAGTTGTCGGCAGTGAGGTTATCGAAGAATTTGTATAAATGTCCTCCATTAAAAGCGCCTTTATCCAAACCGTGCTCACACATCAGTTGCATAAAGTCTTGGGCAGAAGTTTTAATGCTTTTCAGGGCATTGTTGCGTTGTTTGAGTAAGGTATTTTTAAGGGTTAGAAAATCGGGTATTTCCTTGTCTTTCAGCGATTGTAATTGCTCGTAATGGTTCTCATTGGTGAGCATTTCGGCTACGCCTAATAATTCTTTAGTAGTATCCCAACTCTTGTCGTCGTCTATCTTTTCATTGGCGAAATCGATGAGCAATTGGGTAAGCTCGGGGTCGTTTCCTGCCTGATTCATCAAATTATCAACCGCTCGCTCTAGTAAAGCCTTGCTGTCCAACTGTACTTCAAAGAAAGGATTGAGATGCAAATCCTGTGAAAAGTGGCGTATCAGTTGGTGATTGAACCCATCGATAGTACTGATATTAAAAGCCGCGTAGTTGTGCAGTATATGCTCCAAAGCCTTAGCCGAACGCGTTCTCAGTTCTTCGTCGGGGAGATTCAATTCCTTTGCTAATTCAGTAAACATAGTGTGAGGTTTAGTGAGCATTTTGTCCTCACTGAATACCCCCAATAACTCTATGATGCGGTTCTTCATTTCAAAAACCGCCTTATTGGTAAAGGTAATAGCGAGTAACTGCCTAAACAAATCGGGTTGCTTACTGCCGAGAATAATTCTCAGATAAGCTTTCACCAGACTGTAGGTCTTTCCAGACCCTGCCGAAGCGTTGTATATAGTATAATTTGCTGAAGGTGTATTCATTTTTTACCTCTTACCTTAAAACTGCGCTGCAGGAGCGGTATCGTTGTTGAGCTTCTTGTCTACCGAATTGTTCTTTCCTTTGGAGAAATCGTAGCTAACCCCTAATACAAACATATTGCGGTTGTTTTCTATGTAGGTATAGCTATGCTGGTTTACCAAACCTTCGTAACTGCTCTTCATCTTGTATTCCGAAGGCATTCCTAACCAAAACACACCACCTTTAAGTGTCCAACTACCTAACTGGTATTCTATAAAAATATCATTGTTATTTTCATAAGTGCTCATAGTGTTGCCGTCTATGTAATAAATAGGAAAGTTGAAACTGTAATCTACCCTCAAATCTTTATAGGTAAAAGTAAGTGATAGGTTGTTGTCGATATAATCATTGCGAGCGCGTAGTCCAGCATCAGTAACCAAAGTCTCACGTGTAGGGGCTATATTAGCTGAAAATACAAATAAATCATTTCTTAATGGTTTAAAAGTACCATCTAATGAAAAACCAAACTCCTCGTGATATTTACTGTTTTCATAAGTGCTGAGTAGTCCATTGCGTACGGGGTCTTTGATATAAATATCAGTAATTACTCGTTGGGTGTTTTTGTAGAAGGGTTGAAAGTTAAAATCGGTGTACTCATTGTTGAAAGTATAAGAGAGTCCAGTCCAAAATATATGTTGTGATTTTAGGTAAGGATTTCCTGTCTCCAAGATGTTCGGCGCTTGTTGTGCTATATTGCTACTGAGTTCTGCACTACGCGGACTGCGGGGTACATAGTAACTTGTGAGGCGCAAACTCTGGTTATTAGCGAGTTCATAACCCAACACTACTTTTGGGGTAAACACCCATTCGGTAAAAGTATTTTCGGCACTACGGTTGTGGGTGTGGGTAAGCCCAGCACTGGCTCTGTACATAAAATTAGCCTTTTTGCCTACAAACTCGGTGTACAAATACTGATTGGTATAGGTAACATCGTAAGCCGAAGTACCTGCCAAGTTACGTAAGTCGTTGTCGATAAAAGTACTGCTAATGCGGTAGCCCGAATTGAGTTTGCCTATAGTAAACTGATGAGTATGTGCTACTTCACCTACCCAACCGCGTTGTTTTACTTTCAAATCCATATCATCGTCGTACACATTCTGCTGGGTTGCGGTCTCCCATTCCTTTGAGAGGTTCTCTTTGGTAGTGTTGTAATAACTCCCCACGGCGTTCACGCTCAATTCATCACGTTTGCCTAATTTTTTAGAGAAGTATAGGTCTATCTTGGGGCGTAACCAATGGTCGTGACTTTTACCTGATAATGTGTGATGGCTAACCGTTGTTCCTTGTGTAAATAGATTTATGCCATTGCTATGTGCAGAGCGATTCAAAAGCTCCATTCCTGCTTTAACTTGAAAATTGTAGTTTTGTGGTACTACTGCGCTATAACGCACTGAGGCGTTGTGCGCATTATAGCTAAACCCTGATTTTGACAGTTGGTCGTTTGCATAACGCACACCCGATAGTTCATAATCGGAGTGTTTTTCATAGTATCTATCGTTGTAATTGCGAAACTCCAATTTGTATTCCACTCCCAACGTATGTTTGCCTTTGGTGTAGTTACCATAAGCCGAAGCATCTACAAAACCCGTAGTAAGTGCCGAAAGCGCATCTACCCCTACCGAATACCCCTCTTCAGCCGAACGTGTGATGATGTCCACCACTGTGTCAGCCCTATTGCTCCAGCGCGCAGGCGGAATATCGTAATAGTCTATGCGTGCCACGTTTTGAGGGGCGATACCGCGTATTTGCAAGTCAGTTGCCTCTACACCGTTCACTAATACCAAGAGCGTACCCCTTTTAAGGGTAGCAATCTGGTTGGTTACAGGATTGAGGTGCAGGTTGGGCAAACTGCGCAAGAGGTCTTTGGCATAGCGTGCTTGTTCCACAGCTTTCTTTTCAAAGGTAAAACTCGACTTATCGGTATACTGTGTTTTGCGCTGTGCTTTTACAATTATCTCATTGAGCACAATCGTATCCAAAGGTGTCTCAGGCACTACTTCTTGCGCTGTAGTGGTCATAAAATAAACTAATAGTGAGCTGGTTAAAAGGAGTTTCATATTTTATCCTGCAAACTCGTCTAACATATCCAAAGATGGTACAAAGAAAAGTGTTCCTGTTTCGGCAGTACTGAAATCTAATAAGCGGTCGTAATTGCCAGCGGGATTGCCTATAAACATATTAGTAAGCATCTTTTCTACGGTGCTAAACGTATTGGCATAGCAGATGAAGTAAGTGCCCATTTGGTGACTTACGGGGTCGTGGAAAGGCATATTGTCTCTCACTACTTTCAAATCATCACCTACATTGGCAAGTGCCGAGTGCGCGTTCGATGGCTTGGTATCCTCGTCCATTTCTATGTCCATTTCTTTGCTACGCCCTATTACTTTTTCTTGTTCGCTAACGGGGAGCGCACGCCAAGCGTTCATATCGTGTACGTATTTTTGTACGAATAGGTAGCTTCCTCCTTGGTAATCGGGGTCTTCATCACCCACTACCGCAAACTGTTCGCGTTCTGCGCCACGCGGGTTTTCGGTACCGTCTACAAAACCAATGATAGCGCGTCCGTCCCAATATCTAAAACCTTGTACGTTTACAATACTATTGGCGATGGGTCGCATAACCTCGCTAATGGCAGCTGCCATATCGTAAGCCAAGCTGGGGTTGTGTGCGCGGATATGAAAGTGTAAGTCGCCTTCGGTGGCTACAGCAGTGTGTTTACTACCTCTGATGGGCTCAAAATCTTTGAGTTCTTTGGGGAGCGGTTTGGGTAACCCTAAAGTAAGCCACGCCCTATGGCTAATGCCTATGGTTACACTGGCACGACCTTCAGGAAAGCGGTCGGCTACCGAGTTGTTGAGGTTTCCTACCAAACCACATACTTTTGCAAAAGTATTATTAAGCAATGTCTTGTCTATATCTTTTTTAAATGCCCATACCAAAAATATGGTATTGTTATTAGGCAAGTCTGTTACATTCTGATAATTCATTATATTAAGTATTTTTAATTTTTTAGGGATATTTCACGTGCTCTTTTCTTAACTTCAGTATAAGGTCTCAACAATCCGTTATTAGCTTGCTCAATACCTCTTTCTGTGGAAGCTAATTGCCCTTTTGTGAAATAAGTTTTTCTTCTGTTAAAAGAAATCTGTTTTTCCTTGCTCCATTCTTTTACTAATAATTGCTCTTCGGTATGTAAAGGTTGTGTACTATGATGTTCATAGTTCATTCATTTTATAACTTCCTAAATTCACTGATGTTCTACCGAATAATCGTTTGAGTTCTATCAGGTCCCACCGATACTACTTTGATGGGCACTTCGAGTTCTTTCTCTAAGAAACTGATATAATCCAAAAGTTCTTTGGGTAGTTGCTGGTAATTGGTGAGTTTGGTAAGGTCTTGTTGCCAGCCTTTGAGTTCCGTATATACGGGCGTTACGTTCTGCTCTTCTATATTGTAAGGCAAGTGCTTGATTTCTTTTCCTTTATAAAGATATGACGTACATACTTTTAAAGTCTCAAAACCGCTGAGCACATCGGCTTTCATCATTGTAAGTTCGGTAACTCCGTTTACCTGTACAGCGTATTTAAGGGCTACCAAATCAAGCCAACCACAACGGCGACGCCTACCGGTAGTGGCTCCAAATTCGCGACCTACTTGGGTCATTGTTTCGCCCACTTCGTCAAACAGTTCGGTAGGGAAAGGTCCACTGCCCACACGGGTTGTATAAGCCTTAAAGATACCTATTACCTCACCAATACTGCGAGGGGCTACACCTAAGCCCGTACAAGCTCCAGCAGCCGTTGTGTTCGACGAGGTTACAAACGGATAGGTACCAAAATCAATGTCCAACATAGAACCTTGTGCTCCTTCGGCAAGTATTTTCTTACCCTTTTTGAGGGCTTGGTATAGGTATTCTTCACTGTCGATAAGCTGAAACTCTTTCAGCACTTTTATCGCTTCAAAAAACTCGGTTTCCAACTCTTGTAGGTTATACTGAATATCCACCTTGTAGTTAGCGAGCATTTCTTCGTGTTTATCGGTGAGGTTACGGTAACGCTCGTTAAAGTCACTGAGCTCTATATCGCCTACGCGCAAGCCGTTACGACCTGTCTTGTCCATATAAGTAGGTCCTATGCCTTTAAGGGTAGAGCCTATTTTAGCTTTACCTTTGGAAGCTTCCGAAGCAGCATCTAAGAGGCGGTGGGTAGGCAAGATAAGGTGTGCTTTGCGAGAGATGAGCAAATTCTGTTTTAAATTTACCTCGTAAGGAGCGAGTGCCTCTATTTCTTTTTTGAAAATGATAGGGTCTATCACCACCCCATTACCGATAATATTTACAGCACCTTTGTGGAAGATTCCCGACGGAATAGTGTGTAACACGTGTTTAATACCGTTAAATTCAAGAGTATGCCCTGCGTTAGGACCTCCTTGAAAGCGTGCAATAATGTCGTAGTTTTGCGTAAGGACATCTACTATTTTCCCTTTTCCTTCGTCTCCCCACTGAAGACCTAATAATAAATCTACTGCCATTTTTGTTTCTTTTATTTGGTTGCTCTCTCTTCTTTTGGGGCATCTGCTTTGCGTGTACCGTAAAAATAAAGAGAGTGATTGCTAATATTAATGTTAAAAACCTCTTCTATGGTTTTCTGTATTGCTTGAATACGAGGGTCGCAAAACTCCACAATCTCACCCGTATCGGTAAGGATTACGTGGTCGTGCTGACGGTCAAAATACGATTTCTCGTAATACGCTTGGTTTTGTCCAAACTGATGTTTGCGCACCAAACCACATTCCAGCAAGAGCTCAATCGTGTTGTAGAGGGTCGCTCTACTCACCCGATATTTTTTCTTTTTCATATTTTCATAGAGCGTCTCTATGTCAAAATGGTCGTTGTATTCGTAAATCTCCTTCACAATCGCATAGCGTTCAGGGGTCTTACGGTGTCCGTTGTCTTCCAAATATTTGGTAAGCACCTTTTTTACAATCTCCAAGTTCTCTTCGGAGGTGTTTTTTTTATCTTTCTCAGCTATATTTTTCATATATTAAATATGTTTTTCAATAAAGGGCAAAAGTACTATTTATTTTTCAGAAAACAAAACACTACTATTATTTTTCAAAGCAAACACACCTCAGTCTCGCTACATTCACCCTCTTAGCATTGCATCAACTCCTCCTTTGAAGGTAGCCAGCAATAGCTGGGTATGTGTAAAGGGAGAGGTTTGTCACTTTTTTCAGCTTGTCCCCCTTCGGGGGTTCGGGGGCTTACCGAATAAGAGCCTCGCTACATTCGCCCTTTTAGCATTGCGTCAACTCCTCCTTTGAAGGTAGCCAGCAATAGCTGGGTATGTGTAAAGGGAGAGGTTTGTCACTTTTTTCAGCTTGTCCCCCTTCGGGGGTTCGGGGGCTTACCGAATAAGAGCCTCGCTACATTCGCCCTTTTAGCATTGCGTCAACTCCTCCTTTGAAGGTAGCCAGCAATAGCTGGGTATGTGTAAAGGGAGAGG
>ERZ772967.2607-NODE-2607-length-11472-cov-6.626522_pt1 | contig 11472 bp, 11 predicted proteins | sample MGYA00511677_ERZ772967 | MGnify/ENA primary metagenome ERZ772967 (study PRJEB29015, sample SAMEA2737931) | human oral metagenome | biome: human oral; feature: human-associated habitat; material: dental | place: China | collected 2146 ...
CGCTCCCGGCCCCGGAAGACGTGCCTCTCGCGGCCGGCCACGCGCCCCGGGTCGCTCGTCTCCCTGGCCGCCACCCCTCCGACGCGACGCGAGGCGGCCATCCTGGCGCAGGTCCTGTCGCCCCTCCCCGAGTGGCCAGCGAGCATGCCGTGCCCCCGATGTGGTAAGAATATTCGGACGGGCTGTGCGTCTCGCGGACCATCTCGCTCAGCCCTATACTGTCTCCATCAGTTCTGTCCCGTTCCAGCAAACGTCTGTCAGAGGTGGGGTGTCCTTATCAAGAGCCTGATAGAGAAGGCCTTCCTTGCCATCTATCGAAGGCAGGGAATCGAGCAGATGAGCATTGCGACCTTGTGTCGAGCCGTTCCCTGTGCACGGTCGACCTTCTATGCCCACTTTGGAAATCTGAGGGACGTGCTCGACTCCATCGAAGACGAAATATTGGCTGCCGTCTCCCTGCCAGCCACGGTCGGTATCATGCAGGAGGACGGAACGCTTCGCTGGGACATGCTCGAGAGGAAGGGGCAAATCGTCCGTGCTCACCGCGAGACGCTGTGCATTCTCTTTGTCGAGCGTCCCGATGGCGAGCTCGTGCGCAGATGGACCGATGAGGTTCGCAAGGCAAACAGGGGCTACTTCGCCCATCGCGTCGAACCCCGAGACCTCGAGCTCGTCCTTGGCGCCTTTGCCGCGGGAGTCCTGTGCTTTTGGAGAGAGTGGATCTCTGACCCCGATTCCATGGACACCGCCCGCATCGCGCGGGTCGTCCAGGGCCTTGGTACGCTCGTCCATTCCCAGGACGCGACACATTCGCTCATGTTGTAGCGTGCATACGCGCGGTTCCTCCCTATGCTTATGCTGTGCGTGGACATACCGACGTGGGGAGGATGCATGAGGATAACGATCGTGAATGGCAGCCCGCGAAGGAGGGGTGCGACCGCAAAGGTGCTGCACGCGATGCAGGAGCGTGCCATTGTGAGGTGGGATGCGGAGGTTGCCTACTTCGACCTGGGTGATTATGAGATGCGGTACTGCGACGGCTGCACGTCATGCTACCGGACGGGTCGTTGCCATAAGGACGATGGCCTTGAGGAGGTCCTTGACGTTCTGGCAGCCTCTGAGGGACTGGTCCTGGGGACGCCCACCTATGCGAGCAACGTCTCGGGTGTGATGAAGACCTTCATCGATCGCGGCCACTTCATCATGGAGCGGGCATTGCAGGGAAGGCATGCCGTCACGGTGGCCACCGGCGGCAATCGGGGCGCCGGCAGGGCGCTTGGGGTCCTGCGCCAGCTTGTGGTCTATTCCGGCGGCAGGGTGAGCGACTCGATCAGTGCCATACAGCATTTCAACACCGATCCGTTGGCCGATTCTCACCGGAGGCATAGGGTCGAGCGCGCCACGGACCGTCTCTGTTCGGACATCCTCTCTCCAAGACATCACCCTCTGCAGACGATGGAGAGCTCCCTCGTCTTCAACGTGGGCATCAAGCCGCATGTGCTCGCCGAGGCAGAGGGCTATTCTGCCGTTATCGCATCCTGGAAGCGACGCGGCATCGACTGATGGGCTGTGCATGCTTGCGCCCTTGTCGCGCTCTAGGGTGGCTTTGTCATCCTGTCCATTGCTGGCCTTCGACTCAGATTGCGTGACGGACGCGATTTAGTGGGGAAGGAGCGCCTTCGGTCGGCTCGGGGGGCACCGACTTGGTCATGCGACTGGTTTGTACTCGAGGGTGCCGCCCAGACGATATGCCCCACACCAACCCTGCCGAAGCGCTTGACCAGGGTCAATCGGAGACCCCCTCCGTCCGAGCGCGGGCCGGGCTGGTACGCTGTCCGTGACGACGGGTATGGCGGCGAGCCGTACCGCAGGACGGGAGTTAGGGATCCCCAATGGCAGAGTCTACCATCAAGTCCGGCTACGCGACGATCCTGGCCATCGGCCAGCGCGCGAGGCCGTCGACCATCAGCGGCCTCGACCTCTCCACGGGCGAGGCGAGAACCAGGAAGCTCACCGGCTGCCCGACCGCCTCGGGCATGCTGGGCCGGGCCAGGTCCCGGGCGGCCGCCCCGTACCGGTTCGCCCACGGGTCGGGGCCATGCGGGTTCCAGCCGCGGCGCGACCTCGAGGCACCCGGGCGGCACTGCGAGGTGATAGCCGTCACGAGCGTCCCCGGGGGCAGCGAGGACAGGGCGCTCAAGGACGACGGGCGCGATGCCGAGGCCCCGCTCTCGGAGATGACCAAGGCCAGGCCGAAGATCAAGCAGGTGTGGATGCCGGACGCCGAGTGCGAGGGGCTTCGGGACCTGACGCGCGCCTACGAGGACGCCGTCTCGGCCTCGCGTCGCTCGAAGCTGCGGCCCTCCGGCTTCCTGCTGCGGCACGGGACCGTCTGGGACGGGAGGACGAGGGGCGGCAGGCTGCGCGCGACGTGGGGCGGGGCGCACGCCGACTGGCTCAAGACCCTGCGCTTCGGGAACCGGCTGGACGAGCTGGCCTTCGGGCGCCACCTCGAGGCCGCGGCCGAGGACGTCGAGAGGGCGCGCCGCCCGAGGCGCGACCGCGAGGGGGCGGCGGGTTCCCCGCGGTGGAGGCCGTACGTCGACGCGCTCACGAGGCTGAGGTGCGTCGACGTGATCACCGCGCTGGCCTTCTGCGCGACCATGGGCGACCTCTCTCGATTCGGGCGCGGCCGGTCGGTGTCGCGCTACCTCGGGCTCACGCCCGGCAGGCACGGCGGCGGCCCGAAGGTCACGGGGGGCGGCCACATCACGAAGGCCGGGGACGCCCGCTGCCGCAGGGCGGTCATCGAGGGGGCCGCGAGCGTCGCGCGCTCCGGCGGCGGGCGCGAGTACTGCCGGAAGGGCCATGGGGCATCGCCGGCGATCGAGGCCGAGGCCGCCAGGCGCAACACGCGCGACGCCGCCCGCTACGCGCACCTCATCGAGGCGGGCAGGGCGAAGGACGTCGCGAAGACGGCGGTCGCGAGCATGCTCGCGCGGGACATGTGGTTCGTCGGGACCATGGTCGGCTCCGAGCTCGCCGCGAAGGGGCGCTAGGCGGCCCGCGACGAACCATCGCCGCCCCGGCAGCGCGCCCGAGGGCGTCGGGGGGCTCGCGCCGGCACTTTTGCACACCGGCACCACGCCGACGCGTGCGCCCGCAGACCACCCACATCGCGACAACCCCCTTGCCGAACCCTCGAGGTGCGGGCCGCAGCTGCGGTGCCCGCGGATCTGAAAGTGCCAGCGCAGGCGTCTTTCCAGCGGAGACTTCTCCGATGCGCGACCGAGGCGAGATGCATGTTGCCCCAGGCCGGGGCCGACGGGTTCCGGCCTGGGGCGCCTTGTCGCTTGACAGGGTGTGGGGCATATGAAAGTGTACGTTTCCGTCGATTCCGGAATCGCCCAACTGGGAAAATGCGGCGCGAGGCAGCGGAAACGTACACTTTGAGGCAACCCATCATCTATGACAGGCCGTGCGGCTTGCCAAGAAGACGGTGGGGGCTGATGTGGGCCTGCATCCAAGCCTTGAGATGGTGGCTCGTGCAATCGTGGCGGCACGACAGGCCCTTGATGATACCGTTGGCGTTGTTCGTCCTTTCCTCACCACGCGGCGTGCTAGGCTCACCTTACAGAGTGAGAGGGAGGCTGCCATGGCAATCGTCGCTGCGTTTGCAGTTCCGCATCCGCCCCTGATCATCCCGGCCGTGGGCCGCGGACAAGAGCGGGGCATCCAGGCCACCATCGATGCCTACGAGGAGGTGGGGCGTCGTGTTGCCGCGTGCGCCCCCGACACGCTCGTCATCTCGTCTCCGCACTCGATCATGTACCGGGACTACATCCACATCTCTCCCGGACTCCATGCGCGGGGCAGCTTCGCCCGGTTTGGCGCTCCGGAGGCAGCCTATCGATGTGACTACGACCAGGAGTTTGTGCGCAGCCTCTGCGACGCGGCGTCCGTGGCCGACCTTCCCGCTGGCACGAAGGGCGAGCAGGACCCCTCGCTCGACCACGCGACGATGATCCCCCTCCACTTCGTCTGGAAGGCATGGCCCGAGGGGCGCTCACGCCCCAAGGTGGTGCGCATGGGAATCTCGGGTCGCTCGCCAGCGGTTCACTATCGTTTGGGCCAATGCGTCCAGCGGGTTGCTGACGAGCTTGGCAGAAGGGTCGTCTACATTGCCTCCGGCGACCTGAGCCACAAGCTCACGCCCGACGGTCCCTATGGCTTTGCGCCCGAGGGCCCCCAGTTTGACGGAAAGATGCAGGACGTCTTCCTCACGGGGGACTTCCTGGAGCTGCTTGCCATAGACCCGGGCCTGGCGGAGCGTGCCGCGGAATGCGGGCTCAGGAGCTTCCAGATCATGGCAGGGGCCCTTGACCGCACGGCGGTGTCCGTGGAGCTGTTGAGCTACGAGGGGCCGTTCGGCGTGGGCTATGGGGTGGCTGCATTCACACCCACGTCCGCGGTGGGCGCCGACCAGGAGCGCAACTTCCTCGAGCAGTACGAGGACTTCCATGCGAACAAGATGGCCGGCCACAGGACACGCGAGGACCTGCTGGTGCGGCTCGCGCGCCTTTCCATCGAGAGCTACGTGCGGGATGGCAGGCGCATCGACCCCCATGACCCCAACGACGTGGCGTCCCTGGGCGGCCCTCTGCCCGCCACGCTCTGCAAGACGCGAGCCGGATGCTTCGTCTCGCTCAAGGAGGACGGCGAGCTTCGTGGCTGCATTGGGACGATCCTGCCCACGCGGGCGAGTCTGGCGGAGGAGATCTGCGCCAATGCCATCAGTGCCGCCACGCGTGACCCGCGCTTCTCGGCCGTGCGGCCCTCGGAGCTGGCCGAGCTTGTCTACGACGTGGACGTGCTCACGACGCCTGAGCCCATCGAGTCCATGGACGAGCTCGACGTGAGGCGCTATGGCGTGATCGTCTCCACGCGCGACGGGCGGCGGGGGCTGCTCCTGCCCGACCTGGATGGCGTGGACTCCGTCGAGAGCCAGGTGGGCATCGCCGCGCGCAAGGGAGGCATCAGCCTGGACCATGACGACTGGTCGCTCGAGCGCTTCGAGGTCGTGAGACACACATGAGCGCCTCGCGCGACGCCGTGGTGTGCCGCACCTGTCCGCGCTCCTGCGCCATCCCCGCAGGCGGCGTGGGGTTCTGCCGTGCCCGGCGGAACAGTGGTGGGGTCATCACGGCAGACAACTACGGACGCGTCACCTCGCTCGCCGTCGACCCCGTTGAGAAGAAGCCGCTGGCATGGTTCCATCCCGGCTCGCTGCTGCTGTCGGTGGGGAGCTACGGGTGCAACCTCCGCTGCCCCTTCTGCCAGAACCACCAGATCGCGCAGGCGGGGGAGGATGACGTGCCGTGGAGGGAGATGTCCCCAGACCAGCTTGTCGAGCTTGCGTGCGCCGAGCGGAAGCGCGACGCGCGTGTGATTGGCATCGCACACACCTACAACGAGCCGCTCGTGGGATGGGAGTACGTGCGCGACTGCGCGCGCCTGGCCCACGAGCACGGCCTCGTCAGCGTGCTTGTCTCCAACGGCTATGCGAACGGCGAGGTCATCGACCAGCTGACAGGCCTGGTCGATGCCGCCAACATCGACCTCAAGGGCCTCACACCCAGCTTCTGCCAGGAATGTGGGTTCGATCCCGCCGTCGTGCGCCAGACGATAGCGCGACTTGCCACGACAGGCACCCATGTCGAGGTGACCACCCTCGTCGTGCCGGGAAGGAACGACACGCCCGCAGAGATCGCGACCATCGCGCAGTGGCTGCACGAGACCAGTGATGACATCGCCTATCACGTGACGCGCTTCTTCCCCTGCTGGCACCTGCTGGACGTGCCGCCCACACCCGTGGAGACGGTCCACGAGCTGGCCGCTGTGGCACGTCGGTACGTCTCCCACGTCGCCGTGGGAAACTGCTAGGGTCCACGCCCTCTCCATGGTGCCAAGGTCAATACAAAACGGCCGCTCCTGACACCAGGAGCGGCCGGGCTGCTTCCGCATCCCCTCTGATGGAGCGTGATGGTCAATGCGTGTGCGAGGCGGGACCCGTGATGCGACGGGCGAGCTGTCATCCCTAGGCCGCAAACCTCCTGGCAAACTCTCTGACCTGGCCCTCGGCGGAGTCGACGGCACCGCTCCTGAGATAGAGCGTCTCGTCCTCCACGGCGATGCCCCTGGATTCGAGGGCCCTGCGCATGAGGTCGAGGGCGTGCTTGGACAGCCATGAGGTGGAGAAGAGCACGGCCTTGCCCACCTTGTCGGCGTCGAGGGCGCCAAGACAGGAGGACAGGTTCTTGTCCAGCCCGTAGGCGTAGAGCGCCCCTCCCACGAACAGCACGTCAACGTGGCCGTCGAGCGCGGCCCCGGGCACAGCGACGGAAACGGCCTCGACGCCCGTGGCGTCCGCGATGGCCTCGGCAACGGCCTTCGTCTTGCCAGACCGGGAATGGTACCTGACGGCAACGGTCATGCTAATCCTCTCTTCCTTGTTAGCAACGCTCACGATTGCACCCAGCTGTCGGGTGGTTATCCGCGCATGCGGGACGGCACCACTCTTTCGCCTGCTCCCTTACAAAAGGGTAAGTTCCCCGTCACCCCCTTCAATGGCTCGGGACTCCCTCCTCCGCTACCATCTTGCAAGAGGAGGTTCCCATGCCCACTATTCTGCTCGCCTGCACCCCAGCGCTCGTGTTCTCCGTGCTCTTCGTGCGCTCGTACCTGCGTGAGCCGCGACAGTTCCGAAACGCGCTCTACCTGCTTGCGGCGCTCTCCAGCCTGCTGGTGGCGGCCATCGTGCTCCTCAGGGACCTGACGTGGCTCATCCTCCTCGTCGTTGTGCCCGTCCTCCTCCTTCCCCTGGTTGCGGTCGTGCTCCTGATCATCAATGGGGTTGTCGTGACAAGGAGGGAGGGGCGTTCCGTGGTGAACGCGCTGCCGTTCATGCTCGCGACGTTCATCCTGGTGCTCTATGTCTCCTTTCCGATCCTGGTGAGCCTGGGGGAGCCAGGATGGCTCATGGCCCTGGGCGAGCTCTTCGTGCTCGAGGGACTGTGGTTCTCGTTCACCTTGGTTGCGCTGCTCCTCTACTCATGGCTGTACCGCCATCTGCCTAGGAAGCGGACGTACGACTACATCGTCATCCATGGCGCGGGGCTCGTGGGCACGAGGCCCAGCCCGCTGCTGGCTGGACGCCTCGACAAGGGCATCGAGCTCTGGCATGGCCAGGGGGAGCGGGGGGTCATCGTCGTCTCGGGCGGGCAGGGCCCAGACGAGGTGGTCTCAGAGGCCGAGGCGATGCATGCCTACCTCGTGCGCCAGGGGGTTCCCGAGGCGGTCATCCTCGATGAGGACCGCTCGAGGAATACCATGGAGAACCTGCGGTACTCCAAGGAGCTCATGGACGGGCGTGCGGCCGGCAGGCCGTATCGCTGTGCCGTGGTCACAAGCGACTTCCATGTGTTCCGCTGTGTCGAGTATGCCCGGAGGCTGGGCATCGCCGCGGATGGTGTCGGCAGCAGAACGAGTAGGTGGTACTGGCCCACGGCCTTCATACGCGAGTTCGTCGCCATCACGCGGGAGCACTGCAGCCCCTACATCGTCATCGCATGCCTGTGGTGCCTCGCTGCCCTCGTGCGTCTGCTGTAGGCATGCTACACGGGCGCACAACCAGCGCGCCCCGTCAGGCCCGCGGCCTGGTTTCCTGAGCCTTCCGACCGGCGAGTGCGCCCCTCAACCCGATGACGAGCATCTCCACGTACGCATCGAAGTGGGTCGAGAGGAAGTCGGCGCCCTCTTCTGATTGGTCCATGTCAAACATGAGCCTCACCAACGTCGGGGATTCCCTATTGGGTCGTGCGATGTGGGAGTTCGCCACCTCAGCGTAGCCAGGGGTTGGTGACACCTCGGCAAGCAGGTATCCATTGATGGAATTGAAGAATGCCGAGATGATGAAGAGCTGCCATTCGGGCGAGACGCCAAACGTGTCGAGCGCATGCAGGGTGGGGGCAATGTGCTCCAGCTCTCCCGGTGTCGAGAGCGGCCGGGTCGCCATCAGCACGAAGGCGTTCGGGTGCCTGAGCGCCACCTCGCGATAGGCGTGCGCGGCCTCCTGCAGCGCATCCTCCCAGCTGTCGGTCGAAGCGGGGAGCCTCATCTCGTAGATCAGCCTCTCATGCATGCCATCCAGCAGCTCGGCCTTGTTCTTGACGTAGTGGTACAGGGACATGGCCCTGACGCCAAGCTTGTCCGCAATCGAACGCATGCTGACCGCTTCGATGCCGCGGGCGTCCGCGAGGGCGATGGCCGTCTGAATTATCTGATCCCTGCTCAGAGACATTCTCTGCTCCTCACTTGACAGACTTACGGTGTAAGACTACCTTCGATGGAAGACTTACACCGTAAGGGAGGACTATCTTGCACGCCACAGCAAAAGTAGCACATCACTCTGCGTTCCATTGGCTCTTGGGTGGGCAGGCCATCTCTGCCGTGGGAGGGCAGGTGACCTTCATGGCACTGCCGCTCATCGCAACGCTGATGTTCCATGCCTCTCCGGCTCGGATGGGCATCCTCAGCGCCTTGGACAACCTGCCTTATCTCATGTTTGGCCTGTTTGTCGGGACGATGGTGGACAGGCACCGACGGCTGAACGTCATGCTGGCATCCGACGTCGTGCGTGCGGTGTGCGTTGCGACCATTCCCGTGGCCTTCCTGTTCGGCCTCCTGTCGTTCGGCCAGCTGTGCGTCGTCGCATTTGTGGTGGGAATCGCCAACATCTTCTTCGACGTCGCCTGTCAGGCGTACCTTCCCGACATCGTCCAAAAGGACAGGCTCGTTCGGTCGAATGGCGCGCTGCAGACCGCAAACGGGCTGGCGGCGCTCGGGGCACCTGGATTGGTCGGGGTGTTCATCGGGACGGTCGGCGCCCCCTTGTCCATGCTGGTCGATGCCGTATCCTACGCATGTTCCGCCGGAACGCTGCTGAGGGTTCGTGCCATGGTCGGAACGGGACGCCAGGCTGCGCAGGCGTCCGGTTCCATTGTGAGTTCCGTGCGAGAGGGCATCAGGGCCGTCCGCAAGGACGGCAGGCTGGTTGGGCTGGGAGGAGGATCGACCTTCGTTGCACTGAGCATGGGCCACAAGGACATCCGCGGCGGCCTCATGCCGGGCGGCCGCCTGCGCATGGAGAAGCTTGCCAGCCTCGTCTCGGCCGGCAAGCTCGACCTGCACCCCGAGGTCACCCACGTCTTCTATGGCTGGGAGCACCTCGAGGAGGCGCTGTTCCTCATGAGGGACAAGCCCGCCGACCTCATCAAGCCGGTCGTCGTCATCGACTAGCGGGAGTCGCGTGCGGCAGGCACGTGCTCGCTCGGGGCCACCACCTTAGGGTGGTGGCCCCTTGATGTCAGGGGTCGTAGGGGAGCGGTCGGTAGGGGGCAGCATGAGGGTTCTTGTCGTCTCGGGATTCTTGGGCGCGGGCAAGACGACGTTCATCCAGGAGCTCGTGCGTCGCACGGGCGAGGATGTCGTCATCTACGAGAACGAGTACGGCGAGGCGGACGTCGATGCCCGGCGCCTGCGCGCGGACGCTGACCTCAAGGTCTGGGAATCGGTCGAGAGTCGCATCTGCTGCTCGGGCAAGCAGGACTTCGCCGCCTCGGTCCTCACGATCTCCAATACGCTCGATCCCGCGTATCTCATCGTGGAACCTACGGGCGTGGCACGGCTCGGTCGTGTGATGGAGAACCTCGCACAGGTGGCCTGGGAGCGCATCGAGCTTCTGGCGCCCGTCACCATCGTGGACGCCGGTGCCTGGGAGGCGCAGCGCAGAAACGCACCCGAGGTCTTCGACGACCAGGTGAGAAGCGCCGCGACCATCGTTGTCTCCAAGCTCGGCGCCATCGGTGCCGAGCGGGCCGTCGAGACGCTGGCGGCGGAGCTCAACCCTGGTGCAGAGCTCGTGGCCAGCGCCTGGTCCGAGCTGCCGGACGAGTGGTGGTCATCCCTCCTGGCGCGAGGCCTGGGTGGTGCCTCCGGCATAGCTGCGGGTGGCAGCGGACAGGACCTTGAGGTTGACGAGCTGGATACCATGGCACTCGAACACGCGAGCCTGCCTACGCCGGGACACCTCATATGGGTCCTGGACGCCCTGTCGGCCGGCGTCTTCGGGCGCCTCGACCGCGCCAAGGGATCCCTGCCCTGCGGCAGCCATTGGCTACGCTTTGACCTGGTGGAGCGCGCCTGGGCGGTCACGGATGCGAGCGATGCCGAGGGGCCCGCTGCGTCTTCATCGGTCGCGACCTCTATCGCAGCGGCCTGCGCGAGGTGTTCGTCTCGGCACTCTGGTGTGACGGGGCCGAGATCCACCACGAGCATGTGTCATTCCCGGATGCCGCCGTCCCCTCTGAGGGCACCCACGGAGGATCTCTTCACGAGGACCGCATGAGGCCGTGCGAGACCGGCCTCGAGCCCCTGCCCTGACCTGCCGGCGGCAAACAGCTAGGACACGTGCCGGAGAACGTGGTGGGCCGCCCTGTGTCGTTCCTGACCCTACAGGCTGTCTCCCCAGCCAAAGGTGGGAGGGTTAGACGTTGGACCTTCGGATGTGGAGGGGCTTGAGGGGTCGCCGGGCGTGACGGCCGACTCCGACGGGGTGGACGATGCGGGGTTCGTCGTGCTTGTCGTGGTGACCTCGCGACGGACCTCCCGTCCGTCGCTCGTGTACGTTGTCGTCGTGGTGGTTCTCGTCGTGACCTGTCTGCCACTGAAGGGCTGGTCTTCCATCTGCGCAGACCCCTGATGAAGCATCTGGTCGACCGACTGATCGAGCTCCTTTTCGGAACGCTCCCAGGATGCCCCCTTTCGGAAGACGATAACGAGGAGCACGACGCCGACGATGAGGAAGACACCGCCGCCGGCCCCGGGCACCACGAGGGGGAGCATAAGTCCCCACGCTGGTATGACCTCCCCTGGGTTGTCTGGATTGATCAGAAGCTCTATCTGCTGTCCCTCATACATGTCTGACGAGGTGTCAGAGAGCCTTATGTGATCATATTGCTGACCTTTGTATTCATAGCTCACATATACGTCAGAGCGGGTCTCGCGTGTGGTGCGTGATCCGCTATGGTTGTAGGAGTCATAGGTATATACGCTGTCTATCGTTGCCGTGACTTTCTCGCCCGCGGCAAAGTCCCTCAGGGATTGAACATAGAGGAAAATTCCTGCTGCGAGGGCGATTGCCCCGACGACGACGAAGCTGATGCCGAGTATCCTGCATACCTTCTTTGCGAGCATGGTGTCCCTCCATGAATCATCCCTACACACGGGGCGGTCCACGTGTGTGGGGACGATGTTGTCAAGTCCAGTACGTAGGGTAATCCCCCCGTGCCAAAAGGGCAAGGCCCCTCGCGGTTTTTAGTGGGTAGCACAGAGGGACGTCTGGGGAAAACGTAG
>ERZ772967.2612-NODE-2612-length-11464-cov-4.876676_pt1 | contig 11464 bp, 7 predicted proteins | sample MGYA00511677_ERZ772967 | MGnify/ENA primary metagenome ERZ772967 (study PRJEB29015, sample SAMEA2737931) | human oral metagenome | biome: human oral; feature: human-associated habitat; material: dental | place: China | collected 2146 ...
ATTAGCGATTGCTTATAAACGTAGTAACAAATTAGAAAATCCAAGCAAAAACTGGATTATCCGAGCAGCCGCCGTTTTAGGTTCTGTGCCAACATTAATTGGTTTAACCCTGTTAATTTTCCACTTGGCACGTCCTTGGACATTCTGGAAATTGATGTTTAACTATCAATTCAACTCTGTAATGTCTATGGGGGTAATGTTATTCCAAGTTTATATGCTGTTTTTGGTATGTTGGTGTGCGGTTATCTTCAAAGAAGATATCATGGCGTTTATCCAACGTTTTATGCCAAAACTTAGCTTTGTCGGTAAAATTATCAATGTATTAGAACGCGTAATCTCCCCTGTTGAAGTTATTCTCTTCATCTTAGCCGCAGTGCTAGGGGCTTATACCGGCTTCTTACTTTCCGCGTTGATTAGCTATCCGATGTTGAATAACCCGGTATTACCGGCGCTATTCCTAGCCTCCGGTACTTCATCAGGTATCGCAGCCACCTTCTTATTTATCCTTATTGCAGGTAAATTAAAAGGCGATTCCCACGAATCTCACTTCATTCATAAATTTGAAGTGCCGATTATGGTAACAGAGCTCGGTCTATTAATCTGTTTCTTCGTTGGACTCTACTTCGGTGGCGGACAAAAAGTGGTGGCGTTACATAATGCGTTATCCGGCTTCTGGGGCGCAGTCTTCTGGATTGGGGTATTCTTTATCGGTATCTTAATCCCATTGGTTGCCAATATGTTTGTTAGCGATCGTTGGAAATTCAACAAGAACTTTATCATCCTAGTGTCGATTTTCGACTTGATCGGGGTGTTATGCTTGCGTTACTTTATCTTGTACGCAGGACAGATGACCGTAGCGTGATAAAGGTTTTTATTTATACTAAAAGGCGTAGTAAAATACGCCTTTTTGTTTGGCGTTATTTTCTTTGGCAAATAAAAATAAAAAAGAAAGACGGCTCAAAGAAGGAAATCTGATTTGTTTTTTCTACGAGTAAAGTGCGGTTAAAATTTTAAACGTTTTTATCTCACTTTCCCCTCTTTAGCAAAGAGGGGAAGGGGAGATTTGGCAGAAGTGATTTCAATCTTATAGGTTGTTCAATATCGTCAATATCTCCTCTTAACCTCTTCTTTCTTAAAGAGACGGTATAAAATGCAGGCGAAACCTGAAGTGATCATCCACAAAACCAACATGACAATCTAAAACACGAGATTATTTTATGATCCCCGAACTTGGCTTTATCTCTCTTCTTCTCGCTATGATGAGCGCGCTTCTTCTCGCGGTCGTTCCACAACTCGGGCTTTGGTTTCGTAAGCCCGTATTGACCCAATTAGCTTGGGGATTAAGCTATTGCTTCGGCTTATTTACGTTAGCCGCCATTTCTATTTTGGCGTATTCCTTTGCGGTGGATGATTTTACCTTGGAATATGTCGCGGCCCATTCGAATTCTCAATTGCCGACTTTCTTCAAAATTGCGGCAACTTGGGGCGGGCATGAAGGCTCCATGTTGTTCTGGCTGTTTTCACTTTCTGTTTGGGTTGTCCTATTTGCATTATTTAATCGAAAAAATGACCGCACTTTTGTGGCACAGAGCCTGGTGATTTTAGGCTTAATTTGTTTTAGCTTTGCGGTTTTTATCGTCTTTTTCTCTAATCCGTATGGACGCCTATTCCCCGCACCGTTGGAAGGGCGTGATCTGAACCCGATGTTGCAGGATGTGGGGCTGATTTTTCATCCGCCGTTGTTGTATCTCGGTTATGTTGGCTTTGCAGTGAATTTTGCGTTGAGTATTACTGCATTGTTGCATCAACATTTAGAAAGCCAAATTGCCCGCGTGATGCGAGTTTGGGTGTTGGTCTCTTGGTTGTTTTTAACGTTAGGTATTGTGCTAGGAGCATGGTGGGCATATTACGAACTTGGCTGGGGTGGCTGGTGGTTCTGGGATCCGGTAGAAAATGCGTCATTAATGCCTTGGTTATTAGGTTTGGCGCTGTTACATAGTTTAATTGTCAGTGAAAAACGGGGCATCTTTAATTATTGGACAACGCTTTTCTCGCTGTTGGCGTTCGCTTTCAGTGTACTTGGTACCTTTATCGTGCGCTCAGGTGCATTGACGTCTGTACATGCTTTCGCCGTCGATAGCCAGCGAGGCACGGCATTGCTTGTGATTTTCTTCCTATTGACTGTTGGGGCACTCGGTTTGTTTGCTTTTAAAGCGAATATGCAGCAACAATCTGTGAAATTAAAGTTACTTTCTAAAGAAAGTGCGGTGCTTTTTTTGAATGTTTTATTGAGCATCGCGACTGTCAGCACGTTTCTCGGCACTTTCTATCCAATGTTATTCCAAGCCATGAATTGGGGCTCTATTTCTGTTGGTGCGCCTTACTTCAACAGTATTTTCCTTCCGCTGATTGCGTTGGTGTTAATTGCCATGGTGATTTCGCTCGGCTTGCATTGGGCAAAAGCGGATAAACGCACTTTATTAAACCGTGCTGTGTTATTGTTGCCGTCTTTGTTGCTTTCCTATTTGGCCATTCACCACTTTATGCAAAATGACGGTGCGTTACAGTTTAAATGGACAGCCTATTTCCTACTCACCTTAGCGATTTGGTTGTTGTTGGCAACATTATGGCAAAACTGGCGTAAGTTAGGCCTTTCTCACTATGCGATGATTTTTGCGCATAGCGGTGTTGCCATTACAACGATGGGAGCTGTGATGAGCAGTTATTTCGGTAGTGAAATCGGTGTACGTTTATCGCCACAACAAAGCCAACAGCTTGGTGCATTTAATTTTCACTATGAACGATTTTCCAATGAAATCGGCCCGAATTTTACGGCTGAAGTGGCAACGTTTAGCGTGACAGAAAAGGGCAAGCCGTATGCCGAATTGCAGCCGGAACGCCGTTATTATGATGTGCGTACCATGACCATGAGTGAGGTTGGTCTGTCCGGTGGTTTTTGGGGCGATTTATATATTGTTATGGGCGATCCGCTTGGCAAGGGTGAGTTTACGTTCCGACTTCATTACAAACCATTGATTCGTTGGTTGTGGTTCGGTGGTGTATTGATGGCATTTGGAGCATTGTGTTCTGTACTGACGACGAAGCGAAGAGGAAAGCGTGATGAATAGAAAAGTGATTTTCTTCCTGCCATTAGCATTGTTACTTGGCGTATGCGTTTTATTGTTGGCGGGATTGAATCAAGATCCTAAAAAAATCGCTTCTGCGTTAATTGATAAGCCTGTGCCTGAGTTTTATCAGGCAAATTTATTGGATAATCGTCAAACGCTCAGTCCAAAAGATTTTCCGAAACGCCCATTTTTGATCAATATTTGGGGAAGCTGGTGCGGTTATTGTCAGCAAGAACACCCATTATTACTTGAGTTAGCAAAAGAGATTCCTATCGTGGGTGTGGACTATCGCGACAAACCACAAAATGGTATTGCGATGTTGCAACATATGGGTAATCCTTACACCCTAGTCATTGATGACAGCCGTGGCGAATTGGCGTTAAAACTTGGTGTGGACGGCGCACCGGAAACCTATCTAGTGGATGCTAACGGCATTATTCGTTATCGTCATTCCGGCTTATTAGATCGGGAAACTTGGCAAAAAACTTTCGTGCCTCAACTTAACCAGCTATTACAACCATGAAACGATTTTTCGCGTTAATTTTTTTATTGATCAGTGTGAATGCCATTGCTGAAATGGTGGATACCTTTGAATTTCATAACCAGGCGGATCGTACCCGCGCTGTGGAACTGGCGAAATCTTTGCGTTGTCCGCAATGTCAAAACCAAAACTTAGTCGAGTCTAATTCACCGATTGCCTACGACTTGCGTATTGAAGTGTATAACATGGTGAATGAAGGCAAAACCAATCAGCAAATTATTGATTCCATGACATCGCGTTTTGGGAACTTTGTCAATTATAAGCCGCCATTTCAATGGAATACCGCATTGCTTTGGTTATTACCGATAGGCTTGTTGCTGGCGGCATTTGGGTTGATTTGGTCTTCCAGTCGCGGTTCATCACCGCTTGAACCGGAAAAACAGGCGGAAAATCGACCGCACTTTCAATCCTTAAAAGAGAAAAGTGTGGTCAAATTTGAGCTTAAATCGACGCTCCTGGTTTTCGCTTTATTGCTTGCCATTCCTTTCGCGTATTATTTTTCTCTGGAACGCTTTTCTCGCGTACAGCAAGGTGAGCAGGAACAAATTGCACAACATAATCAGCAACTTGAAACGCCGGAAGAAAATAAAACCGAGGCGATTATCGGCAAAATTCAGGATAAATTACGCCAAGATCCAAATAGCGCGGAAAACTGGATTAAGCTGGGTGACGCGTATATGCAGAATAACGATTTCGACAGCGCTCTGGTTTGTTATGGCAACGCCGAAAAAATTGATGGTCGTAAGCCGACTACGCGAGGGCTGATAGCGACAGCATTATATCTTCAAGCAAATCAACAGATTACGCCACAGGTACAACAATTCTTGAATGAAGCGTTGGCTCAAGATCCAAAAGAAGTTTCTGCCTTATCGTTGTTGGCAGCAGAAGCGTTCAAAACGCGCGATTATTCCACCGCACTTGATTATTGGCAGCAAATTTTGGATTCCGGCAATTCTGCAGTGGATCGTCGCGCCACCATTCAGAAAATGAAAATGGTCGATTTCATGCAGAAGGGAGAGTTGCAGTGAGCCACCATGCCATTGAAACACTGATTATCGGCGCAGGTGCGGCAGGCTTATTTTGTGCAGCGCAATTAGCAAAGTGCGGTGGCAAAGTCAGAATTTTAGATAACGGCAAAAAAGTTGGGCGAAAAATTTTAATGTCCGGCGGGGGTTTTTGTAATTTCACCAATATGGAGCTTTCTTCAGATCGTTATCTCAGCCAAAATCCGCATTTTGTGAAATCTGCCTTAAAACGTTTTACCCAATGGGATTTTATCGGTTTAGTGGCGGAGTATGGCATTCCTTATCATGAAAAAGAGCTCGGCCAGCTGTTTTGTGATAACGGCGCAGAAGATATCGTCAACATGCTGTTGGCAGAATGTAAAAAATATGGCGTGGAGATTGCTTTACGGCAAAGCATTTCTGCTGTGGCAAAAACGGAAAACGGATTTTCTGTCGTGGCAAATGGTGAGACATTGTATTGTACGCATTTAGTCGTTGCTACCGGCGGTTTATCTATGCCGGGTTTAGGGGCGACGCCTTTCGGTTATCAAATTGCCGAGCAATTCGGCATTCGCGTTATTGCTCCTCGGGCAAGTTTAGTGCCTTTTACTTGGCGTGAATGTGATAAGTTTTATGCGACGTTATCCGGTATTTCCCTAGATGTCGCCGCGACCAATCAACACAAAACCTTTACTCACCAAATGCTGTTTACTCATCGTGGTTTATCCGGACCGGCGATTTTGCAAATTTCTAACTATTGGCAACCGGGTGAAAGCATTCATCTTGATTTATTGCCTTATAACGATATTCGTCATCATTTAATCGAACTGCGCCAATCTTCACCGAAATTACAGTTAAAAACCGTATTAAGCCGTTTATTACCCAAAAAATTGGTGGAATTATGGCTTGAAAAAGGCTTTATACAAGATGAAGCCATTGCCCAATTAAGTAAAGTGCGGTTAGAAAATTTGGTGAATTTAATCCACCACTGGCAGTTTGTACCGAATGGCACGGAAGGGTATCGTACCGCAGAAGTGACTATGGGCGGCGTGGATACTCATGACATTTCTTCCAAAACCATGGAAAGCAATCACGTGCAAGGTTTGTATTTTATCGGCGAAGTGTTAGATGTTGCCGGCTGGCTTGGCGGTTACAATTTCCAGTGGGCATGGAGTTCTGCCTATACGTGTGCGCAGGGGATTGCCGTTAAAAAATAAAATGCGCTAAACAATAAGTCGCTTAGCGCGTTTTCTATTTAAAAAATTAACTTTCGCTGACTAATCTCAAATGATCAAATAACCAACGAATTCGTTTTCCTTTTGCATCCAAGTCTTTAGTACAAAATGCTATCGTCTCTCCCGGCGGCAATTCTATCACATAAAGCATATTTCGTTCCGGCGAATAGCCCCAGTTATTATTTCTCGTTAAATAAACTCTTGCACATTCACCAAAATTAGCAATACCTTGATACATATAATAAATTAAAACCGGTTCCGCATGAGGGTTAGAAAACGTAAATCGACTTTCTCCGCCGGTTTCTATAAATAATGCGCCAGATTTATACAAAGAACCGCTATCTACGCCAACCATAACAGGAGAATCGGCAAAAGCACTGTCTATTTTAACCTTTGTATATCCCTCTTCCTCCACAACCAACATACTTTCAGGCAAAATATTGTAAAGTGGCGCCTCTTCCGTCCTAAACGCTTTACCATTATCAAAAAATCTATCAAAAAATAAATTATTATAAGTAATCGTTCTATCGGAACGGTGATTACGAGTAATGTGGAAACATTCCACCGGCTGATTATCAACCATAAAAACAACCTGTCCATTCGCAATTTTATGCTGAACACCCCAAACAGGCGGACAGTTATATTTATGGTGTAAATAGCGGATGCCATCTTTTTCAATGGCATAAAGATTAATTAAGGTCGCATCAATACCATATTGGATTTTAATATAAGAAGTCGTCGTCATTTTTTCAGTGACATATTTTTTATATTCAATCCAAGCCTGTTTGTGGCCGACAACCATGCCGGCTTGCCATACATATCCGTTTTTTGACTCTAGCTGATCCAATCCGCGATTTAAATCGGCATGAAACTCCGGCTCAACACAATCAACCAAAAAACTACAACGCCAGGCGTCGTATGTACAATATAAAGGATGTTGTTCCGTAATTTGTTCAAATAATGTAAAATTCTTAGTCGGAAACCAAATATCACAATCGAACACGGCAATAATGTCATAATCTTCCATCGCCGCTATATCGGCCGCTGAAATATGACGATCAACTAATAATTCCGGATAAGCATTTGACGCGGGAAAAACTTTAATATTTTGGTGGTAAAGCACATTCTTTTTATTGTTATCGAGACCATAATCAATCACTCCTATATCACCATTAAAAGAAGTCTCTCTTAAACTTAATACGAAAGAAATAAAATTTTCGTACCACAACCCATTATTATTATCCAGCGCCGTTAAGATTAAGTTCTTCATTTTATTTATCTTCAAACAGTCTTAATAATTCACGTTCATAAATCGCCACGTTAATCGGATTACTTGGCAACAGCGTTTCTAAATAATTATTCGCACGTTTCACATAATCTTCATGATTTTTATCATGATTATCTATCACATCCAATAATACTTGCGCTCCTTCAAACGCATCAAATTGATCATAATAATACCCTACCCCTTTTGGTAACAATTTTGAATTATGAATAAACGGATAACCGCCGTATAACGCATCATTGTAAGCATAATTTAACCCGTTTTCCCATTGGTGACTGAGTACAATATCCGTATAACGAGTTAAAAAGTCAGGCATTTGAAACCGCGCTTCAACGGTTAATATATTATCTGCAACAATTTTTGTTCTGCCGATAAAATTAAAAAATGTCGGATGATCTCTTTTATCATAAGTATTTGTAATATAAGCATGCTCTATTTTTTCCGGTGCGGTACGATAAGCCTGTTCACAAATTAATATCGGAATAAAAGAATTTTTAAAAATAAAGATATTCGGTTCAAATGTCGAAATTCTTCTTGATTTACGTTCAGGATCTGGCTTATAACCAAATTCTAAATTATGATCATTTTTTAATCTTTTAATAACTAAATCACAAAATGTCGGTGCCCAAATTGCCGGAACTTGACGCCATTCGCAATCATACATAATAGAGAAATAAGAACTACAGGTATTTACATTTTGAGGAATCAGCCAAACACTATCAAAAGAAGCCCCATTAAAATAACGACCCGGCTTTCTGTCAAAAATAAAGTTTTCAACATCCATAATATAATCCGGCCCCATTTTATAACAAACGACCTTTCCCCCATGCTCATGCATTCTATCCGATAAAGAAGGCTCTACACTTAACCCGCCTTCAATTAATACGTCAAGTTCATGAATAACATCATTGATATAAGCACATTTTAGATCCATGCCTTCTAACATAAATCCAGGTGGTAATGAAGTTTCATTAGTTTCCCCCCAAGAAACCAACATAATATCTTCGACAAATTCCGATCGTTTAAATAAATCATATAAAAAAATAAGGTTCTGATTTGCACCATTTGCCCAAATATCGCTATTTTTTACTTCTAAATTAAAGGTAATTCCAATTTTATATTTACGCATTTCTATTCTACCTCTAGATACTTATCAATATCGCCCTACGATTATTAATAAACTAAACCTTTTACTACCATTCATTACCAAATTAATCTTCAAATAAACGGGTTAACTCGCGTTCATACATTAAAACATTAATCGGATTATCCGGTGATAACGTTTTTAAATAATCCTTAGCCCGTTTTTCATATTCCTTATGATGCTCATCATGGTGCTTAATTACATTCAATAAAACTTTTGCACCTTCATATGCATCAAATTGATCATAATAATAACCAACACCTTTTGGCAAAAATTTAGAATTATGAATAAAGGGATAGCCGCCGTATAAGGCATCACTATAAGCATAATTCAGCCCATTTTCCCATTGGTGACTTAAAACCACATCGACATAACGCGTTAAAAAATCAGGCATTTGATAACGCCCTTCAACGCTTAATATACCATCAGCAACTAACTGGGTATGTCCAATAAAATTAAACATTGTCGGATGGTCCTTTTTGTCATAAGTATTACAAACATAATAATGCTTGATTTTTTCAGGTTCTTGTCGATAGGCTTGTTCACAAATTAAAATAGGCGTAAAACAGGTTTTTACAACATCAATATTCGGCTCAAAGCTGGCAACACGTTTTGACGCCTCACTATTCGGCTTATAACCGAACTCAAGCCCATGATCTTCTTTTAATTTTTTAATAACCTGATCACAAAAAACAGGCGACCAAATAAAAGGAACCACATAAGAAGGGCATTTATTCATAATCTCAAAATAAGATCGGCACGTATTTTCATGCTGCGGTATCATCCAAATTGCGTCAAAAACTGCGCCATTAAATACTTTTCCCGTAGGGCGATTGAATACAACATTTTGCATATCCATAATGTAATCGTTGCCCATTTTATAACAAACGACCTTTCCTCCATGGGCATGCATGCGATCAATTATACCTTGATCAAAAGTAATGGAGCCATCAATCAACACATCTAGTTCATCAATAACATCATCTAAATGTGCAAACTTTAAATTAAGCGCGTCTAACATAAATCCCTTCGGCGGCTCTACGCGCCCTATCCCACCGAAATTAACTAAAACTACATCTTCAACAAGTTTAGACGCTTTAAATAATAGATATAAATTTACAACATTTTGGTTTAATCCGTTCGCCCAAATATCAGCGACTTCACTTTCGAGATTAAAAGAAATTCCAATTTTATATTTACGCATATTATTCTCTCTTTACTTAGTCACAAATTAAATTGTCGGAATTATATCAGTTTTTAAAATTATTTGACTAATAAAAAATCACCCGAACATATTTGTCCGGGTGATTCACCTAATTAACTACAAAACAAATCAATGATTACCATTGATAGCCTAAACCGGCGCCAACATTATAGTCACCGTTTGTGGTCGCCGCACCGCTCACCTTGAAGATAACTTTACTATTATCACTCATACGTGAGTAGCCTACAGCAACCGCATTTTGCGTTTTATAGTTACCGACACCAACGCCAATCAAGTTTCTACCTGATTGAGTCACCTGTGGAATGTTCGCCATTGCAGTCGATCCCGCAATACCCGAACGAGCCTCTTTATTTACTCGATTGAGTCGTTTATCAAGCTGGTCGACACGATTCACCAAGCCCGGGGCCGAACCGGCATTACGCAACGCCGCGTTCATTTGCTCCAAGGTCACCGCGTCATGAGCCGCCGTCGCATTGCCGATATTGGTAATGCGGTTTTTGCCCATGTCTACCGTGGTGTTTTCTGCGATTTTCACAGTCGTATTGACACCGCCGCCTAACGTCACATTGCCTGTGGCGGTTAAGTCTTTGGTGTTAATCACGTTCGCCGTCACGCTGTTCAAGTTAATGTCGCGCATTAACGCCACGCTAATCGTATGACCGTTTTGCGTAATGGCGATGTTATCGCCTGCGCTAATGGTCACGGTTTCGTTGGCTTTCACACGCTCTACGCTTGAACCGGTTACGTTACCGGTGGTGGCATTGGTGGTAATGCTCCAAGACATGTTGCTTAACGCATTTAACGCCGTGGTAGCTGAGCTTGAGGCTGATTGTGCCGCACTTTGTGCCGCATTGGCTGAAGAGCTTGCCGCATTGGCCGAGCTACTTGCCGCTTGAGCCGAGCTTGACGCAACCATTGCAGAAGAGCTTGCTGCTTGAGCGGAGCTTGACGCCACATTCGCCGAGCTGCTGGCGGCAGTTGCCGAGCTTGACGCGACTGTTGCAGACGAGCTGGCGGCCGCTGCCGAGCTGCTGGCCACATTAGCCGAACTGCTGGCCGCACCGGCCGAGCTTGACGCTGCTTGGGCAGACGAGCTGGCAGATTGTGCGGAACTACTTGCTACGTTAGCCGAGCTGCTGGCGGCTGAAGCTGAACTTGAAGCCGCTTGCGCTGAAGAGCTGGCGGTGTAAGCCGAGCTTGATGCCACATTGGCCGAACTGCTGGCCGCTTGTGCGGAACTTGACGCCGCATGAGCGGAAGAGCTTGCTACATTAGCCGAACTGGTCGCCGCTTGCGCAGAGCTTGACGCCACTACCGCAGACGAACTTGCCGCACCGGCCGAGCTACTTGCCACCGTAGCCGAGCTTGACGCAACCACCGCAGACGAGCTTGCAGAAACTGCCGAAGAACTGGCCGCACTTGCCGCGCTAGAAGCGACAGTTGCGGAGGAGCTTGCTGCTGAGGCTGAGCTTGAGGCCGCTTGAGCGGAACTGCTTGCCACGGTTGCAGAAGAACTTGCTGCAGAAGCAGAAGATGATGCTGCTTGGGCTGAGCTACTTGCCACGGTTGCAGAAGAACTTGCCGCCGCTGCAGATGATGAAGCCGCTTGAGCGGAACTACTTGCAACAGTTGCGGAGCTGCTGGCTGCACTTGCAGAGCTTGACGCTGCTTGAGCAGAGGAGCTTGCTACAGTCGCTGAAGAACTTGCTGCTGACGCGGAACTTGAGGCCGCTTGGGCAGATGAGCTTGCTACGGTTGCGGAGGAGCTTGCTGCGCTTGCGGAACTACTTGCCGCTGATGCTGAGCTGGACGCTGCTTGCGCAGAACTACTTGCAACAGTCGCGGAGCTGCTTGCTGCTGACGCGGAGCTTGAGGCTGCTTGTGCTGAGCTACTTGCTACAG
>ERZ772967.2614-NODE-2614-length-11461-cov-13.276696_pt1 | contig 11461 bp, 6 predicted proteins | sample MGYA00511677_ERZ772967 | MGnify/ENA primary metagenome ERZ772967 (study PRJEB29015, sample SAMEA2737931) | human oral metagenome | biome: human oral; feature: human-associated habitat; material: dental | place: China | collected 2146 ...
CCGCAAGGGACGAAGGTTTAACGGCCAATAATAGACATACGGTAGGTATGTATAAGTCGGAATAACACGGAATAAGAAGGAGTGAAGAAATGAGCAGGGCGGGCGGTCTGTCGTGGCAAGTCACCGAAATGTTTGATAATGCGGGGATGTTAGACATCGGGCGCAGCGACGGGCACAAAACAAAGACAGAATACCGTCAAGAATTGATGGCAGATAACGTTAAAGGGGCACATGGTCTAAGCCAGAGAACGCCAGTCACAAACAGCGCGACGTGGGATAAGATCAAGGGCAATATCATCGAATTAGGTAAATATCAACGCGCAACGGGCGCCGGAAATCGCCTATCAGAGATTACAGACGGCACGATCAGGGGCTTTTTAGCGTCAAAGCAGGGAAGCGTCTCAGAAAGCACGCTGAACGGCATCCGGTACTCTCTAAATAAGATGGGCGCGTGTCTAGGAGAGGAGCGCAGCGCGTCAATTTTCAAAGTCACACAGGAATTCAAGGGCTGCGGCGTGGAAAAGCCGCAGGAAAAGATACGTTTCGACAATCCGCAAGCCGTTATCGACCGGATCAGCGATCCACGCTGCCAAGAGATCGCGCAGCTGCAGCTTGACACAGGCTTGCGGGTCAATGACGCCAGGTATATCCGTCTCAATGGGGACGGTCACAGCATCGAGGTACACAGCAAGGCAGGGCGCGTGGTGAAAGAATTCGAGGTCGGAGCGCAGCACTATCAAAAATTGCAGGAGTTTTCGGGAGGAAAAATGCAATTCAGCCTATCAACAGTCAATCATTATCGCTATGAGTTGAAAAAAGCGGCCAAAGCAGTGGGCGAAAAAATGAGCCGGACGCACAGTTTCCGGCATAATTTCGCACACAAGTTATATCACGATCTGCGTAGTGAAGGTTACGGCCACAACGAAGCCAGGGCGATTGTTTCCGAAACGCTATTTCATGAGCGATTGGATATAGTCGACCGCTACATTGATAACTAATTGAGAATGATTCACAATTAAACGGATTGAAAACCACAATATCTAGTGATTGCACGAGCTGAAAAATCACTAGATGTTGTGGTTTTTTTGAAATAAGCGTCAGGAAGCCCCAGGATGACGTATTCGGAAAAATAAGGTAGTATAGGTCATAACAAAAACTGAAAAGCCCGTTTTAAGGCGAATTTGAGGGGGTAAGCCCGAAAGCCCAGTAATATCAAGGGTTTACGAGATCGAAAAAAGCAAAAAAAAAGTCCTCAAAATGAGGGCTTTTTTCCGATTTTGTACCAAAAAACCGATGCGCGAAGGGTTGAGACAGCGAAATAAACAAACTTACAAAGTCTGTCTAAACCCTTGCTATTACTAGTGTAGCAGGGTTTCACATGAAACGAAGGAATATGATTTTTGGTTTTAAATCCTAAATCCAAAACCTAAAATCAAAAGCATATTTTAAAAATATATTTTAAAAAACTTTTTTAAAATATATTTACCGCAATATTCAGAAATCAAAAAGTCGCGATATTTCTTTGCATCGGCGCAAAAGCATGCTACAATCAAAGAGAATTGAATACGGAAAATGAGTAAAACAACAGAAACCCCTAGGAATTAGCCGTTCCTAGAGGTTTCGGACACTCACAAATTGCGCAGCACCGCAAAATGTAAATGCTGTTGTCTTGTAAAAATGATTTACAAGGCAAAGTATATCAAAAATCACCAAAAACATCAAGGAAAACGCGGTCTGTGGGGACGGCGTTTTATTTGTTTTCCTCCCAAAATCGACAAACGGAGGAAGAAAATCATGGAAGTAAAGAAAATCTATGAGCCGATGCGGCTGCCAAAAACACGTAAAAAGACAGACAGAGACAGGGATTATCATGGGGATCTGTCTTGGCTGCTGTCCAGAATCGACGAATTGGAACGAGCCGGATGGAAACGGGAAAATTACGGATGGTATATCAGACCACGACGCAACGATCAAAACAAAAAAATCGAAGAATCGCAGGAGTATATAGTGCTCTCCCGTACAAAAAATTTAGTACAACTAGTAAAGGAAATTAGTACAAGCGACAATGAAAAATTGTGCCACTTTGCAAAGTGGCACAATTTGAAAAACCGCGAACCCTTGATATATCAGGGTTCTAGCACGGGTACAAATTCATGGATGGGTGTGCAATCCCCCGTTTTGTACCCCTCGCTTTGTTCCGCCGAAAATCTGCCTGAGTTCTCGGCGCTTTCGGATGCCGAAAAATTCCCCTCGTTGGCGATTGTGCGCCGAGGACTCCCCGAAACCTTTTGCATTTCGTACGATTCTGAATGGTGCAAAGCGCCGAGCGGGGCTGATACGATAGTATCTCATCAATTTTCGTTCGTTGATGCTGCAAACGGTGACCTTGTAACCTATGTTTTCCTCCCTGTGACGGGGCGATCTCTTGATATTCGCATCGTTATCGGTTATATCCTTGGTTATTTTGAAGGTCGTTACAAGTCTTTTCCCTCTGAGGATTATTACGTATATGACTGCTGCACCGCTTGGGACGAGGAACGCGACAAGCCTATCATAACGACGTACAAGACGTTTTCGGAAGCAAAAGCGGGCGGTTTTGTGTATATTCACGATGGCCGGAAATGGGTTAAAAAGCCTTATTGGGAAATGCCGATCGAGGAGCAAAAAGCCAAAAGAAACAAGCGATCATGGGCGTTTTTCAACCGTCGTTTATCCGATGAGGTCGTCAAAAACCGTATCAAAATAGCGATCATCGCGCATTTTGGGAAGGTCGATTTGCGGAATCTCGGTTGCGACGATGGTTATAACATCCTGCGACACTGCACCGATGTGCAGGGCGGTCTTGTCACACTCGAGAAGCCTATCATCCTTGACGCTGTTGATGTCCGTAACACGACAACGCACGGCTATAAGCATTATCCTGTATCTCTCTCCATCCGTGATACCATGTGCCACGCTCCTGCAGGTGAAAAGTCTCTTGATGCGCTTGGCAAAGCTATCAAATATCCAAAAGTCGAAATCCCGAAAGAGGATAAATCCAACATGGGCGCGTATCTAATGCGTGATCCCGTTGGGTATCTGCACTATGCCGCGACTGACAGCGAGGTAACACTGCTCTACATATCGTCTCTGTACGGCTACAACGTCCTGCCGCCTATTACCGTGACGAGTGCTGCGGCTAAATTTTATCTTTACAAACAGGCTGAATATTTATCTTTGGTGCGAGAAGGGAAAATTGATATGATTAGTTATAACAGGATCGCGCGAGGACTGCAGAAAGTCGGTAAAGGTCTTGTCCCTGCCGAGGGACGCGCTGAATTTATCAGCGCGACGAACCTCGAACCTATCTCCAACGACGCGAAAAACGTACAAGAACTTGCGTCCTGCGCGTATCACGGCGGTATAAACTGCTGCACGATGCCCGGATTATACAACGGATTGACAACGTACGACGTTGATCTGCAGTCTGCCTATCCTACGCCGATGGTGCTCATTCCTGACATTAACTGGGATAATCCGATATTGGAGGAGATCAGGGAGCGCGAATTGACCATAGAAAAGTTTATGGATGTGACCACTGGGATAATATCGCCGATGCCGTTATTCGTTGGGTGCTGCCGCTTTTCGTTCCCGTCAACAGTCTATCAGCCTTGTTTACCCGTGCCTCATGATGGCACGCTCGTCTATCCCTTGGAAAGTCAAGAGGAGGTCTATTTAGCGGGTCCTGAGGTCATTTTAGCACTCAAATTGGGTGCGAAAATCTACTGTGTCGAGGGATATTTCCTGCGGCCGCTCATGCGTCCCGATCCAGATAATCCGCTCCGGATGGATCTGTCATACTCGATGCGATCTGCCGTGATGTCGTTGGTGCGCGAACGCAACACGGCCAAAAAGATGTGCGGTCTAAAGTCCCTTGAGCAAAGTCTGCTCAAGCTGTTCTCGAACGGTGGGTATGGTAAATATGCTCAATCCGTCACTGGCAAAAGGGCTTGGCGCATCGCAAAACAGGAGATGGAAGCACTGGGTCCTAGTCCGATCACAAACCCTGTGACCGCTTGTCTCATTACCTCAACAGTACGCGCCGTACTCCTCGCTGCCATGAATCAGGTGCATGATGCCGGTTATAAATGGATGTCTACGACCACGGACGGCGGGATCACGACTGCGCCGCTCGATGTGATTGACAGTCTCGACCTCTACGGGCTACGGGATTATCTAGGCTATGGCCGCAAGATGATAACAGAGGGACAATCTGCCGCGCTGTGGGAGATCAAGCACGCGCAAGACGATCTTCTCAATCTCACGCGGCGCGGGAATGTCTCTTTATACACCTCTGATAATCCATACACAGCCCCCAACGGTAAATCATATACAGGTGTTTGTGCGCGTAACGGTTGGCGGTCGTTTAACGACCAACAAAAGGGATCTGTTGAGGATCGGCGAGAGTTCCGGACGCTGTGCCTTACACGGACGGGGCGAATCACGGCGAACAAATCAGGGTTTACAAGCCTTAAAGAAATGACCTTGAACGATGCAAAGAAGCGCAAGCCACTGCTGCACGAACATGCCGAATCAAAATTACGCATGGACTATGAGTTTTCTCGAAAACCAATCCGAGATTCGTTTGCCTATCCGGTCGAAAGTGTTGATGGCGTTGATTATGAAGTCGCGACGTTTGGCACTGAACCTTTTCGGGACGTACACGAATACGCGAAATATCGAGCAAAAAACAGTACTATGACTTGTCTCCGGACACAAAACGACTGGGATCAGTTTTGGACTAAAATTGACCTCGATGCAGGACGCGCAAAGCCGCGAAATGAAGCATTTGCAAGGGTTTTCTCCTGTGTCATGGGGTGGCGAAAAGGTCTGTTTGACGTGCCTTTCCTCGCCTCTAAAAAATATTCCGTCGCTCAAAAATGCGATATCCTTAATCAGTTTTGCGACGACTGCAGAACCTTCAAGATTTCCGACTGGAAAATCAGTAAATCACCTGCCCGTCAAGCGAACATGTTGCCATTTGAAGAAATCGCTGAAGTGCTCGAAAAATTACAAGCTATTCCTGCCGATCCGTGTGGTGGATCGGTAGAATCGTAATAGGATATTTGATTTTTGAATCTGAAAGGATGATCAAAAATGGTGTTGAATGTCGAAGTCTCCAAAAGAACGCTTGAGAATATCGCCGAGATTAAGCGGATCGTCTCGATCCTCGATAATACCGATCCGTCCGATGGCGATGTCATTGCTCTAGCAATCAGCGATTATCTCGCAGCGCTGCCGGATGTTGACGGACGGATGCAGGAAGATCCCTGCATTATCGTCTGAACGGCCGCAACAGACGCTCCAGGAAGCCCCAGAATCGCTTATTCGATACCTCCTGTGATAGATAGGTCATATTGAGGGTCGAACGCGATATAACGGCTCCCAGGTGCAAAATACGCGATATTGCCTGTTTTGGGGGTATAAAAAAAGCCCTCGAAATGGGCTTTTTTCTTTTCAAAAATGTTATTGAGAATGAGTATCTTTCTTAATTATCCATGCTCTCGCAGCCAGTCGTTATACACGCGCGAAACAGTCTTGTAATGCACGACCTCACCCTTGAGAGCCTTTTTGTGCCGTTGTTTTAACGCGGCGGGTATGTCTTTGTAAAGGATCGGATCGAGGTTTCCGGCAGCGTCTCGACGGGTCCGCATCGCGTGGATCTCCTCGCAATATGATAATAGCCTTTGCTCAACGGTGATGCGCTTGACTTTCGTTTCGCGCACCGTTTCCCGCTCGTCGAGCATTCGGCCATACAAGCGCGGCGGGAGCGTGCCGCAAGCCATTTGTGCGCGGAATAGGATGATGGCAATAAGCAGGATATACCGTTGATTATTATCGAGCAGCCGCCTGTAATTGGATAGAGATTCGGCCGTTCGGACTTGTTGCTTGATCTTGCCCATAATCGATGTTATATAATCAGCCTGCAACTCATCGACATTGGCCGCGAGATAGTTTAGACATTTGCGCGTGATTCCTTGCTCGGCCAAGATTTTCTTGATTGCTTTCTCAACATCAATTTCATTTATTTTTCTTCTGACCTTCATTTTCGATCTCTCCTTTTTTTGGCGTTTCTCCTGCGCGGCAGCGCGGAGGGAGGGAGGGGCGCGATAGCGTCCCGACCGTCTCTCAAGGCGGCGTAGGAGCATCGCCGCAAGGCGATATAGCGTAGCGAGCGCGTCGCGGCAGCGGCGTGCGGAGCGGAGCGGCTGCGGTGTGCTTGCGATTGCCGCAACCCGCGCCGTTGTTGGGGTTCTGCCACTTGCGCAGCCTGTGTCTGCGGGACATCGCAGATTCCAGCAGACACAGGCGGCCGTTCCGTCCGCCTGTGTGTAATAATAGCTTATTATTTGTCGGCAGCAAAATAATTGGTAAAATCGAATCAGTCTACGGATCTTATTTGTCAGGTGGGCAATAGCACCTCAACGGGCTATTGTACCAGTCGGGGAAACTCGGCACCCAGAGAGGACCAAGAATAATGCAAGAAACGCTAGATGTAATACGCGCAATAAGTCACCGGCTTGAGATCCGTGCAATAAGTCACGGTTATGTGTAGCGTCTGTAGGGTGTAGCGTCCCAATGCCCAAAATCGCCAAAGTACCAAAATCGAGCGCGTCCAGAGAGACAAGCACTGTACCAATTATCGTGAGCGCGTCCAAAAGACAGCGCAGATCAACCCTCTACCCCGTCCTCTAAATGGGACGTTAATATAATGTGTCGGCGCATTGTGTTTTGTCCGATGTTTGCCGAGCCGTAGCGATCCTACGGTCTAAAGGTGCTGCTGCAAGCGCCTTTCCCAGTCCACTATCTTCTGGGTCACCAAAAGCGGTAGTCCACGCAACGCCGGAAGGTGTTGCACGTCCCGCAAGGGACGAAGGTTTAACGGCCAATAATAGACATACGGTAGGTATGTATAACACGGAATAACACGGAATAAGAAGGAGTGAAGAAATGAGTAGAGCGGGCGGTCTGTCGTGGCAAGTCACCGAAATGTTTGACGGTGCAGGGATGTTAGACATCGGGCGCAGCAGCGATCACAAAACCAAGACAGAATACCGCCAGGAATTGATGGCAGATAACGTCAAAGGAGCGCACCATCTATCACAGAGGACACCAGTGACGAATTCCGCGACGTGGGACAAGATCAAAGGTAATATCATCGAATTAGGCAAATATCAACGCGCAACAGGCGCGGGAAATCGCATATCAGAGGTCACAGACGGCACGATCAGGGGCTTTCTCGCATCCAAGCAGGGCGTTGTCAGCGAATCAACGCTAAACGGTATAAGATATAGCCTAAATAAGATGGGCGCGTGTCTAGGCGAGGAGCGCAGCGCATCAATTTTTAAGGTCACGCAGGAATTCAAGGGCTGCGGGGTCGAAAAACCGCAGGAAAAGATACGTTTTGATGATCCACAGGCAGTTATCGACAAAATAAGCGATCCACGTTGCCAGGAGATCGCGCAGCTGCAGCTAGACACAGGCTTGCGGGTCAATGACGCCAGGTACATCCGTCTCAATGGGGACGGTCACAGCATCGAGGTGCACAGCAAGGCGGGGCGCGTCGTGAAAGAGTTTGAAGTAGGGGCGCAACATTATCAAAAATTAGAGGAGTTTTCCGGCGGGAAAATGCAATTCTCACTCTCCACAGTCAATCATTATCGGTATGAACTCAAAAAAGCGGCCAAAGCGGTCGGCGAAAAAATGAGCAGAACGCACAGTTTCCGGCACAATTTTGCGAACAAGTTATATCACGATCTGCGTAGTGAAGGTTACGGCCACAACGAAGCGAGGGCGATTGTTTCCGAAGCGCTTTTCCACGAGAGATTAGACATCGTTGACCGCTACATTGATAACTAATTGAGAATGATTCACAATTAAATGGATTGAAAACCACAATATATTGTAGTCGTTCAGCTCGGACGAATACAATAGATTGTGGTTTTTCGCGATCTCTCAAAAAAGGGCGTTTTTAGGCACTTTTGGAAATCCTTATAGGGTATAGGTCATAACAAAAACCGAAAAGCCCGTTTTAGGGCGAATTTGAGGGGGTAAGCCCGAAAACCCAGTAATATCAAGGGTTTACGGGGTATAAAAAAAGCCCTCAATTCGAGGACTTTTTCCCGATTCGTACCAAAAATCGTTTGCGCGAAGGGCAGAGACAGCGAAATTAACAAACTTAAAAGTCTGTCAAAGCCCTTGCAATTACTAGTTTAGCAGGGTTTCATGTGAAACGAAGGAAAGGCGATTTTTGATTTTAGGATGTAAAACTAAAAACATATTTTAAAAGCATATTTTAAAAAACTATTTTAAAAATATATTTACCGCAATATTCAGAAATCAACGTTTCACGAGGTTACACATTTGTCTAAATATATATTGACAACGAGCAGGGATTGATCTATACTATAATTGTCAAAAAGAATTTAGACAATGAAGGAGAGAATCGAAATGAAGAATCTGCGAAGAATCGTTGATTATCCGACGTTTGCTGCAGCGATCAACAAGAGTAAACGTAAAAAATTAGTCGAGCACATCCGCAGAGAGCGGATAGACAAGCGACTGCCGGAGCGTGATGTGCAAGTCATGCTGTTGTGCGGATGGTACGCGGACACCAATCCAAGACGTGACGAGGGCGAGATTAGAGCAATCGTCAAGATCCAAGACGTTGTGTATATTATTTACGACAATCTCAACGACGGCAAAGAGGATTATAACTATATCCCTATCGACGATGATATTATGGGATTCATCGGCGCAGCACAACCCGCGATCGCGCAGCCGTCGCAGATCGTCAAAAAGGATGGTACGCCGTTCGCAGGATTTAACGGCGGCAGGAAACGCAAGGAATTGACGGACGAGGAGAAAGCCCAAATCCGCGAAATGCGTGATGCAGGACGCAACATCAACGAGATTGCGCGGTCGCTGCACATCAGCAATCGTGTCATTTCGGAATTTGTCAAAAACAATTAAGACAACGGCGGCGGCGGATTGAAGTGTCAAGGACGAGCGCAGCAGAGCGGAGCGAGCGCAAGGAATCCTTGACGCGTGACAAGCCCCAGACAATCCCCGCAAGGGGGCAAGGAGAGAAAAGACTTGCCCCCTTATTTGCCATCAAAAAGGTTTTTTTTGCAGATGGAAAACAGGTGTGATATACTCAAAATGTGCAAAAAATATATTGTTAATATATGCCCCCCTATATAGCGGCTTTTATGAAAGCCGCCGCCGACGGCAGGAGGGGGCGAGCGTATCAAGCGAGGAGGCTTTCGGAGCGGCGCGGCACGCGCGCGGAGAAAACGACGCCTAGCGCAGATAGCGAGTCCTCCCCAACGGCGGCGATGCGTCCGCAGGGCGCTCTTGTGCTGTTATTATCCCCTGCCCTGCCCCCGCATTCTCCGTAATCCCGTGATTGGCCTCGATTTTTTCGGGATCTTGTCTTGTGAGGTGTTTTTAGATGGGTTTTTCTAATTTGATTTACGAGGATTATATCGCTGATCCTCACATGTATGGGACGCGTCCTCCAAAGTGGGCGTATGCTCTATACCAGAAAGGTTATAAAAGTATCAGTCCTATAGATTTTTACAATTCAATCTTCCTCGAAGATCTCGAGGATCACAGATCGCCCGAAGATTATAGGTCTGGCGAATACGGTGCAATCGCGGTCGAGAAGAAAAAGCGCGTGAACAAAAACGGAAAACCGATCCTTAGATTTGACAAAAAAGCGAATAAGAAAGTAGAGACATACAGAGGTCATAGAATTACAATTACCAAGGGCAATTTAGAACTCTATCGGTTTATTGATGATTCTGAGGGCTTTTGTTTGATGTCTCCAATCAGCTATGCCGGAAAACACAGAACGCTCAAAAATGCACGGTATCTCTATGCGCTGTGCATCGATGTAGATCACCTCAAGCCCAACGGATTACGCGAACTCATCCACAGTTGGACGGGACGCCCTCTAGAATATAGATTACCGAAACCAACGTATATAGTGTGTTCCGGGCGCGGTCTGCATCTCTATTATGTGTTCAAAAAGGCGATACCGTTGTGGCCCAATATATTTAAATCGATTGCTGACGCGAAAACAGATTTGACGCGGCGGCTATGGTCTAGTTATGTGACCTCCAAACATGAAAAGCCTGAATACGAAAGCCTTGTGCAGGGATTTCGCATCCCGGGGACAATCACCAAAGACGGCGGTTATGCGTTGGCGTTTGAGTGTGGCGAAAAGGTAACGATCGAGTATATGAATCAATTTTTGCCCGCCGACAAACAAATGACGGAGATATACAAGACAGATTACACGCGCGAACAGGCAAAGGAACTATTTCCGGACTGGTATAAACGCAGGATTGAGAATGGCGAACCTCGGGGGCATTGGACACGGCATCCGGGGATCTATCATAACTGGAAAGAGAAGATACTAGACGGCGCAGTTGTAGGGCATCGCTATAATTGTCTCGAAAATCTATGCAGTCTCGGTGTCCAATGCAATATACCTCCCGATGTTATTGAAAGGGATTGCCATGAAGTTATGATAAAATTTGAAGCAATAACCGACGATCCAGACAACCACTTTACGGAATATGATGTTTTATGCGCTATGAAAACCTATCATCTGGCAGACGAGGGCGCATATCGGCGGCGGATTGAGTACATAGCAAAGAAAACGGGGATATCTCTAACACCGAATAAACGGAATGGCAGAAAGCAAATAACTCACTTGAAGATGGCGCGGTCAAACAGGGATATTTTGCAGGAAGACAAAGGGCGAGATTGGCGGGAGGGGAACGGTCGAAAGAGCAAAAAAGATATTGTGAAAACGTGGCGTCTCACGCATCCCGACGGTCGAAAAATCGACTGTGAACGGGAAACAGGGTTATCAAGACATACCGTCTTGAAACACTGGGAAATTACGCCGCTGCTATTAGGAAAAGTCGCGACGCCAAACATTGAAACATTTAATATTGACTTTGAGGATGAGGACGCCGACGTTTGAAGTCTCCGAAGGTACGATTATCAAAATCAGGAAGCGCGGGAGACGCGCCAGGAAGCCCTAGAATCGCTTATTCGATCTTGCGTGTGATGGATAGGTCATATTAGGGGTGATCGTCGTAAAAAGTGCCTTAAATTGCAAAATACGCGATATTGCCCATTTTGGGGGGATCAAAAAAGCCCCTCGAAATCGACGATTATCTTGAGGTGATGCAGCGGCGTGCCGAATGGCAGCGGGGAGAGGAAGAAAAACCCTGCATTATCGTCTAAAATCAAAATCAGGAAGCGCGGCAGACGCGTCAGGAAGCCCTAGAATCGCTTATTCGATTTCCGTTATGATGGATAGGTCATATTAGGGGTGATCGTCGTAAAAAGTGCCTTAAATTGCAAAATACGCGATATTGCCCATTTTGGGGGGATCAAAAAA
>ERZ772967.2615-NODE-2615-length-11457-cov-17.416506_pt1 | contig 11457 bp, 9 predicted proteins | sample MGYA00511677_ERZ772967 | MGnify/ENA primary metagenome ERZ772967 (study PRJEB29015, sample SAMEA2737931) | human oral metagenome | biome: human oral; feature: human-associated habitat; material: dental | place: China | collected 2146 ...
ACCAGCTCGCCGAGACCACCATGGAGCCCCAGCACCGCACCCTGCGGCGCATCACCCTGGGGGACGAGGCCCAGATCATGGAGGCCGAGTCCGTCTTCGAGCTCCTCATGGGCTCATCGGTCGAGCCTCGCCGCGACTTCATCGTCGAAGGCGCCCGTGACGTTGATCGTGAGCGCATTGACGCCTGACCCCCGCGTCAGGTCTCGGACGCTCCTTCAGGTAAGGTCGGTAACCTTCGTGTCACGGCCCGACGCAGGCCGAGGCGTATTGTTCTCCGACTGATCGTCTTTCGTCGTCCTCATGAGGGAGGTGTGCTGATGGCACCCGGTTACGGCATCCGCCGGGCGGGATCCTCACCCTGGCCCATCCTGCGCCCGGGGCCCCGCTCGTCCCTGTCACGGGAGTTGACCTGGCGGCCGCTGGGCCCGGAGGACAACTACGAGCTGGCCGCGCTCATCGCTCGGGCCGAGGACGTCGACAACCCGCCCTACCGCACCAGCGAGCAGGAGACGGCCGAGTACTTCCTCGACCCCACTTACTCCGGGGTCGCCGGGCGCGACACCGACGGCGTCATGCGCGCCTTCGGCCTGGTACGCCTGCGCCCGGCCGGCGAGATCTATGCCTCCATGACCGGCACCGTGGACCCGGCAGTGCGCAACCGCGGCATCGGACGCGCCCTCCTGCACTGGCAGGCCGAGCGGGCCCGCCACCTCGTGGGCGCCGAGCGGGCCGGCTCCGTGCCGCGCAAGGGCGCGGCCCAGATCCCCGCCCACGTGGTCACCACCGTCATGGCGGACGACGAGCGCATGCAGGGGCACCTGGCGGACATGGGTTTTGAGCCGATGCGCTGGTACCGGGAGGTGCGCCGATTCCTCGGCGACGAGATCCCCGAGGTGGACCTGGACGGCTTCATCACCATCGACCCGTGGACCCCCGAGATCGACGACGACGTCCGGCGCGCCTACAACCAGGCCATGGCCGAGACCTGGGAGACGGACAACGTCACCCCCGAGGACTGGACCGCCGGCAGCGCCTACTTCGCCCCCCAGTGGAGCTTCGTGGCCATGGATCGCTCAGGGGACCGGGCCCGTGTCGCCGGGTACCTGCGCTCGGGCCGCTACGAGCAGGACTGGCAGGCCCTGGGCTGGCGGGAGGGCTACACCGACGTGCTCGGGGTCCTCAGCGACTACCGCCACCGCCAGATCGGGCCCGCGCTGCTGGTGGCCGCCATGCGCGCCTACGCCGCTGACGGCATGGAGTACGCCGCCGCCGGCGTCGACACCGACAACCCCAGTGGTGCCGTGGACCTGTATGAGTCCCTGGGCTACGTACCCACCCGCGGCACCATCCTCTACGCCCTCGACGTCTGAGCGGGGCGTTCATCTCCCGGGAGGCTCACCCGTGCAGGTGGGCCACGGCTCCGGCCACCACGGTGGCCACTGGGCGAACGCCCGCCAGCTCCTCGGCCCCCAGGCGCAGGGGGTCCTCTGCCAGGAGCACCAGGTCGGCCTGAGAACCCACCGCCACCGAGCCGGCCCCGTTGACACTGGCTGCCAGCGCCTCCTCGGCCGTCAGCCGCTGATCCGGCGACCACACCGACCCGTCCGGCGTCCGGCGCCCCACGGCCGCCGACATGGCCAGCCATGGGTCCAGGGGCGCCACCGGCGCATCCGATCCCAGCTGGAGCAGGGCCCCGGCAGCCACCATATCCGCGAAGGCGTAGGTGCGCCCCTCCAGTCCCGGCCACACCCGGCTCACGGCCGCCCAGTCGTCAATGAGGTGGGCCGGCTGAACCGACAGCTCGATGCCGCAGCCCACGAGGCGCCTGAGCGCCCCGTCAGGCTCGTCGAGGGCGTCGGCCGGCAGCAGCTGGGCGTGTTCCAGGCGCCCGGCGGCACCCGAGTGCGCGAAGGCCGCGGCGACGTCGTCGACCGCTGCGTCCCCGATGGCGTGGATGGCCATCTCATAACCCTGCCGGGAGGCACGGGCCATGAGGTCGGTGAGCTCGGCCCGGTCGATATTGACCACGCCGCAGGCGTGCTCCAGGCCCAGCTCGGCAGGGTAGGGCTGGCACATGTGCGCGCTGCCCGAGCCCATCGAGCCGTCTGCGATCACCTTGAGCGGCCCCTGCACCAGCACCGGGGATCCGTCGGGCAAGCGGGGTGAGCCCGCCAGCGCGGTCCCGGTGCGCAGGCCCCGGGCGATCCAGTGCTCCAGCTTGTCGCGGTAGACCCCGATGCGGATCCGGGGCAGCACCTGGGGAAGAACGCCCTGCTCCGCCATGGCCCGCAGGCGCCGCGGCCAGTCATCGGGATCCTCCGACCAGCTCATGTCCACCACGCCGGTGATACCCCGGGAAATCATGTCAGCCAGGACCTGCCGGTAGCCGGACTCCCGCAGCTCGTGCGTCCCGGGCACCTCATCGAGGCGGTCCAGCAGGGCGAACCACGGATCCTCCTTCATCGGTGCCCCCGGGTCCTGGGCACTGGCCCCCGGCAGGCCGAAGACACGCAGCGCCGCCGAGTTCAGCCACCCGGAGTGCACGTCCCCGGAGATGAGCAGCGTGGGAATCTCCCCGGTGACGGCGTCGAGCTCGGCCACCGTGGGCACCCGGGGCCAGTTGGACAGACGGTGCCCGAAGCCCTGGATCGTGGCCGGCCGTGAACCGGCCGGATGATCCCGCAGCGCCCGGGCCACCAGCTCCAGGGCCTCCTCGGCGCTGCGGGTGGCCAGCGTGTCAATGCGCGCCGAGCGCGCCGCCTCCATGTCCAGGTGGGCGTGAGCGTCCCACAGGCCGGGAATGAGGAAGGAGCCCTCGGCCTGAAGGACCCGTGCTCCGGGAGCACTCAGCCCCTGTCCCACCTCGACGACCCGGCCGGCCTCGATGCGTACATCCACGGGCTCACCCGGGGGCGGCGGCGCGGCCAGGGGGCCGGGGTGCGGGGCACCTCGGCGGAGCGCCCCCAGCTCGGTGCGCGACCGGAAAGGGATGATGCGCGCGTCCCTGATGAGCAGGTCTGCGGAGGGTTGATCGGCCATGCGTCACTGTAGGCACAGCCGCCACGCTCGCGGGCGGTTCCCCAGGACGCTGCTGCGACAGGCCCCGTCAGCCGATTCCGATGATGGGGGCCGGCAGCGGTGAGCCGGAGCCGTCGCGCCGCTCATCGGGCTCCGGCAGCGCGACCGGCTTGCCGCCCTCGCGTAGCGCCCTAGGCGGGGCCACCCCCACCCAGGCCACGACCAGTTCGTCCTCACCGCGCAGGAACCGGTGCGAACGGACCCCGCCCGTGGCCCGTCCCTTCGCCGGGTAGCGATCCAAGGGGGTGACCTTGACACTGCCTCCACCGGTACCCGGCAGCGAGCCCTCGGAGCCCGCCACCGTCACCACGACGGCCTCGGCCAGGAGCTCCTCAGGAACCGCTGCGCCGGCGATAACCCGGGCACCCTCATGCAGCGAGATCCCCGCCATGCCGCCGGCGCCCCGGCCCTGCGGGCGCACCTTGGTGGCCTGGAACCGCAGCAGCTGGGCGTCGGAGGTCACCAGTGCCAGGAAGTCCGTATCCGCCGCGGTGCCGGCGAAGACCACCCGATCGCCCTCGGACAGGGAGATGACCTCCCAGCTCTCGGCGTTCCTGGGCTCGTCACCGGGCTTGACCCGCTTGATGACGCCCTCAGCCGTGGCCAGGACGATCGGCGGGTTGTCGGCCGACCCCACCGGGACCAGCCCCACCACCTTCTCCTCCGGCTCGATGTCCACCAGCTGGCGAATCTGGGTCGCACCGGCCAGCCCCGGGGCCCCCTCGGTGCGGGGCACCTCCGTGGTGGAGACGACGTCGAGCAGCACCAGCCGCCCGGTGTCGGTGACCGCGCCGATGCGCCCACGCGCCGTGGTGGCCACCTGGGAGGTCAGGGCGTCATGGGGCTGGCGCCCACCGGTGCGGGCCACCGGCTCGGCGCCGGCCGTGCGCGCCACCAGTCCGGTGGCCGACAGCACCACCCGGCACGGGTCGTCGGGGACGGTCAGCGGCACCGGGGAGGCGCTGGGCATGAGCGTCATCGGCTGAGCGGCGGTACCGGCCCGCTTCGCACCCCGACCTGAGGCGGAGGCGTCGTCCGCAGTCGCAGCGGCGGCCGACGACGTCACGCGCTCACCGGAGGCCTCCAGCAGCACCGTGCGCCGCGGGGTGCCGAACTGCTCGGCCACGGCCGCCAGCTCACGGGAGACCACGCGCCGCAACAGCACGTCGTCGGCCAGGATCGCCTCGAGGGCCTCGATCTCGCGGGCCAGCTCGTCGCGCTCCTTCTCCAGCTCGATCACCGAGAACTTCGTGAGCCGGCGCAGCTGGAGCTCAAGGATGTAGCCGGCCTGCGGCTCGGTGAGGTCGAAGACCTGCATGAGCCGGGTGCGCGCCGTGGCGGCATCGTCGGAGGAGCGGATGACGGCGATGACCTCATCGATGTCGAGGATGGCGATGAGCAGGCCGTCCACCAGGTGGGCGCGCTCGCGACGCTTGCCCAGGCGGAACCGGGTGCGCCGGGTGACCACCGTGAGGCGGTGGCGCACGAACACCTCCAGCAGCTCGCGCAGCCCCAGGGTGTGGGGCTGGCCGTCCACGAGGGAGACGTTGTTGATGCCGAAGGAGTCCTCCAGCGGTGTGTGCTTGTAGAGCTGGGCCAGGACGGCCTCGGGGTTGTAGCCGTTCTTGACGCTGATGACCAGGCGGGTGCCGTGCCTGCGGTCGGTGAGGTCGGCGACGTCGGTGATGCCCTGGAGCTTCTTGGAGCCCACCGCCTCCTTGATGCGGGCAATGACCTTCTCCGGCCCCACCATGTAGGGCAGCTCGGTGACCACGATGCCCTTGCGGCGCGGGGATACGGACTCCACGTGAGCGGTGGCCCGTGTGAGGAACTTGCCGCGCCCCGTGCGATAGGCCTCCCGGATTCCGTCCAGGCCCACGATCATGCCGCCGGCGGGCAGGTCCGGCCCCGGCACGAAGGCCATGAGCTCCTCCAGACTCGCCTCCGGGTGAGTCAGCAGGTGCCGGGCTGCGGCCACCACCTCCACGAGGTTGTGCGGCGGCATGTTCGTGGCCATACCCACCGCGATACCCGCCGCGCCATTGACCAGCAGGTTGGGGAAGGCCGCCGGCAGCACCTCGGGCTCGGTGAGCGTGTAGTCGTAGTTGGGGGTGAAGTCGACCGTGTCCTCATCCAGGTCCGCCGTCAGCGCCAGGGCCGAGGCGGCCAGGCGGGCCTCGGTGTAGCGGGGGGCTGCCGGCCCGTCGTCCAGGGAGCCGAAGTTGCCGTGACCGTCAATGAGCGGCAGACGCATCGTGAAGGGCTGGGCCAGACGCACCAGCGCCTCATAGATCGCGGTGTCCCCGTGAGGGTGGAGCCGCCCCATGACATCGCCCACGACCCGGGAGGACTTCACGTGCGGACGATCCGGGCGCAGCCCCATCCGATCCATCTGGAACAGGATGCGGCGCTGAACCGGCTTGAGCCCGTCGCGGGCGTCGGGCAGGGCGCGCGCGTAGATGACGGAGTAGGCGTACTCCAGGAAGCTGGTGCGCATCTCCGTGGACAGGTCGAGATCGACGATCTCCCCGTCGGTCGGGGGAGGAGTCCGGGTGGTGGCAGACTTCGGCATGGGCGCATTCTCCGAGGAATCGGGCCGAAAACAAACCACGACACCCGGGCGTGACAGGTCAGACGCGCCCGCCGGCGGCGATCGGCCCGCCTCGAGCACGGGCACACCGGTGCTCGACGGCGCAGGGGCGGACGATGGCACAATGGCCACCATGACGACCCACTCAGGCCGCAGCTCGGCCGCAGGCCCCGCCTCGCACGAGGCGTCCCAGGAGGCCTTCGCAGACCTGGTGCAGCAGGTGGAGCTCGCCGGCTACTACCCCGAGCTGGTGCTCGACACCCTCCGCCTGGCCACGGGCGAGGAGGAGATTCTCTCCGGCATGGTCCAGTCCGAGACCACCTTCGCCGAGGCGGTCCACCGCCACCTGACCGTCCTGGCCCTGACCCCCAGCCGTCTCATCATCGTCCACGTTGACGACACCCCTCGCGACGACGGCAGCCCCGGCGCCCTGGCCACCAGCGAGGCCGTCCCGCTCAGCCGTATCCGCTCCATGGCCCTGACCCGCGGCGTGGCGGACCCGGCCCGGGGCGGTGGAACCCTCACCGAGATGACGATCGCGGTCTCCTGGGGCTCGGTGCGCCGTATCGACATGGAGCCGGCCACCTGCGCAGACCCCGACTGCCAGGCCGACCACGGCATGACCGGCGTGTCCGTGCCCGACGACGTCGTCATCCGTGTGGCCGCGGGCGTGGAGGGCGCCGCCGCTCTGGCCCGCGCCGAGACCTTCGCCGGCCGGCTCTCACAGATGGCGGCCCGCGCCGCCGCCCTGTGACGGGGCCGGGGATGGGAACCGGGACCGCCGGCGGGCAGTCCGCACCGGCCCCCGCCACGGACTCGCCGCAGGATCCTGCGCTCCGCTATGTCCTGGCGGTCGGCGCCGTCAGTGCCGGACTGAGCCTGGCTGACACCGAGCACGACGACGATACCGGCCGTGATGCCGTTCTCAGCCCTACCGGAGAACCCACTGAGGCAGTCGTCTCCGACGCCCGGGCCCGCGCGGTCGCCCGCAGCTGGGGGATCGCGCCGGCTGACGGCCCCGGGGAGGTCGGTGACGGCCCGGGAACCGTTGTCGTCCTCGTGGATGGTCTGGGCCTGGAGATGCTCCGCCAGCGTCGCGGGCACACCCCCACCCTGCGCCAGTGGCTGGCACAGCGCGAGGCCGCCATCGCCGCCGGCGCAGGAATCCTCACCTGCCGACCCTCGACGACGGCTGCAGCCCTGACCATGCTGGGCACCTCCGCCCTGCCCGGAACAACTGGCATGGTCGGCTACTCGGTGCTCAACCCCCGCCTGGGGCCCCCTCTTGACGCCTCCGCCCACCCCGGCCCCGATCAGGTCCTCAGCCTCATCACCTGGAAGGGGGACAACGTTCCCAGCCCCAGGTCCTGGCAGGACGTGCCCACGATCTTCGAACGTCTCCCGGTCGGGAGCGCGGTGAGCATCGGACCGAGCCGGTTTGCCGGCTCCGGCCTGACCGAGGCCGCTCTACGAGGCGCCTCGCACCTGGGGGCCGACCGGCTGGAGGACCGGCCCGGCCTGGCCGCCGGCGCCCTGCGCCGAGGCACCCCGCTGGTCTACCTCTACGTCGGCGAGCTGGACAAGACCGGGCACAAGCACGGGTGGCTCAGTGAGCAGTGGCTGACCCAGCTCGAGCGCCTCGACGCCGCCATGGCCGAGCTGACCCGCCGCGTCCCCGCCGGAACCAGGATCCTCCTCAGTGCCGACCATGGCATGGTCGACACCGATCCCGACCACCGCATCGACCTGAGCGCCCACCGTGAGCTCGTTCGTGACGTCGTCGCCGTGGCCGGCGAGCCCAGGCTGACGCACTTGCACGTGGCCGACGGCGACGTGGACCTGGCCGCCGAGGTGGTTCAGCGCTACCGCCGCGTCCTGGGGGAGCGGGCGATGTGGATCGGGACCAGGGAGCAGGCCGGCGAGCACCTGGGTGTCCTTGGCGCGCGAGCACGGGGCGTCGTCGGGGACGTCGTCGTGGCCATGGCCGAGAACTGGGTCCTCGTGGACCCCCGGGTCCACTCCGAGGCCGCCATCGCCATGCCCGGCGTCCACGGCTCCTTCACCCCGGCCGAGACCGAGGTGCCGCTGCTCATTACCGAGGCCTGAGAGCTCGGCCACTCGGGAGCTACTCGGCGGCTCCGCAGGGGCTACTCGGGCCTGGCTCCGAAGACGATCTCATCCCAGGAGGGTACGGAGCGCCGTGAGCGACGGCGGGACTTCTTCTTGGTCGGAGGCGTCCTGGGCATGTCGGGCAGAGGCTCCTGCGTACCCGCCGCCGAGGCGGCAGACGGGCCGGGGGAGGCCTTGGCCAGGACCTCGGAGCGCGAGGGCATGGGGATCTCCGGCACCGGCTCAGTGGGGCTGTCCGCACCCAGCGGTGCTCGACGTCCCACGGGGATGCGCTCCACCGCGGGGCTCGGGGCGGACGGCGCCGCCGAGGTGGCGCTGGAGGCCGTCACCAGCCGGGTTCCGGCCGGATGGTTGCCGGTGTGCAGACGCCTGCGCTCCGACATCGAGTAGACCTGCGCGCTCAGGCCCGCGGTCTGCTCCAAGGGCTCATCGTCGGCCCTGGAGCCGGCCTCGGCGCGGCGCTCCTCCATGCCCCGGGCCGGGGGTGAGGGGACCTCGGGGCTCTCAGGGCTGCTGGTGTAGTCGATGCCGTGGGGATCGGTGAAGGCGTCCTCATCCGCGTTACCCTCACCGGCGAAGCCGCTCAGGTCGTCGTCCTGGGGCATCTCCACCTCGACGCGCCGGCCCCGGCTGGAGGCCAGGTCGGCCAGCAGCGCGTCAGTGTCATCGGCCGACATGGCGCCACTGGTGGGGCGACCGTACTCCCGAACCGGCAGCATCCCGGCGGGCATCTCGACGGCCAGCCCGGTGGACTCGCCGGAGGCCGCGGCCGGGGCGGAGGCCGCCGAGACCGCGCTGCCGGCCGCTGAGCCTGCGGCCGCGGGGGAGTGCCCCGACTGGGCCGACGGCGCAGAGGCTGAGGCCCCGGGGGCCTTGGAGTCCTGGTCGAAGACGGCCGGGCGCTTGGTTCCCGCTCCGGCCTCGGTGAGCCAGCGCGCCTCGTCGTCCAGGGCGTGAACCGCGCGGGCGGTCAGGTCCAGTGACCAGCGCGCCTGCTTCTCCTCGGCGGACTGCACGAAGGTCACCATGATGAGCCAGGGGTCGCGGCCCTCGCGCAGCGCGTCCCACTCGAGGCTGGAGGGGTCGACGCCGCGCGTGGCCAGGCGGTCCACCACCAGCTCGCCGAGGAGGGGGGAGTCCTTCTCCCAGCCGATCCGGCAGGACTGGGCCTGCGAGACGGCCCACTGGCGCTCGGCGAGCACCGGCCCCTCGAAACGGCGCACGTGCTCCACGTCCATGCCCGTGCTGATCGCCACCTCGGCGGCGGTCGCGCCGGCGCGCATGTAGGCCTGGAGCTGCCGGGGGCGCAGGGGCGCCGGCGCCTCGGCGACCGTCCCCGACGGGGGCAGGATCGCTCCGCGGTCACGGCGCACCGCGGCCCTGAGGGCGTCATCGACGACGATGCTGTAACGCTCGCCGTCCTCGTCGGTCATGACAATCGTGTCACCGTTGGCACCCAGCAGCTCGAGTTCGACCATGGGCGGGGCCTCCTTCATCCCGTGTCAGCACGATATGCTCCACTGTGCCTCACAGCCTGCCATCCGCAGGCCCCCAGCCGTGGGAGGCGCAGCGGTGTGCCACATGTGAACCACGTGTGAATACCCTCGTGAAATCCCCCGGGTCGGGTGCACCGCAAACCAATCGTGCTCCTTCGTCGGGCGATTTGGCTTGACGACCCACCTGGCGGTGCTATTGTGCGCGTGCCTTCCGGGACGAGGGCGCCGAATCCTCGGCGCGACGCCGGCGCGCGTGCACGGCTCAGCTCCCGCCTTGTGAAGGTCACCCGAGAGCCGTCGACAGAAAGAGTGACGAGGCCATGGCGACCGACTACGACGCCCCGCGCAAGAATGATGACGAGCCCGAGGCCGATTCCATCGAAGAGCTGACCTCGCGGCAGAAGGACCAGTCATCTGCCGCGATCGAGGAGGACGAGAACGAGGCCGCCGAGGGCTTCGAGCTACCCGGGGCGGACCTGTCCCGGGAGGAGCTGAGCGTTCACGTCGTGCCCCAGCTCGAGGACGAGTTCACCTGCTCGGAGTGCTTTCTCGTCCATCACCGCAGCCAGCTGGCCTTCGTCGACGAGGCGACCGGTCTTCCGGTGTGCGCCGACTGCGCCGGCTGACGCTCCCACCCAACTCAGGAGATCCCCATGGGACTGTTCTCGCGCCGTCGTGACGACGCAACCACCGATTCTGACGAGTCCGTCCTCGGGCGCGACCTCGGCGACGACGCCCTCGACGAGGCCGCCGCCTCCGGCCCCTGGGACCTCAGTGAGCTGCCCGAGGACCAGGAGGAGGTGCCCCGCATCGACCTGGGCTCGCTGCAGGTCCCGGCCGTCGACGGGATGCAGCTGCGCCTGGAGCAGGCGCCCGACGGCACCGTCACCGCCGTCGTCCTGGCGCTGGGTGGCTCGGCGCTCGAGCTGCGGGCCTTCGCAGCGCCGCGCACCGCGGGCATCTGGGACGAGCTGCGCGGCGACATCGCCAATGAGCTCGCCGGGAACGGTGCCCGCTACGAGGAGAGCCACGGGGAGTACGGCACCGAGCTGGTCGCTCACCTGCCCATGCGCGGCCCCGACGGCACGATGGCGACTGGCACGATCCGGTTCCTGGGGATCGACGGCCCCCGCTGGTTCCTGCGCGGCGTGCTCCAGGGGCCCGCCGCCTCCTCCGAGCACTCCGCTCAGGCGCTGCGGGAGGTGCTGCGCGGAATCGTCGTCGTCCGCGATGGCCAGGCCCGTCCGCCCCGCGAGATCCTGCCCCTGCACGCGCCCGGGGCCGTCACCGGCCCCGAGGCCGAGGACCTGCCCGGCATCGACCCGCTGGCGCCCGAACCGACCGTCGCCGAAGTGCGTTAGATGGGGGCGCTGTCGGCGCGGGTCAAGCGGCTCTACGAGTCGCTGCGCACCAGCCGCGAGCACTTGGAGGCCGAGGATGAGGAGCGCTCCGCCAGCCGGCGGGGCACCGATCCGATCGGCTCACTGACCTCGCGCCAGCGGACCTGCGTCTCCGGTGTGCTTCAGGCGGTCACCTACCGCTCGAGCCAGGACAAGCCCATCCTCGTCGGGCAGCTCTACGACGGCACCGGCAGCATTGACCTGGTGTGGTGGGGCCGGCGACGCATCCCCGGCATCAAGCCGGGGGCCCATCTTCTCGCTGAGGGGCGGGTCGCCGACGGCACCCACCGTCAGCAGATCCACAACCCCGCCTATCGCCTGCTGGGGCCGGGGCAGTAGCAACCGGCAGCCACCTGCGGGAAGGACCATCGAATGAGCAGCCGTTCCACTGGAACCACCCGTACGGGCCTGGGGGCCATCGACTCCCAGCGCTTCGACGCCATCGCGGCCGTGGGCGGGTGGCGCGGCATCCTGGAGTCCGTCGTCCCCACCCTCATGTTCGTCCTGGTCATGGCGGTGCGCCCCGCCGCCCTGGTGGCGGCCCTGCTCGCCTCCCTGGCCATCAGCGCCATCTGCCTCGTGGCCCGCCTGGCGCAGCGCCAGTCCCCGGCTCAGGTCGTCGGCGGGGCCGTGCTGGTCCTCGTCTCGGCCCTGTGGGCCTGGCGCAGCGGCGACGCCTCCAACTTCTACGCCACCGGCCTCATGATTAACGCGGCCTGGCTGGTCGCCTGCCTGGTCTCCCTGCTCATCGGCTGGCCGATCG
>ERZ772967.2616-NODE-2616-length-11456-cov-8.845014_pt1 | contig 11456 bp, 1 predicted proteins | sample MGYA00511677_ERZ772967 | MGnify/ENA primary metagenome ERZ772967 (study PRJEB29015, sample SAMEA2737931) | human oral metagenome | biome: human oral; feature: human-associated habitat; material: dental | place: China | collected 2146 ...
AAATCTCCCGCCCACGGGACGGCGCATCTCCTATACACTCAACGGTGAGACACGGCGCTTTTCCATCCAGCCGCAGATTACGCTCAACGATGCGCCCGCACCGCTCTCCACGATGCTGTATGAGGGCGATGTCATTGAGTACGCGGAGACCTCCATACCAACGGTTGAATCTGTACTTGACCTCTCTGACCTATCCTCCTACGTGACGATCATCTATGAGGGCAGAGAGTATGCTGTACCCGCCTCCGGATTCTCGCTCACGATCAACGGACGTGAGGCAACCTCCGGCACGGTGGTTGAGGACGGAGCCGTCATTGCCTATCAAAAGGGTACGGGCAGCGCAAATGTGAGCGAGGCACTGCTTGCTGTCGGCTTTACGCCTCCGCCTACGACCAGCCGTGTCACCTTCACCATCCTCGTGAACGGGACCAAGGCGGACTTCACCAGTCCCATCCGCACAGGTGACACCCTCGAGGTCGCATTCACCCCGCTCGATTCACCGGACGCAGCACCGGGGAATCCCAATGAGAAGAACGCTCCGGCAGTGGGCGCCGGCCTCGGCAGTATCGTCGCACGTACAGGACTGCCATCGACAAAGGGGACACCAAATATCGCCCACCCCACAGGGGGCAGTAATATTTCAATTGACTCGCTGACGCGCTACGACTGAACAACGTAAAAGAGCACGGAAGATCAGATCATTCTCCCGTGCTCTTATTTTTTCCTCCGTTATTGGGGAATCCGATAAAATTCTTTTCCTTAGAACGCCCAGTTCATATGCGCGCCGCCGGTGTAGCCCTGACGCTTGCCGAGCCAGCCCGCAAAGTGCAGGTCATACGAGAAGCGGCTGTCCTTCGGTGCGAACCGGTAGCCCATCTCAAGCATCCCGCTTCCGCCCCGGAGGCTCGGGCTCGGTGCGTCATACCCCTGGTACGATGCACCTGCCTTCCCGCTCAGTTCGTACTCCCACGCAAGTCCCGCAAAGACTTCGCTCCGCTCGCTGTCCCTGTGCGTGTACGTAAAGCCGAGGCGCACGCGGTTCGAGCTGACCGCACCGAAGTCGTACGTCTCCGCGTCCGAACTCCGCCGGTTCGTGGTGATGTCCGTCTGCATCCCCGACTGGTACGACCAGAAGTACCGCAGATACGTGTTCAGCTTGTCCTTGTCGTTGGTCTTCATCTCCTTGCCGACACCAAGATGCGCCGCATAGTACGCGTTCGCGCTGTCATACTCCGATGTGCTGCCCGCATAGATCGAGCCCCTGTAGTCGCTCCGTGTCCGGCCGCCGTGCAGCGCTGCCTCCGCCCAGAGCCCCTTGTCGTTCTCCATCCGTCCGAGGAGTCCGACGCCGAGATAGCTGACGTTGCCGCTGCCGTGCGTGCCGTCGTCCAGGTACGAGTCATACTTGCCTTTGCCGTATTCGACAAAGGGACCGAAGGTGATGGTCGCGTTCTTTTTCTTCGTCTCTGCTGCCCAGCCGAGGCTGAGGTTCCAGCCCTTCGTATCGACATAGGAGCCGGTCCCCGTCTCCATGCCGCCCTGCTGCATGGCCGCCCAGAGGTGGTAGCCGCGCACGTCCTTGTCCGATCTGCCGATGGCTGCCTCTTTCCCGGCGGAGGCGATGCCGGATCCCGCGAGGAGATCCGCACCGCGGTTGATGAAGTCGGTGGCGGCGGCTCTGGTCTCGACGAAGGATTTCGCCTGTTCGCTGATCGCCGCCTTGGTGACCATCGCAACCAGCTCATCGTTGTTGCGCTTCATGAGGTCAAAGCCGTAGAGCAGCGATACGCCCTGCATGCCCTCAACGTGGTTGACGATGGTGCCCGGGTTGGGCGGTACGGCATGGTCCGCGTCGGTGGTCAGGGTTCCGCCGCTGACCTTCATCAGGCTGATGACGTCGCTGACCCGGAGCGCGGGGGCACGTCCGTTGACGCCGACGCCGACGTGAATGCCGGTGATGTCCTTGTTCGTCGTGCCGAGCTGCAGGAGGGTCGGGGTTGCTGTGGATATGCTTTCTCCTAGGTAGAAGTGGAGGTTCTGTACGCCCGTGAAGTCGCCCGCATAGGAGGTGTGATCCGTGTCATGGTGGACGGCAAGGGTGTTTCCTGTGGCGCCCGCGCCCGTGCCGCCCGTGATGGTGCCGTTTACGCGCGCTCCCGTGAGGTGCACGATGTTGTCACGGTTGGTGCCCGTGGCATGTCCCGCATCGACGTTTCCGGTGACGGTGGCGCCCCTGCCGATATTGACCACATTGCCCTCGGCCCGGATGCACGCCCCGCCGTAGACATTGCCCGTGACGGTGATGCCGTCCGCGATGTTCACGGTGTTGCGCAGCGATGCGTTTGCCGCACGTCCGCCGTAGAGATCCCCCGTAACATTGGCATGGACGTTCAGGATGTTGCCGATGGCGTCGCCGCCCGTCGCATGTCCGCCCGTGATGGTGGTTGCGGCGTTCGACGTGGGTGTTGCGGAAATGGTGACGGTGTTCTCCTCGGCATTGTTTGCCGCTTCCGCACCACTGACACTGGCTCCGCTGATGTCACCGCCACGCACGGTGACGCTGTTCTTCACGGCCCTGCCCGCGCTCTTTGCGCCGATGAGGCTGCCCGTAACGCTGCCGGATGTGATGACGGCGCTGTTGTGCTCGGCATCTCCCGCAAGGGTCTCGGCGCCGTACGCGTTCGTCACGCTGCCGCCTCCGACCTCCGCAAGGTTCTCTGCGGCTGGGCCGCTCTGGCTCTGTGCGCCGATGAGGTTCGTTACGGTGCCGCCTTCTGCGTAGGCAACGTTCTTCGTCGCCTTGCCTGCCTTGGTCTTTGCGCCGTAGGCATGCACGGCACTGCCATCTTTCACGGTGAGAATGTTCTCCTCTGCCGTGCCGTTTGCGGTCTGTGTGTCGCCTGCAATGGCGTTGGTAACATTGGCACCGGTCTTGAGGGTGAGCTTGTTGTTCTTGGTCGCGCCATCTGTGCCGTAGACGGTCTTGCCGCCGAAGACGTCGGTAATGGCGCCGCTGTTTACTTCGACGTTTGCATTCTGCCACTTGTATGCCGTCAGGTCGAGGCTGCCGCCTGCCGTGGTAACGGCTTGGTTGTTGTCGGTGACAAGGCTGTACTCGACATCATCCGATCGCTCGCTGCCCGTTGCCGGGTTGTACCCGCTGAGGGTGAGTGTCTTGCCTCCTGCCATCTGGAAGAGGTGGATGTTCTTTTCCATGACGCTGCCAAGCCAGTTGGAGACGTCTGCGCCCACCGGCTTTTCGATGGTGCTGTAGGTAAGTGCGGTGTCATCGTTCAGCGTGAGGACGGTATCCCCGTCGGCGACGTTACTGCCGAGACTCCATGTAATCTTGCCGAAGTTTTCAAGGCTGCCGACGCGAGCGCCCTTGCTCTTGAGATTGAGGACGTTGCCCTCAGCAGACTTGTTGCCGCCCACGAGTTTGCCGGTGACGGTGACGTTGGCATCATTCGTGCCGTCGCCGATGGTGATGGTGTTGCCCGTGGTCTTGCCGTTGCCGCTCGCGAAGCCGCCGTAGACGTCACCTGTGACACTGCCGCTGTAGAGGCTCACGGTGTTGTCCGTGGCAGAGCCGCTGGCTGAGGTGTGTGTGAGGGCTCCTGCGTAGAGGTTGCCTGTGACGGTTGCGCCCTTCAGGTCGATGCTGTTCTTGGTGGCATTTCCTGCCTCGGTACGCACGTCCGCGCCATAGCCGTCCGCAATGGTTGCGCCGCTGTTCAGGATGAGTGTGTTCTGTGCCGCGTCGCCCGTTTTCTTGTAGCCGTCCACGCCGTCGCCTGCCTCAAGGTTCTGGGCAAGTCCGGCATAGGCTGCGGCTGTGATCGTGCCGCCCGTAACGTCGAGCGAGTTCTTTTCGACGGTGTTGCCGACTTTGCTGCGTCCGCCCCATGCTTCGGTGTTGCTGCCGGTGCTGTAGGTCGGATGGTTGTTCCGGAAGCGGTAGCCCGTGACGTCGACGTTCTTTGCGCTTGCGGTTTCGTTGTCGGTGTTGAGGACGTATTCGTAGTCGCCGTCCTTCTTGGTTTCCCGTGCACGGGACGGATCGTAGTTTGTAAAGGTCACGTCGTTCGTGCTGCGCAGAAGCGTCAGGATGTGGTCGCTCGTCGGGCTTGCCGTGATGGTGTCGAGGTTCTTGAGCTTCATCTTGCCCCAGTCGATCGAGGTGTTGCCCCCGTCCGTGAGGGTGAGCATGGTATCCCCGTGGCTGACGTAATGTGCTGCGTCGAAGTTGACGTTCTCGAAGTTCTTGACATTCGCCGCACTTGCATTCCGGCTGTTGACGTTCAGGGTGTTGCCTGTGACGTTCGACCCGTTGCCGCCGTAGATGGTGCCAACGGTCGTGCCCGCAGCAACGGCATCGGTTTCTGTGCCAAGGTTGATGATATTGCCCGTGGTCGCGCCCGTACCGCTCGTGAAGCCGCCGTAAACGTCGCCCATGCTGCCGCCCGTGATGTCGATGGTCGCGCCCGTGGCGCTTCCCGTGGCGGCATAGTTCCCGTGGATGTCGCCCATCGTGCCGCCCGCAATCCGCAGACTGCCGCCGGTGGCATTGCCCGTCCCGGCGTTGTAGCCGCCGTAGAGATTGCCGCCGACACTGCCGCCCGTGATGTTTACTTCACTGTTTGTGACATTGCCCGTGGCCGTTGCCTGTGCGATATGCCCGCCGTAGACGTTGCCTGTAATGTTGGCTGCGGAGGAGATATTGACTTTGCTCTTGTCGACCGTGCCCGTCGCATTTGCGGCGGTAAGGGATGCACCGTAGACATTCGTGACGGTGCCGCCCGTAATGTCCGCCGTGTTCTCGGTCGCATTGCCTGAGCGTGTACGTACGTCGGCACCGTAGGCGTTGGCAACTGTGCCGCCGGAGATGGCGATGGTATTCTTCTCGGCATCACCGGTCGTTACGCCGACCTTGTTGTTCTCCACCAGTCCGCCGTACGCCGCCGTGGTGAGGCTGCCGCCCGTGACGGTCAGCTTATTGTTCTCGACCTTGTTGCCGACCTTGGTGCGTCCTGCCCATGCTTCCGTATGCGTTCCATCCGTAGCGGTATAGGTCGCCGCACTGTTGTCCTTATACTGGTAGCCTTCCAGCGTGATGTACTGCGTCGCATTCGCCCCATGAGTGTCGGTGTCGATGATGTACTCGAATTTGTCCGTTATGCTGTCCTTGGCTCCCGTATAGCCTGTGGTGGCGATTCCTGCCGCATTGTCCATCAGGTTCAGGCGGTACGGCGCATAGGTCCGAATCCCCGCACCCGTGAGACCCGATGTGTCGACCTCAAGCTTATCCCACTTGAGTCCCGTGGTCTGGCTGCCGTTATTGAGTGTGAGCAGGGAGTTCGCGGGGTTGATGGTGCTGTTGAGGTCGAACTTGACCTTGTCGAAGTGCGCGATGTTGCCCGCCTGTGCATTGGTCCTCACGTTCAGAACGTTGTCCGTGACCGTCGCCTGATTGCCGCCGTGGATGACGCCCGTCACCGTGGTCACGGCATTGGTGGTGCCGTCGCCAAGGTTTACGGTATTGCCTGTGGTCGCACCGCTTGCGGTATGACCGCCGTACACGTCGCCCGTGACCGTGCCGCCGTAAAGGTTCAGCGTGCTGCCGGTCGTGCTGCCCGTCCCGGCGTTATAACCGCCGTAGAGATTGCCACCGACACTGCCGCCCGTCAGGTTGAGCGTGCTTTCGGTGATGCTGCCTGTTGCAGCTGCGTTGGTGATCGAGCCGCCGTAGACGTTTCCGGTGACGTTGCCGGCAGAGATATTGACTTTGCTCTTTTCAATTTTACCTGTTGCATTCGCTGCGGTAAGTGCCGCACCATAGACATTCGTGACGGTGCCGCCCGTAATGTCCGCCGTGTTCTCGGTCGCATTGCCTGCGCGTGTGCGTACGTCGGCACCGTAGGCATTTGCGACCGTGCCGCCGGAGATGGCGACGATATTCTTTTCGGCGTCGCCGGTCGTTGCGGAGGGCTTGTTGTTGACGACGAGTCCACCGTACGCCGCCGTCGTGAGGCTGCCGCCCGTTACACTGAGTTTGTTGTTCTCCACTTTGTTGCCGACGGCGGTGCGCCCTGCCCATGCCTCGGTGTGCGGCGTCGCCTCGTTATACGTTGCGCCCGTGTGGTTTTTGTACTGATACCCTGCCGCACGCACTTCGGTGGTGGAAACCCCGGAGCCGAGCGTGTCGATGCTGAACTCGAAGTTTCCGCTCGTAACGCCCTTGACCCCGCCGTTTGCCGTATACGTGTCGGTGCTGTTCTTCGTGAAGTCGATGCCCGCCGCGTTGCGCATGAGGACGAGGTTGTATGCCTCATAGGTGCTGATGCCGCTGTTGAAGTTTGTCGCATCCACGGTGAGTTTGCCCCAGTCAAGGCTTCCGGTCGCACCTGTGCCGAGGGTCAGCATGGGGTTCGCGGCATTCAGCGCACTGCTGTTGAGGTTGAACTTCAGGTTCTCAAAGTGCGCGATGTTGCCTGCCGTGGCATTGGTGTTGACGTTCAGGGTGTTGCCCGTGTCCGTCGCCTTGTTGCCGCCGTAGATGGTGCCTGCGATGTTGGTGCCCGTGGGGAGGCTATGATCGCCGTCGCCAAGGTTTACGGTGTTGTCCGTGGTCGCGCCCGCGCCATTTGCAAAGCCGCCGTAGAGGTCGCCCGCAAGAGTGCCGCCCGTGACGGTGACGGTGCTGTTCTTTGCATCGCCCGCACCGGCATTGTAGCCCGCATAGACGTTGCCGCCGATACTGCCGCCCGCGATTTGCACTTCGCTGCCCGTGACATTGCCCGTCGCCGCACTGTCCGCGATCTGTCCGCCGTAGACGCTCCCCGTGACACTGCCGCCGGAGATGCTGACCTTGTTCTCTGTCGCCGCGCCTGTCGCGCCCGCCGCCGTGAGTGCCGCGCCGTAGAGGTGGACGGTCGTGCCGTCGGTCATCTCAGCCGTATTCTTTGTGGCGTTTCCTGCCTTGGTCCGGACTTCGGCGCCGTAGGCGTTGCCCGCTGCCGCACCTGCATGCAGGACGAGTTTGTTCTCTGTGGCGTCGCCCGTGGTCTTGAAGTTGCCGAAGCTGTCGCGTTCGGTGTTCTCGACCATGCCGCCGCGTGCATTCAAAGATGCACTGCCGCCCGTGAGCGTCAGTTTGTTCTTCTGCACGTTGTTGCCGATGACGGAGCGTCCGCCCCACGCGTCGGTCGCACTGCCGCCCGCATAGTTGGTGTCGTTGTTTTGGAAGCGGTACCCCTTGAGGTAGACGTTCGGACTGGTGGCGCTGTTGCCGTCGGTCGTGATGTCCGCCTCGTAGTCATTCGACTGGATGCGTCCGCGTGTGCCCGTGGTGCTGTAGTTGCTGAGGTTGATGTTATTTGCGTTGTGCACGAGGGTGTAGATCCGGTCGTCGGTCGCGCTTGCCGTGACGCTGTCGAGTCCGTCGACGTGGAGTTTGGTCCAGTCAAGGTTCGTGGCAGTGCCGTTATTCAGGGTCAGGAAGCTGCCGCCCGCCGCAACGTGCGCCGGGCTTGTCACCTTGAAGCGGACGGTGTCAAAGTGCGCAATATTGCCCGCCGTGACGGTGCTGTAGACGTTGAGTGTGTTGTCCGTCGCGGTCGGCTTGCTGCCGCCGTAGATGGTGCCGATACTGGTGCCCGCGGCAACGGCATCCGCTTCGGTGCCGAGGTTCACGGTGTTGCCCGTGGTCGCGCCCGTGCCTGCCGTATAGCCGCCGTAGACGTCGCCCATGCTGCCGCCCGTGATGGTGACGGTGTTGCCCGTGGCATTTCCGGTTGCCGAGGCATGGGAAAGATACCCGCCGTAGACGTTGCCGCCGACGCCGGAGACGGGGGCGACGGTGCCGCCCGAAATGTTGACGCTATTGTCCGTGGCGTTCCCGCCCGCCGCAGCAGTAAAGCCGCCGTAGATGTTGCGGACGTTGCTGCCGGTCTTAAAGTGCACGGTGTTCCGGATGCTGTTGTCCTTTGCCGCCGCCGTTGTGCCCGTGCCCGCCGTCCAGCCGCCGTATGCGTCACGGTGCGTGGTGCCATTCACGGTAAGTGTGTTGTTGGTGGTGGTGTTGCCGAGGACGGAGCGTCCCGCCCAGATGTCCGCCGAGGCGTTTCCTGTGGTCGGTGTCACGTCGGCGTCCTTGAACTGGTACCCGCCCAGGAGGATCTGCTTTGCTGTCCCCGTGTTCGTGTCCGTGTCCACGGTGACTTCGTGCGTGCCCGTGGAGGAGATTTCTTTCGCGCCGGTGTAGCCCCCAACGATGATGTTATTGAGGTTCTGCATCAGGATGGACGTGCCGCTTGGTGCATTACCCGTATGCTTGAACTTCGTCCAGTCGAGATTTGTCGCACTGCCGCCGACAAGATTCAGCATGGGGTTTGCCTGATTGAAGGTGCTGTTGAAGTTGAACTTCACCATGCCGAAATTGGAGATGTTGCCCGCTGTGGCGTTGGTGTTGACGTTCAGGACGTTGTCGGTAGCCGTCGCCCCGTTGCCGCCATAAAGCGTACCTGTAACGGTGGTGACGGCGTTCGTTGTGCCATTGCCGAGATTTACGGTGTTGCCCGTGGTTGCGCCCGATGCGCTGTGTCCGCCGAAAACGTCACCCGTGACACTGCCGCCGTAGAGGTTCAGGGTGTGCCCCGTCGCCGCGCCCGTGCCTGCCGCTCTGCCGCCGTAGACGTTGCCGCCGACACTGCCCGCAGAGATGGTGATTTTGCTCTTGGTCGCATCCCCCGCTCCCGCTGCGACGTCACTGCCAAAGACGGAGCCGCCGATCGTGCCGCCCGTGACGCTGACTTCACTTTCGGTGAGCGAACCGCTCCCCGCTGTATGCGCACCATAAAGGGAGCCGGTGAGGGCGCCGCCCGTCATTTCGGCTTTGTTCTTTGCTCCTGTGCCCGTGCCTGCCGCAACGGAAAGGTCCGCACCATAAGCGGAGCCGCCGATGTTGCCGCCCGTGATCTTGACGCTGTTGTTGTCCGCACTGCCGCCCGCGACGTTCACTTTGACGCCGTAGGCATTGGCGACACTGCCGCCCGTGACCTCAAGCGTGTTCCGCTCCGCCTTGCCCGCAGTTGTTTGGAAGGTGCCGTCCGTGTTGTGCTTTTTGTTTTCAACAAGTCCGCCGTATGCTGCTGTCGTGAGCGTGCCGCCCGTGACGGTGAGCTTGTTGTCCGTGACCGCCTGTCCGCTCGCCGTGCGTCCCGCCCAGCTTTCCGTGTGGGAAGGTGTTTCGTTGTACGTTGCCGTATGGTTCCGGAACTGATGTCCGTCGATGTAGACGTCCTGTGCGGCACTGCCCGTGTGGTTGTCCGTGTCGATCATGTATTCCAGATCGCCGACGATCTTTTCCTTGGCTCCATAGGGCGCATAGTTGCTGAAATTGATGCCGCTGCCGTTGTGCATCGCCGTAAAGAGGCGTGCGTTGTATGTGCTCGGTGTAAAGGTAAAGCTGCCGGGGTTTACTTCGACGCCCGCCCAGTCGAGGCCCGAGGTTGCGCCGCCGCCGATGGTGAGCAGGGTGTTCGCCGTCGGATAGCTCACGGTGGTCGTGCTGTTGAGGTTGAACTTGGTCTTGCCGAAGTTCGTAACGCCGCGCGCCGTGATGTTCTGTGTGTTGACGTTCAGTGTGTTGTCCGTCATGACGTCGCTTGCAGAGCCGCTCGATGCACCGCCGTAGATGAATACGTTGTTGAGTGTGGGCGCGTTAAATGTGCCGTCACTCTTGCCAAGGTTGACGGTATTGCCCGTCGCCTTGCCCGTGCCGTTCGTATAGCCGCCGTAGATTTCATTATTGCCGCCGAATGTTCCGTTTTCGATGTTGATGGTGTTGCCCGAGGCGTTGCCCACCGATGTCGCGGACAGCGCCGTATTCGTCGCGATATAGCCGCCAAAGAGCTTGCCGCCCGCGTTCAGCGTACCGCCGTTGATGTTGACAGTGTTGTTCTTCGCGTCGGCATTCTTCGTGGTGTCGACCAGCTCCGGATGCTCCTCATCCTCGGGATTGACAAGGAGATGCACGCCTGTCGTATAGCCCGCATAGGCATTGTCCACAGAACCACCCGTCTTTAGGTTCAGCGTGTTGAAGTCCGAGCCGCCGTTCTGCGCATCCGTATATCCCGCGCGTGCATTTGGATGATTGCCGCCCGTGAGGTTAAGTTCATTATGGTTCGTTGTATTGCCATAGACAGACAGTCCGGCATAGGTATCGCGCGGGGTTGCCCCGGGCGTTGTCACATTTTGTCCGATTCCTGCGTTCTGGAAGCGGTTGCCGTCGACAGAGAGAATAGAGGCGCTGACTGTGCCCGTACCCGCAGTATTCGCTTTTTTCCCGAACTCATAGTCGCCACGTGTGCCGACAATCGTTGGCGCATAGTTATTGAGTGTAAGATTCACTCCACTATAGAGTGTAAGCGTTGGCGTATTGACATTATTTGCGGCAAGAGCTGTTGCCCAGTCTCTAAGTCCTGTGACCTTGATATTGCTCCAATCAAATGCCTGTGCACCATACGACACACGAAGCATCGTATCCCCTGTGGATATCCAAGAGCCAAGGACAAACTCCATCTTCTCAAAATTAGATATCTGCCCCAGATCATTATTCCTAGAGAGAATCTTCAACGTGTTCCCACTTGTTACATCCGCACTACTATTATTGCTGAATCCCCCACGAGCATGTCCTACACTTGTTGGATCTATTCCATTTAAAGTTACGATATTATTGGTGGCATTCCCCTGGTTTGACCACCCACCGTAGATATTCCACGAATTTCCCCCATTTGAGATAACTACTTCATTGTGAGTGGAATCTCCCGTTGCTGATAGTGTATATCCTCCATACACATTATTAACCAGTACAGGATAATTTATCGTTATCTTATTATTTGTTGTCGTGTTTCCTAGTGTTGAAGTTCCCCCATAAAGGCTCGATCCTGCCGCAGTAGGATTACTCGCATTGTATTCTATATCTGCATTCCGAAATTGATTCCGGTCAAAATAAATCTGCGTCGCAGTAACGGTCGATGCGTTCGGCGTGCCTGTATTCGTAGTCCAACCATACTCATAGTTTCCGACAGTACGCCTTGCATTGACGGGATTATAGTTATTTATGGTCATCCCGGGACCCGCATATAGTATGACACGCTTTGATCCACTTGAACCGGATTCCCACGTTTCTCCACCTGTAACGCTTATATTGTTCCAATCAAATGACTGCATACCATACAACACACGAAGCATCGTATCCCCTGTGGATATCCCGGACCCAAGGACAAACTCCATCTTCTCAAAATTAGATGCCTGCCCAAGTTGGTTGTTTTTAGAGAGAATTTTTAACGTGTTCCCACTTGTTACATCCGCGCCGCTATTATTACTAAAGCCTCCACGGGCATGTCCTACACTTGTTGGATCTATTCCATTTAAAGTTACGATATTATTGGTGG
>ERZ772967.2619-NODE-2619-length-11451-cov-2.840909_pt1 | contig 11451 bp, 11 predicted proteins | sample MGYA00511677_ERZ772967 | MGnify/ENA primary metagenome ERZ772967 (study PRJEB29015, sample SAMEA2737931) | human oral metagenome | biome: human oral; feature: human-associated habitat; material: dental | place: China | collected 2146 ...
CGTTTTTACTTTTTTACCGTTTTACTTTTTTACCTTTCCCAGCCTTCCACTCAATCGTTACCATGGCATCGAGCCTGCCGCTACCCTTACATATCGGGCACTCTTGCTTGTAGCGTTCTTCCCATTCATCCTCTTGCCAGTGATAGCCGTTGCCCTGACAGTATGGACAACTGTGTCCCCGGCTCTCAATATGGTCTGTCATACGTCCGCCTGGGCTCATCAGTCCAGGGGCGATTTCAATCATTCGTCTTTCCTTGCTCATATCTCTTATTGTATTTCCAGTTGTACATGAAAATGAAACTCCTTGCACAGGCGTTTTACCTGTATAATCTTGAAAGGTTCTCCATCAAACAAGAAGAATATAGTCCTCTCCCGTGTCTGTACCCTCACACCTTTCTTTCTTAACCTGTACAGCAGGTTGTCTCGCTTACTTGCCATATCACATTTTATTTGATGTTCTCAATATTCCTTCTTCCCACACCACGAAACTGTTACCCGCATCGGGATTGAAACGCCCTTGGCAGTATGCCCTGAAACCAACCACTCTTACCTTCACGCCTGCTTTGTAGCGTAGTCGGAGTGCAGGCTTGCCCAGTGGCTGTCCCTTGGCTTCCATACTGATGAAGATGAAGCTTTTCCGTGGAAAGGTTTCAATCAGTTTCTTCGTCTCCGGCCATTCCCAGCCGCTTTCCTGAAAGCTGTCCACGATGATGAACTTCGCACTGTGTCGCTTTTTCAGTCTGGCGGTCAGGTCTTCTATCGTGTCCTCAGTTACCACGCGGAACCAGCCCTGGCACTTCTCCATCTCAAAGAGTTTTATCCTGTCCTGGAAGCTCTGGCTCACGCCCTCCTCGTAGCTTAGGTAGAGTACTTGCCCGTAATGGGTCAGCTCACGCGCCAGCTGCATCACGAAACTGCTCTTGCCGGCTGCGCTCGAGCCGCTGATGAACCAAGTGGAGTTCTCCTCAGGCAGGCCGAAACATTCCGCCCAGCGGCCACCCCACGGCAGCGTCTTGTATGTTTTCGCCGCTATCTCCTTCGGACTGTATGCGCGCTTTGCCATAACTACTTTTTCAAAACCTCTATTAAGTAATCGGCAGCCACACGAGATAACCATGCCACACTTCGGAATACATCTGCAGCAGTATTATCACCCTCTAATTTTGTCTGTTGGCAGGTTTGAACATAAAGGTCTTTAGCTATCTCATACCTGCGCTGCTCCCAGTCTATCTCATTAGCCTTTGCCAATTCTTTTCGGATACCGATAACGGCTTCCATAGCTTCCATTTCTATCTTTGTCATAGTTATACTCCTCTCTTCAATTTCTCTATTTCCGTATATACTCTTCTCAGTCCGCCGCCGCTCTTGCGCACTATCTGGCCGATGTCCATGCCCTCCGAGGCGTTTACTGTCGCCACTACGCGGGCCTGCTCCAGCAGGAAAACCTTGCGGTCTTCCGCCTGGTCGGGTGTTACCTTGCTGTACTTACCGCCATACCGTGAGAATATCTCGGCATAGCCCACTTTCTGGCATTCCATCATGCGGTCTATCTTCGCCCGTAGGCCGTCCGCACCCATCATGTACCAGCCGCAGCACATCTCCGTGGCGTTCCACAGGGCCTTTAGTTCCAGGAAGGCTTCGTATTGCAGGTCGCCTGCCTCGTCAAGTACCACCAGCGGGCGTTCCATCGAGCGCAGGTAATACACCAAGTCTTCGTAGGTGTCCTGGTACTTGCCTGTCGCGTCCACACCGAACTCCTTGGCTATCTTTCTCACCAGCGCACGTTTCGTCTTCACTTGTGAGCAATCCACATATACGGCGTTCCGGTGCTCATGCACATACCAGCGGGCAGTATAGGTTTTGCCGATGTTCGGCAGGTCGCACAGTATCACGCTAAGGCTGCGCTCCTGGCACGCCTCCAGCTGAATGCTGATATACTTGAACGTCTCCGTCTGCGCACCTTTCCACTCGATTGTCTCGCGCAGGCTCACGTCCAGTCGCCGGGCTATGCTTATCCAGTTGGCGTCGCTCAGTGCCTTCTCCGTCTGGCCTTTCTTCAAGCCGTTATACACGCTGGCCGATATGCCCAGCGCTGATGCGTGCTTCGCATCGCTCGGATAGTTTCTGCGGTTAGCGGCTATCGCCTCCAAAATCCGTTGTTTATTGCCTGTTGTAATCATATCCTAATGGCATTTAATCGTTATTCTTATTGTGCCCGTCAAGGATTCGAACCTTGCAACCTCCCCTCAAGTGACTTCATCAATCCGTCTTCTGTCAACAAGGTGTGCCGCCTTACACCATCGGGCTGTTTCTAAATGTCTGCCTTTGCACGAATCGTTACGTCTATCGCCGTATGTGGCAGATGTTTCGGTTCTTCCTTTGGCTTCAACTCCAACGCCTCGATGTTCCCTGCTTCCAGTTTTGGGGCGGTGGTGGCTTTCATCACCCCGAGTCTGTCGATGGCATTGTCCGTCACCCATTTGTTGAACCCGGATATCTTCTTCTGCTGCTCCACGAAGATGGCCTTGTCCTCCTCCGTCTGCTCGCAGTCCGCCGTGTTGAATGTGCCTACATTCTGAAGCTCGTCTATCAGTATGTCGTTCTGGTAGATATATACGTTCTTCACGGCTCCGGCCTCATCCGTAAGGTAATAGGCATCAACTTTCCAGTTATTCGAGGCAAGTTTCTCAAGCACGCTCACGTCGCTCAGCCACCAGTCGGTGTACGCCACGCGGCAGTAGCTGTTCCTGCGGATGCTCGTCTCCACGTGCTCGCCGATGAAACGCGCCAGTACGCTCTTGTCAAGGGGCTGCAGCGTCGGGTTCATGTTGGCCTCAAGCACTTGCCAGCGCGTCATGCCCGGATATTTCTTCTGGTTGGGGTGCAGCGAGTTGTTGAACTCCATCACGTCGCGCATGTCGTCAGCTATCAGCTCGTCCCAGCTGTAATACTGCTTATCCTCGTAGGTGTCGTTAAGCTCGTCGAACACTTTCTTGGCTTCTGTCCGGTAATGGCGGTCCTTGGCATAGAAACGGCCGATGCCCAGGTGATTCCTGTGCTCAATACTGCGCTTCTTCGCGCCGTTCATAGGCTCGGCGTATTTTTCCTGTGAGTTCTGGGGGGCACAGAACCTGACGAACGGGAACAGTACGCCAGCCTTCAGGAACGAGTCTTTCCATTGGCTCATCAGGTGGTTCTCTACCTCCACCTGTGCCGGACAGTTCCAGCCCCTGCGTTCCAGCAGCCTGAACATGCTCCTAAAGCACTCCACCACCAAGTCCACGTTCTTATTTCGATTGTAGGCGAAGCCCACCACGCACTGGCTCATCACGTCGTAGGCGTAATAGGCTTTCGGTCTTGCCTTCGTATCCTTCAGCTTGCGCGGAAGGTCGCGGTCGTCAAACGAAATCTTGCTCAGTGAGAACTCGGGGGCGTGGCGGTGCACATGTGGCATTTGCTCGTGCATGAAGGTCGTCCAGCTACTCAAGGCGTGTTCTACGAGCACGCGGTTCTTAGGCTTGTTCAGATAGTTGTTGATGGTACTCTCGCTCAGTTCCAGAGGCTCGCCCGTCTTCCTGTCCACGAAGTCGTCGGAGTTCATCAGCTCGCCAGTCTTAGGGTCGTACACGTCCAGCTCGCCGCACACGAACATATTGTACATCTCGGCGATGTTCGTGTTGTAAGGTTTGTTCGGAAGTACAGCCAGACCCAGTATCAGTTGCTCGGTCTTGTAATCCACCTTCCGCGCGCTCTGGTTGCCGAACTTACCGCTGATAAGGCAGCCGTATCCTTCGCGTTTGTACTCGTTTACCTTCTTCCGGAACCGCAGCGTACTCGTGGGCAGTGTGTGCCCGAGTTCCGTCCGCAACGCCTCTATGGCATCGGCCATGTAATCCCAGTTGTACTTCTCGCCCATCAGTTTCCTCACCGTAGAGGCGCGGTCATACAACTTGATACAGCAGTTCAGCACGCTCGCGTTCGTCACATACTCCTTGATTTTCTCGGGATATTTCGTCAGGTCAATGCCCGTCTTCTCGCGGTCATGGAAAAACGCCACGGCTTCCTGGTCAGTTTCGTAGTTCTCCATTACCCACAGGTGCAAGTGGGTCTGTGTGCCGTCATGATACAGCTCACGAACCTTTTCCTTGTACTTGCCGGGGAGGCTGTCAATGGCAACGAGGGCGTATTGTCCGAGAGCACCACCACCACGGCGTACCACATCAACTTTTTTGCGACGTGTCCAGTTCTGGTAGTTTGGCTCACTGACAATACCACCATCAACCAGTTCGCGGGCCGATATACACCATTTGCCTTCGTAGTACTCCATCGCGCGCCTCCTTACAATGTTGCTGCCCAGTCCTGAATGCCTTGAATGTCGCTTGTCATTAAGTTATCAAACCGGCGTACCTTCTCGCCCTGCTTGAACACATCGCACACGGGCTCTTTCTTCGAGAACTCCAGCAGAATATCGCCCAGATACTGTCTCATATAACCGTCAGCATCATGCAATGTCTCCATCTCCGGAACCTTCACCATCACGATACCCCCACGTTGCAACGCAAGCGACCGTATCTTCTTCATAAGGTCAGTTCCCTCGTTCATATCCTCGAAATGTGTAGCGTTGAAAATCGTGCGCTCTGTGACCTCGAACGCTTCTGCAAGAAATTTGCGATCCGCTTTCTGAATGTGAATGTACTTTTTCATAATCTCACTTATTTTAATTCGTTTATTTTTACTAACTTTATAGCCAAATTCCAAATAGAAAAAATATGGAACCAGCCAAGTATCTATTCAAAGCAACTATTACAGTTCGTCAACAGCGCGTCGCATCCGAGAAGAGTGAACAGGCTCTTCAGGAATTTGCCGAGCAGGACTTTCTACCGGTATTAAATCCTCTTCTAATATCAAGTAAGCAGTCTTTCTCCTACTACCATCCCGATGAGGAGGCTGAGATGAAGGCGATTGACTATGTGGAAATGCATATCTCTCTGCAGCGCCCTTGCAAGCGGTTTCGTTCAGTTGTTGCTTTATCGCAGTTAGTTCTTGCTCTAAGCAATTTACTCGACGGAACAGCCGGAACAGAAGTTCAATATTCCCTTGACGATCCTCTTCTGCTCTCGCCGGACGATGAAAACGGATGATGCCGTCATTCTTCCGCGCACCGTTCATTGCCTCCGCGTACTTCTCTTGACTCTCATAGAGTCTTGCGCTTCTTCTTTGCTTTTTCATAATCTCACTCATTTAATTGTTAAACCGTTCTTTAATCTCGGCCCTTTTTCGTATCTTTGGGCGCGTTTCCTAATGGAATACGTTGCAAAGATACAGAATTTCTGTAATATACCAAACTTTTTATCCAGAAAATAACAAATAAATTTCAGATAATATGGAAATATGGGAAAGATTACTCACAAAGGATGAGATTAACACAAGGTTTATTTGGGCAGTTAACGCCGTATTATCCAATAATTTAATACCAAATAAATCGGCTTTAGCTGAATCCTTGAGAGTTAAACCCTCAAAATTTTCAGAAATCCTGAATGGTCGTATGAAAGTGGGTATTGACATGATTGCAATAATGTGCGATTTTTACAATATCTCGCCTGATTGGATATTGATGAGCCGCGGCAATAATCTTTTCCGAACCTCTGAACTTCCCACCTATTGTATTGATGATGATAAGTGGATAAAGAAAATATCTCCCAGTGAGCAAAAAAAGGAGCCAGAAAACCAAGACCCTTCCTTCGCACCGTTTCTGAAATTGATAAGTGAGAAAGATATTACCATAAGAGAACAGGCGGAGGAAATAGGTCAACTCAAAGAGCAAATCCGGCAACTAACTTTTGAAAAAGAAAAGCTTGCCGCCAATGCCCACTCTTCAGGTGCTGCGAACGTCGGATAGAACTCTTTCATGTCATCAAGGGTGGAAAGTATAGGAAATAGTACCCCCGAAGGGGTGTCCCCCCCCCCTCAAAACGTCCCTTTTTGCCCTAAATCCCTATATATAATAAGGTGTACGGCACTTGCTTAGTTGTTCGCAAAGTGTCAGTTTCTTGCACTTATCCCCCCCTTTTTGTTCGCTGGCAACCTATCTACTGGGGGGGGCTTGGCAAGAGTTTTGAACATCCACCTTTTTCAAAATGAACATCCAGTTTGAACATCCACCTGAACATCCACCCCCTCAAAATCGCCTTTTTCATCCTTTTTTCGCCCCTCTCCTCAAACCGCATTTGAAAGCCGTTCTTATGCCATTCTCCCACCATTCAAGTCAGAGCGCATATAAAGCCCCCTGTACGCCCGAAACGCCCGTGTATAAAGGGCTTCCACGCATACCAATAAAAAAGGCCACACGCGTAAACGTGCAGCCCTATGTATGTAAACTTTCCGCCAGCCTCATGTAAACCAAAATTAAACCAATGTAAACGTTTCGTTTTGTGTAGCCTCAACTATCAAAATGCGTCTAACTATTTGTAAACTAACGACTTTACAAACTTTTCAGCCCTCCATCATCCTATACACTTCGTTCTGTGCCCCATACTGTTTGTTGTTTTTCGATTGAAATAAAACTTTTTTCGATCGGAATAAAAAACACAGGGAGTTTTATGTGAATCGGCCGATCGAAAATATATCAGGAAATGCTTGGTTATGTGCGGAAATGTTCGTAACTTTGCACCGTTCAGTGGAATGGGGGGCTCTGATAAGAGCTCCTCATTCTGTTTTTAATAAATTATTTATGATTGACAAGAAGATCGTAAAAACGTTAGTCGATGAGTGGCTTACAGGAAAAGACTACTTTTTAGTAGGTATTGAGATTAGCCAAGACGATAAAATCGTGGTGGAAATCGACCACGCCGAGGGCGTATGGATTGAAGACTGCGTAGAATTAAGCCGTTACATTGAGGATCATCTCAGCCGAGACGAAGAAGATTATGAGCTGGAAGTAGGTTCGGCAGGGCTTGGTCAGCCTTTCAAAGTGCCGCAACAGTACATCAATTTCATTGGGAAAGAGGTGGAAGTGATGGACTCCGAGGGCAAGAAAATCAAAGGAATTTTGACCAATGTGGATGGGGACGACTTCACGGTCACGGTTCGTGAAAAGGTGAAAGTAGAAGGAAAGAAGCGCCCCGAACTGCAAGATGTGGTGCACGAGTATCAAATGGACAAAGTGAAATATACGAAATACATCATCGACTTTAAGTAAGTCTTTTCGTTTTTTAACCTTGAAGTCGGCGGAGGTTGCAGTAAACGAACTTTCGAGTTACTATTGTTCTATACTCGACGAAAGCGAAACCTCACCTGCTCATCAACTTAAAAGCGAATGAACTCAGAAAAAATAAAATTCAAAAACTTATATGGCACTAAGAAAAAAGGATGAAGAGACAATCAGTATGATTGATACTTTCAGGGAGTTTAAAGACACAAAGAATATCGATCGCACTACTTTGGTGAGCGTACTCGAAGAGAGTTTCCGCAACGTTTTGACCAAAATATTCGGCAGCGATGAGAATTTTGACGTCATTGTAAACCCTGATAAGGGCGACTTTGAAATCTATCGCAATCGTATTGTGGTAGCAGACGGAGATGTGGAAGACGAAAACAAGCAAATTGCTCTTGCTGAAGCGCAGAAGATCGAACCCGATTATGAGGTGGGCGAAGACGTTTCCGAACGCGTAGATTTTGCCAAATTCGGACGCCGCGCCATACTGACGCTTCGCCAAACACTGGCTTCCAAGATCCTCGAACTTGAACATGACTCTTTATATAATAAGTATAAGGACCGCGTGGGACAGATTATTTCGGGTGAGGTTTATCAGATATGGAAACGCGAAGTGCTGGTAGTTGACGACGAAAACAATGAGTTAATTCTGCCGAAGTCTGAACAAATCCCCTCAGATCAGTATCACAAGGGCGAGACTTTGCGCGCCGTCATCCTGCGAGTGGATAATGAAAACAACAATCCGAAGATCATTTTGAGTCGCACCAGTCCTGTGTTCCTCGAACGATTGTTGGAAGCTGAGGTGCCCGAAATCAATGACGGACTTATCTCTATCAAGCGAATCGCCCGGATGCCAGGTGAAAGAGCCAAGGTGGCTGTTGAGAGTTACGACGAGCGAATAGACCCCGTGGGAGCCTGTGTGGGCGTCAAGGGTAGTCGTGTTCACGGCATTGTGCGTGAGCTCTGCAATGAAAACATCGACGTAATCAATTACACTTCCAACACGAAACTCTTCATTCAGCGTGCTCTTAGTCCTGCACGCGTGAGCAGCATTACGCTCGATGAGGAGAATCATAAGGCTGAAGTATTCCTCCAACCGGAAGAAGTTTCATTGGCAATCGGCCGTAGCGGGCTCAACATTAAGCTCGCCTCGATGCTCACCGAATTTACAATCGATGTGTTCAGAGAAGTTGCCGGCGACGAGGGAGACGAAGATATCTATCTCGATGAGTTTGCAGATGAAATTGATCAGTGGGTTATTGATGCCATCAAGGCCATTGGTCTTGATACGGCTAAGGCTGTACTCAATGCTCCTCGGGAGATGTTGATCGAGAAAGCCGACCTTGAAGAGGAGACTGTCGACAACGTGCTGCGCGTGCTCCAAGCCGAATTTGAACGGTAATGGGCACCCCGTCATAGGAGCGCACGGCGGCGTGTGCGTTCTTTCCAACCAGCAAACGATTACCAACGGAACGTAACGCCGATGCGTCCCAACACCTATCAACAGAAAAGAGAGATATTCAATGAGCATCAGATTAAATAAAGCATTACGTGAATTAAACATCGGACTTCAAACGGCCGTTGAGTTCTTGGAGAAGCGAAACGAACTGGGAGAAGTGAAAAATGAACTGAGTTTCAAACTCAGTGAGGCCCAATACCAAGCGCTGATCGAAGCTTTCAAGCAGGATGCAGAGGTCCGTAGCCAGGCCGAACGCCTTTTCTCGAAGAAGCCCAAAGATAAGAAGCCTTCGCGAGAAGCCAAAGACAATCGGGCAGAGAGTCTGCTCAAATCGACCAAACAACAGCAGTTTAAACCGCTGGGTAAAATCGATCTTGACAACGTCGGTAAGAAACCGGCTGCCGATATACCTGTAGAGTCTGCGCAGGAGAGGGCTCCGAAGAAGGAGTCTTCTGCCAAAAGCGCCGCTTCCGAAGCATCGGAAAAGACAGCTCCGTCAACAATCGAACCGACTGTTGTACAAGAAAAGCAAGACGCAAAAGCCGTTGTGTCGACTGAAAAAGAGACAAACGTGCAACCCGTTGATAATGAGGTGGTTGTAAAGTCGGGTGAGCCTGCTGCGCAACTAACGGTAAATCGCGATGCAACTAACGGTAAATCGCAGCACGAAAAGCCGTTAAACGCAGTGCAAGTAACGGCATCTGAGAAACCGACTGATGATATCCCTGTTTCCGAGGGAGTAAAATCCGTAGAACAAGGCGTATCTGAATCTGCCGAAGACAAGTCTTCCGGCCCCGCTATTTTCCAGTTGAAGAGTGAGAAAGCGATGCTCAACGCGCCCAAGGTAAACGTACTCGGGAAAATCGATCTTGATGCAATCAACCAGAGTACACGGCCTAAGAAGAAGTCGAAAGAAGAACGGCGGAAAGAGCGTGAAGAGAAAAACCGACAGGCAGGAGGCGAGCGTAAGAAGCGGGTTCGTATCAACAAGGAGCGCGTAGATATCAATGCTGCGGCCAATCAGCCTGCGAATACCGGTAATTCGGCCGCAAACAAAAATGCCTCCGGTAAGAAAAGCAAGAACCGCAAGCGCAATCGCAAGCCTTTGGAAGTGAACGAAGAGGATGTAGCACGCCAAGTAAAGGAGACGCTGGCACGGCTTACCAATAAACAGAATCAGAACAAGAAGGGTGCAAAATACCGCAAAGAGAAGCGCGATGCCGTGCAGGAGAAGCTCAACGAAGAGGCTCGTGCCGAGCGCAAAGACAGCAAAACGCTGAAGCTCACGGAGTTTGTCACCGTCAGCGAACTTGCAACGATGATGGATGTATCGGTCAATCAGGTTATCGGTACGTTGATGAGTGTCGGCATTATGGTGTCGATCAACCAGCGCCTGGATGCCGAAACAATCAATCTTGTTGCCGAAGAGTTCGGCTTCAAGACTGAATACGTGAGTGCCGAAGTGTCTGAAGCCGTGACCGAAGAGGCCGACGACGAGTCGGAACTCGTATCGCGCGCCCCCATCGTAACGGTGATGGGACACGTGGATCACGGTAAGACATCGCTGCTCGACTACATTCGCAAGACCAATGTCATTGCGGGTGAGGCCGGCGGAATCACTCAACACATCGGTGCTTACAACGTGAAGCTCGAAGACGGACGCCGTATCACTTTCTTGGATACCCCAGGACACGAAGCATTTACGGCTATGCGTGCCCGCGGAACACAGGTTACCGACATCGCGATTATCATCATTGCGGCCGACGACAGTGTGATGCCGACCACGCGCGAGGCTATTGCGCATGCTCAAGCAGCTAATGTGCCGATGGTGTTTGCCATCAACAAGATTGATAAACCGGGTGCCAACTCTGACAAAATACGTGAAGATCTTTCGCAAATGAACCTTCTTGTGGAAGATTGGGGTGGTAAATACCAGTGTCAGGAGATTAGTGCCAAGCAGGGGTTGGGCGTGAAAGAGCTCTTGGAAAAGGTGCTTCTCGAAGCCGAAATGCTTGACTTGAAGGCTAATCCCAATCGAAAGGCTACGGGAAGTATCATTGAATCGTCATTAGATAAGGGTCGCGGATATGTCAGTACGCTGCTCGTGAGCAACGGAACACTGCGGGTGGGCGACAATGTAATCGCCGGAACCAGTTGGGGTCGAATCAAAGCGATGTTCAACGAGCGCAATCAGCGCATCGAAGAAGCATGTCCTGCCGAGCCTGCTATTATCTTGGGACTCAATGGTGCACCGACAGCCGGCGACACATTCCACGTTTTAGAGATCGAGCAAGAGGCTCGCGACATCGCCAACAAACGGTTGCAGCTGCAACGAGAGCAAGGTCTTCGCACGCAGAAACGATTGACGCTGAGCGACATCTCACATCGAATTGCCTTAGGATCATTCAAAGAACTGAACATCATTGTCAAAGGAGATACCGACGGTTCGATAGAAGCGCTGAGCGATTCGTTCATCAAACTGTCTACCGAAAAGATCAAAGTAGACGTCATTTACAAGGCCGTTGGACAGATTTCAGAGAGTGATGTCACCCTGGCCGATGCTTCTGACGCCATCATAGTGGGCTTCCAAGTGCGCCCGTCGGCTGCTGCACGCAAGCTGGCTGAGCAAGAAGGTGTAGAGATCAATACCTATTCCGTGATCTACGACGCCATCGACGACGTGAAGTCTGCAATGATCGGAATGCTCGATAAAGTGAAGAAAGAAGTGGTAACAGGTGAAGTTGAGGTGCGCGAAGTATTCAAAATATCGAAGGTCGGA
>ERZ772967.2628-NODE-2628-length-11424-cov-6.996218_pt1 | contig 11424 bp, 10 predicted proteins | sample MGYA00511677_ERZ772967 | MGnify/ENA primary metagenome ERZ772967 (study PRJEB29015, sample SAMEA2737931) | human oral metagenome | biome: human oral; feature: human-associated habitat; material: dental | place: China | collected 2146 ...
TCTCGGCCCTGAGCTCCGGCCGGGCACGGGAGGCCTCGCAGAACAGGGCCTCCAGACCGTCGGCGTCGTCCTCGTTGAGGCAGGCGAGGACCCTCCTGGAGAGGTCGTACTCTATCTCACTGTCGGTGCGGTAGCCGAGGCAGCCCGCGAGGGTGGCGGTCGCCAGGGCGGCGGCCGCGGCGAGGAGCCGCCTACGCGTGAGCATCAGAGCCCTCACCCCCTCCATACGAGCCAAGCCTTCTTTGTGCTGTCATCGAAGATCATCAGTTTGCCCCCATACTTCCCGTGAGCGACACCGTTGCAAGCAGACGCCCCAGACAAGTTGCCTCTACGTCCGTGCCAACCTCTTTCTATATGACAGTGTAGATGATATGTGGGTGAGCTATGTTAGAAAGGTGCAGAAGTGCGGCGATCCCCCTTGCTGGCAAGTCAGGCTCACGCGGTTTTCCTGTAGATGAGCATCCGATGCACGAGAGGTGTGCCGCATGCTAACGCCGCTTGATGACTGAGCGACAATACTGCGACAGAGAGACGTCACATAAGCAGCTGGCGCGGGTGACACGCACCCATCGCGCATCACCCCACACGCATATCGCTCGACAGCACTGGCACGCACCGTCCAGCATGCCCGCCACGTGCCGTCGCGCCAGACACGAAAGCGCCCGGCAGCACGTGGCTGTCGGGCGCTCGTAAGGAAAGCTCTTTGGAACCAACTGCGATGCCTGCTGCAGATCCGACCGTCGGTCTCTCAAGCAAGCCCCAGCACCTAACGCTAGTCGATGGAGACCTTCGTGACGCTGGCCTTCTCCTCCTGCTTAGGAACATTGACGGTGAGCACACCACCATCAAGCTTGGCGGTAAGCCCGGACGTCGTGGCATCCTTGAGGTAGACCCCACGGCTCGCCTGCCACTCCGTGGTCTCCTTGTGCAGGTAGTTCTTGCCCTTGTCCTCCTCGCTCTCCTTCTTGTCTACCGAGATGGACAGGCGACCCTCGTTGAGCTCCACGTCGATCTCGTCACGGTTGACACCGGCCAGCTCTGCGGTCACGACGTACTTGTCACCCGCGTCCTCCACGTTCATCTTGAAGCTGCCCTCGTTGCTCAGCGCCGAGAGCGGTGCGGAGAAGAACGAGTCAAACGGATCGAATGCCCTACGCAGTGCCCTCTCGTACCTGTCGTACGGAACCATGTTTGCCATACTGATCACTCCCTTGTGGTATGTGGCGCCTCGTGCGTGCGCCTTTGTGTACGCTCATATATATTCCCCATAGGCACAGTCCTATACCTATAAGACAAAGATTTTCTTATTGATGCGTGCTTAGCTAAGTTAAGTCTGACTATAGCAGATATAGGATAGATCGAACTTGATAGACCAATGGTGCAAAAGTGCCCATGCGTCCGCACGCACCTGACTACGCTGGTCTATGATAAGCTGCGTGAGCAGAGACTAGCTCGGGTGCCATGCGCGGCGGCATGGCATGTGCCCCGGAGGTGCGGTATGGGCGTGAATAACTACGACGATAGGAACGAGGGTGCAGCCCGAGCGTCGCAACCTGCCCCTGCCCCCCCGCCGTCAAAGGACCATGCCCCCCTGCAAGCCGAGTCCGAGCGGGTGCGACCAGCGCGCCCGACGCCGCCCGCACAGAGCGCAATCGCCAAGGCGGACGCACGCGCATCCGAGGCTCTCGCATCTGAGGCTCTGGAAGATCCTGACGTACAGCTCAGATCTGAAGCAATGAGCGGGGAGGGCGTCGCGGCAAGTCACAACGCGCCTTTGCCTCGCTCCGGCGGGGAGCGCCCCGTGTCGGAAACCCACAGCACGGCAACAGGCCACGTCACGGTCTCACCCCGCGCTGCTGCAGGACACACCCTCCACATCGAAGGCACTCCCTCTCGTGTACAGCCTGGCTTCATCCGTCGGCGCGCCCCGCACCATACCCAAGATGCCATCGATGACATAGCGCAGGACGGTAACTCGATCGGCGAGTACACGCACGACTCAAACGTCTCGATTCGGGGAAATGTACGCGGTGGTGCGTTCTCGGGAATGCCCTACCGTAGGGCACGCAGTGGCATAGATCAGGTCAAGAGCGGAAAGTATGGGCGCTATCTTGAAATCCCCAAGGGTCGTCGATCCATTTTCGTATCCCAAGAGCAGCAGAAGCGCCGTCGGTCGGCCCTCTCGCTCGTTGCGATCATAGTCTTTTTGGTCATCGCTTTCCTCATCGTCTGGAGGCTCATCGCATCAGTTGCCCAATAACCGGTCAAGGGCCTCTGAAGTCCGTGTCCCGCAGCTTGTTGAGCACGCAGAGATGGAGTCCACCTGGACAAAACGCTTGTACGTTAGCGCCCCACAGACCTCGGCCCATCGCGCACCCCTCCCAAGGCGCCTCGGAAAGGGGCGCGCGGTACGGGTGCCGGACTTGCGGGGCTCGGCCGTGCCACTCGGTGACGCCGAGTGCGCGGTCTTAGCGCCACCCGGTGACGTCGAGTGGCACCACTTTTCCTGACAACTGCGCATATGTTGACTCCCGTGCCACTCGGTGACGCCGAGTGTACGGTCTTAGCGCCACTCGCCACCACCGAGTGGCACGGCCAGGCCATGTACAGCGCGGTTCAAGAGTCATCAAAGAGGTGGGCGACGCCGGACGGTAGCAGGACAGTAGCACGATGGACAAGCGCATTTGACCTGCTCGTGGAGGGTAATCAGCAATACTCCATTGGCCGAATAGTGCGCGCAGTGATGCAGGGAGCTGAACTTCTTAGATAAAATTGAGGTATAGGGACAAATGCAGTTGCACCGTAACCTGCCTCAGTAACGTGTCACGGATTGCGACACCGGTCAGAGCATGACCGATGATTACCGTACGTTGCAAGACACTGCGGACAAGGCAGGAAGCGGGACAGATGCGCTCGGGAAGCGGGGGGTGTCATCGTAACGATGAGGGTCATGGTAGTCGAGGACCAAGCCATGTTGCGCGAGTCCCTTGCCATGGCTATCGATGCTCAGGAGGACATGCAGGTTGCGGGAATGCTTGCTGATGCCGCCGAGGCCCCTGATCTCGTGGAACGCATTCATCCCGATCTTGTTCTCATGGACGTATGTACCGAGAATGATTCCAGCGGCATAGTTGCTGCCAAGCGGATAAAGGATCAGCATCCGGAGGTTTATGTCGTCATCATGACAGGCATGCCTGATATTACCTTCGTGCAGCAGACACGCGCCGCGGGTGCCGACAGCTTCGTGTACAAGAACGTCTCCACGACCGAGCTCCTCTCTGTGATTCGTTCCACGATGGAGGGGTATTCCACCTTTCCCGCACGCCCTCGCTTGGCCACAACAGCGCTCAATCTTACCGACAGCGAGGTCGAGGTGCTGCGTCTGGTCTGCGAGGCAAAGTCGCGCAGGGAAATTGCCTCAGAGCTCTTCCTCTCGGAGGGTACCGTCAAGCGTCGTATCTCAGAGATCTTAGCGAAGACCGGCTATGACAGCATCATGAAACTTGCTGTGAATGCGGTGGCCAAGGGCTACATCGTGCCTCGCCTAAGGGGAGTGTGACGCACTCTCGTCCTCGCCCATCATCCATCCTCGCCCATCATAACGGCGCAGTGGGCCAGATGTCCCAGAGGCCGCCCACAAATGAGCCATGGGGGGCTTCCATGGCCACAGGCAAACGCTGATGATTATCTCAAGGTGAATGTAAGGTAGATGGCTCTCTTTTAACGCTGCTAGCAAGATGGCCTGCAACAGGAGGGCCTGTCGAAGGAAGACGTGGGCAGATGGGAGGCTTCACCTAGAGAACATACGAGATACGGCCGGTCAAGCAGGCTCCCAAAGAGGGAGCCAAGGAGTGGAAGGGAATGGACATCATGAGAAAGGGAAGGGTCATACCCGCGTTTTTCGCTGCGATCGCGGCGGTTGCGGTCTGTCTTTTCGCCTCGGGCTGCCTGGGCACCGGGCCTTCGGAGGCCACGAAGGCGCAATGGAAGCCCAAATTCGTGGGTACCTGGGACCTGCAGGAGGCCAAGGGCGACAGTAGCTACTCTGCCGAGGACCTACAATTGGTTCGCGAGATGGGCTATGACTTCTACCTGGAGCTCAAGGAAGATGGTACGGCCGCCCTCGTGATAGACGACGATAAGACGTCAGGCACCTGGGAGGTCAAGAGCGAGAACGTGGCGACGTTCAGCGCCGAGGGCGACACCATGGAGATGAAGCTTGCTGACGGCAAGCTCACCGCCGAAGAAGGTAACAAGAGTCTCACGTTCGTGAAATCCAACACAAACAAGGGGTCTTCGACAACGGGTACCACGACACCGGCGGCAGGTAACGCAAACGGGTCCTCCACCAGCAGAAGCGGTAGCGAGAACTCCACCACCAAGGTAGACCTTACCCCCGTGACCATTGCCGATGATGAGGTGTGCAAGATCGTTGTCACAAGCAAGGGGGAGGACTTTACGGGAGATCCCGGCTACAGTCTTACCATCACCAACAAGAGCGACAAATCCATCTTCGTCACAGACGCCACTGACAGCTTCTCTGTGAACGGGAAAATGGCTACTGCCTACCTAAACGTGAGCATCAAGGGCGGTATGTATGCGGACAGCTTCATGTATTTCACGAGAGATGAGCTGGGTGGTGGCCTCGACAGCCTTACGGCCGTCGAGGGCGAGATTGAGGTCTATAGTGACGGTGACTTCGAGGAGCTGGGTCACTATCCGTTCCGCATGTAGCGTGTCTTGTGGTCGACGTGGGGCGTGAGGCCCACCCACCTGTCTGCCTGGACCTCTCGTCGGTCTGGCACCTATCACGGGACATGGGAACATGAGACCATAGGCCACAAGGCAAAAAGAAGCCAGGAGGCACTATGCGTTCAGGAGTGTCCCGCAAGAGCGTCCTTTGGGCAGCAGGCCTCGGCCTGCTGCTCCTTGTGCTCGAGCTTGCGCTTCCCTCGACGACGCGGGTGTGGCCCTACCCGCACGAGAGTGCCCATGGTACCACCGGTCCCATGATACTGATGGTGCCACTGTTGGGGCTCTGGACGCTCTCGATATGGCAACGCTGCCCGGATGCACAGGTCAGGTGCTACCTCATGCGCTGTGCCGCCATGCTTGCCCTCCTTCAGCTGGTCGCACTCGTCAAGTACACCGCGCAGAGCGACGCTGCGGTTGCCCTCGGCTGGTACCTCTACTACCCGACCATCGTTTATGTGCCGCTACTCGTGCTCTTCTGTGCGCTCAAGACGACGGGACTCGAGCGGCGCAGCTGGGTACAGAGGCTCAAGGTCTGTCTGCTTGTGGCGGGAGCAATTCTCTGCCTGCTCGTACTTACCAACGATTTACATCAGCTCACCTTCCTGTTCGATCCCCTCGACCCACTCTGGGACGTTCGCTATAGCTATGGTCCGGTCTATGGTGCCGTCTATGCGTGGCTCGTGCTCGTGCTTGGAGCGTTCTATACGCTGACTGCCGTCTATGCCCGGGGCATGCGCAGACGGCTTGTAGCACTCGTCTTCGTGATGACCCTACTGGTATTTGCCTACTCCATCTCGTACAACTTCCGTTTTGACCCTGCCCTCAACAGCAACTTTGCGCTCACGTTCACGATAAGCTGCGTCGTGAACATCGAGGGTTGTTTGCAGCTGGGACTCTTTCCCGCTCACAAGAAGCTCACGCGACTTTTCGAGTCCATGCCCTTCGACGTCAGGCTCCTGACACACTCTGGCGAGACGGCCTTTGCATCCAAGGCGGCGGCTTCGGTGCCCGACAGCGTACGGGAGCGACTTACGCACTTCGAAATGCATCCCGGTGCACGGGTGACCTTGGAAGCTCCTGGCGAGAAAGACAGGCTCTATAGAGGCTTTGGCGTGAGCGGCGGGTACGTGCTCGTGAGCGAGGACATCAGCGAACTCAACGAACGGCGGCAAAGACTCGCCGTACAGCTGCTCCAACTGCGGCGGCGCAACCGCGTGCTGAGGCATGCGCATGCCGTTCGCGAAAGCCTATATCGCCAGCAATGCGAGGAAGAGCTTCTGGATGAGGTCGATGCCTCACTGAGAGAAACGGTCCAGGCCATCAGGAGGATACTCGCGTCGTTGCCCCCCACATCCGATGAACCCGCCCGTATCGAGCGGCGTCGCAAGCTGCTTCTTGTCAAGTTGTTGGTCTCATACTGCAAGCGCAAGGGTGCGCTCGTGCTTTTGGGAACGGATGACACGAGTTTTGATGCGCAGCACCTGAGACTTGTGATAAATGAGAGCATGGCAGATGCCCGCTCGTCGGAGCTTGACTGCGCTGCCTGGGTGGGCTTGGATCGTCCGCTACCCATCCAAACCGTGAACACCATCTATGACTGTATGTACGACGTTCTGACGGCGGCGTTCGTGCGTAAGGACGCGATACTCATGGTCTTTGTCACCGAGAAGGAAGCGGACCTCGTGGAGTTGCGCTGCGCCCTCGAGACGACAAAGAGCGAGCAGAGCTGCCCCTATGCCTTGGGAGACGAGTTGCGTCGCCGCCTGGAGGTGCGTGCCGTTCAATTTTGCCTTGAGGAAGATGAGGGCGTTCTGCACCTCAACGTCCTCATAGCAGCGCCTGCGGCCGAGCCCGCAGCTGTCCTGACGGGAACATGATCATGGCTTCGGGTCTCGTGTTTCCCAAGCACGTGGTGCTGGAGTTTATGATCGTGCTCCTTACGCTACTTGCCACGCTTCAGCTAACCTTTGCCCTCATGAGAGCCGCCTTTCTTGCCACGTCGGCGTCAGAGCGTCGTGGTCGCCTTCTTGGTGTGCTCTATGCCGTCTTTCTGTGCCTAGACTTTGTGGTGATGGCTGCGGTCTGCGTAAGCGGTGCCTATGGGGGCCCACTCTTTGTCCTTGAGTTCTTTAGTCTTCGGGCGCCGCTCATGGTACTGATGTGGGCGGTCGCGCCCTCCATGGCGGTGGCCTGTATGCAGGTGGCCCTCCTGCGGCGTCCTCTACTCCTGTGTGACGTGGTCGTGTTACTTGCGGTCCTGCCTCCTGTCGCCCAGGAGCTTGGCCCTCTCTGGCCCTTCGCCCTCATCCTTATGGTGGCCTACTTCGTTGGCAGGGGGGTAGGCGATGCAGGCGAGCTGCTGAGGCTGAGGAAGCTGGGTCTTACGCGCTTCTCGCCGGGAGAGGCGTTGGGCGTCGTAACCGAAGGCATGCTTTGTACCAGAGACGATGGTCGCGTCCTTTTCATGAACGATGCCATGCGCTCCTGTCTGGGGGAGCTTGGCCTCCCGCTCGACCTGGGAGACTTTCGAGACCTTTGGGAGAGGATCGTGAGCCTTGCTGCGGGAGGCGCACGCTCGACAGACGGGGCCAAGCGTGGGGTAAGGATACGCATTAGCGCAGACGAGACGCGCTACTTCACCTGTGAGCCCCTCTCAACGAGACACAAGGGCAGGTGCATCATCGCCTATGACATAAGCGAGCGCGACCAGCTTGATCGCCGCCTTGAGCGAACGGGCAAGGGGCTCGAGCGTGCCGGGACAAAGCTTGCTGAGTCACTTCAACGCGTGCAGGAGGTGGCGCGCATACAGGCGAGCCTGCACATGCGCTCACGCGTGCATGACGTCATCGGCCAACGTGTCTCCATCCTGCACCGCTATCTTGAGGATGACCAGTTGCCCGACGAGACGGTGGCGACGCTTGAGCCGCTGCTGGTGGGCATCCTGGACGATCTGCGCGTCCATGAGGCGGATGATCCCCAGGCCTCGCTCGCTGCCGTCATCACCGCCTTCGAGCTGGTGGGTGTCAGGTTCTGCGTCACGGGATCGCTTCCGGCCGACGATGAAGTGGCGGGGCTCTTCGTACGCGTGATTCGGGAGGCCTCGACCAATGCCCTGCACCATGGGCAGGCGCACACCATCTGGCTTTCGATGGACCAGACGGCGCGCTCGGCACACCTCTCTGTGGAAAACGATGGTACGGTACCTGCCGCCGTGCGTGAGCGAGGGGGCATAGCCGGAATACGGCGACGTGTGGCGAGCGCGGGAGGTTCCCTCTCCATTAACAGGGAGCCACGCTTCTCGATACATGTAGAGGTACCTCTCGCACGGTAGAAGGATGCCCCTGTGGCGGGTACCCGCGGGGCAGGGCGGGGTTGAGCGCCACCTGCCTCCTTCCCTCGCGCGATAGTGCCCCGCAGATTCTGGGGCACTAAGGAAAGGAGCTCAACTGGGCAACCGTCCACAGGAAGGTACCCCGCAGATTCCGGGGCACTAAGGAGGCGGGGAGCCGGGGTCCTTGAGACGCACCCGACAATGCGCTCCGGTGATGCCTTGCGTCTCGACGCAAAAGTCCCACTCGTGGGGCGGCGAGAACGTCTATTTCCAAGGGTCCCTCTCGAAGAGTGGTTCGGGCGCAGCCGGGCGATCCGAGAAGGGATCATACCCATCGTCGTCCTCGTTCTCGGCCCGCAGAAAGGGCTCGTCGACGGGGTCGAGGGCATCGATGGGGTCCCACCCATCCGCTAGCCTGTGCTCACGCTCGACAGCGACTGTGGGTGTAAGTGCAGGGGTGACACGGTTGCCAGATGACGCCTGCCGCCTCGCGAGACGTCCCTCGCGCCCGGCAGTCTTGCCCCGGCTCGATAGCTCGCCACCTGTGGCCGCACGACCCACGTGCGACTCCACTCGCATGGGCTCAGGTGATTCCTTTGCCTGCTCACTTCGCATAGATGTCGGAAAAGGCAACAAAGCTGCAGAGGCTGCCATCATACTGGGAGAGGTCGAGGCTGCTATAGAGCGACTTTGGGGCAGCCGTCGCAGTGGCTCGAGTCGTGCCACCCTCGCTGGCAATGAGAACGGTCCAGTAGTAATCATCCATTTCGCCGTAGGCGCAGATGAACGAGGCGCTGCCGGACTGGGTGGGGTGCGAGGTCTGGGTAGGCTGCTGAGTGGTCGGGGCGCTCTGGGTAGGCTGGGCAGGTTGGGCGGTGTGGGCAGACTGCGGGAGCTTCGCTGAGTGCTGGTCTACGACCTGCTTCTTGCCGGTAAATCCACAGAGGTTCATGATGGCCTGCACCGCAGAGTCCGAAAGTGAGCTGGCACCCGACGGCAGTTCGGACGTGGGGATGTCAAGACGTATGCCACTGAATTTAGTGCCCTCGGAGAGAAGCTCCGAGTCGGTAGAACCCTTGCTCGCATCATAGGAGCGCGAGAAGGGCTGCGGACTGAAGGTGATCGTACCCTTGCGCTCGGAGTTGTAGAGGGCCTCAAGGGCGTTATTCGGGTCGATATAGTTACCCTCGAGTATGAACTTCTGCTGAGACAAGAAGTTAGAGATGATCTTGGGATTGTAGGAGAAGTAATCCACCAAATGGTGGTAGTCGGCAGGCGACGACGCCGATATCTCGAGGTCAACCGTTGAGCCCGCCTTCACTTTGCTACCCGGCTCGGGGCTGCAGCTGACGACGACACCGAGGTCCTTATCAGACTTGACATACGTGACATTTGCCTTAAGCCCCGCTGCCTCAATGACCGAAAGCGCGCTCTTCTCCTTCTTACCAAGTACATAGGGAATGGTGTGAGACTGAGCGATGGTGAGCGTGATGGTGTCGTTCGAGCTAAAGTTGCTGCCGGCAGCAGGCTCCACGGCTATGACCGTGCCCGCAACCTCGCTTGAGGCCTGATAGGTGAGGGTGAAGTTCTGGGCTCCCACATCCTCTAGGGCGGCCTTTGCGTCATCGAGGGGCATGCCCGTCACGTCAGGAATCGTGCGAGCCACACCCACATGCAGCGTCACCTGGCTACCCACCGCAAGGCGGCTCCCGATGGCGGGATCGACGCTTATGACCTTGCCCACGCCATCATCGACACGCTCCTCAACGACGCTCACCGAAAAGCCCTTCTCCGTGAGCGTCGTGGTGGCCAGGCTCTGTGACTTGTTGACAACATCGGGAACGACCTTGCCACCCCAGAGCTCCGCGCCATAGGCCACGAATGCGCCAACGGCGATCATGGCTGCCGCCATGAACAGAAAGACTATGAGCGTACGTGCCTTACTGCGACTCTTACCCTCTCCTGGCACAACCTTGGACCGCATGACCCTGCGTCCATGCCTGCCGTTTCCCCTCTCATCAACGTCGCCGGCGTCAACCGCACCGCTCAGGGGCTGCTGGACGACACCGCCCACAAATCTTCCGAACACGTCCGTCGACATGTCCCCACCTTGGTTACGAAGCTCCTCCGTCGGTATGGGGAGCAAAACCGCGTTGCCATGCGGCGCATCCGCCCCTGCCGCCGAATCTGCCGTGGCATCCAAGTCGAGCGAGGGCACGGTATCGGACGCGGTCCCGGAGGCCATCTCGGCTGTGGGCTCCTCGGCCGCCTCGACACGGTCCGCTTCAATAGTGTCCTTAGGCGCGGCGTGAGCGGGCGTATGCGTTAAGGTGACCTCAACGGCAGGCCCGGGAGCCGCGTGAGCGGGCGTGGGGGTAGCGTCAAACTCGGGCGCAGCATGAGCGGGCACAGGAACGGCGGCATCTTCGAGCTCGACATCGGTGTCTGACTCAGCGTTAGTGTTGGACTCAGCGTTAGTATCGGACTCAGTTTCAGGTACCGCAGCATGGGCGGGGCGATGCTTGGCTGACTCGGGCGCTTCTATGGGTTCTGCCTCCGCCACGGACTCGGGCGCGACATGAGCAGCATGGGCTGCGTGCGCGGGCGCGGCAATATCCTCGACCTCAGGCGCAGCCGCGAAATCAAGCGGAGCCGCATGTGCGGGAGTAGCGACAGACTCGGACTCCGGAGCGGGTCCGCCCGCATGTTTGGGTGCATGTGTGCCCTCTACCTCGTGCTCGACTCCTGGCGCAGGATTCACCTGCCCCTCGGATGCCTCAGACGACTCGACCACGTCGTCGCGCTCCTCTGCTGCCATCAGAGTCCCTTCTGCCTGCGAGCTATATTGGATCACATGGCGTATGAACGAACGCCGCGCCATATCGTTCTCGCTGCTTCTTGGTCACAGAATGCAAGTTAGGATAGCATGCCTTGCTCCGTGGCGGGGCGCAGAGCCGCGAATGCCAAGAAAGACCGTCAAACCAACGGCACGGGTTCCGTAATCGCCATGTCGCACCCGACGGCCTTCTGGTACCCAAGCTGGCCCCCGTCACTGGAAAGCAGGCCGATGGCGATTGGAGCCGCGAGCGGGCTGATTTTTGCGCTTTCGCCTAACCGTTAGCCCTGTGGTCATGCCATTAAGCGAAATAGGTGGCTTCGTGAGTTCGTGTGGGTAGGTGGTTGCGTCACCGCCCCGGTGGGGCGGGCCTCACCGCCGGGGCGGTGAGGCAGGAGTGTACACAGATCGGTGGAAATGGCCTCTCGGCGCCGTTTCGGGGCATTCGTGTACACTGTTGCGACGTTGCGGACAACCGTGGGTATGCAGGAGTGTACACAGA
>ERZ772967.2629-NODE-2629-length-11421-cov-7.432078_pt1 | contig 11421 bp, 10 predicted proteins | sample MGYA00511677_ERZ772967 | MGnify/ENA primary metagenome ERZ772967 (study PRJEB29015, sample SAMEA2737931) | human oral metagenome | biome: human oral; feature: human-associated habitat; material: dental | place: China | collected 2146 ...
GCGCCCTTCGCAATAGCCGCATCGACAAACTTTGAACCGTCAGTATGCACGCCGGGCAAGGCAAAAAAAGCGGCGCCCGCCCGTACCTCACGCGAATCATACGAAAGCGAATGCACCGTAACATCTGCCCCGTGCACTGCTATCGGCTCTATAGAAAAAAGACATTGAAGAATTGATTTTGCATAGCGGTTATTACACATGTGAACCTCTAAAAACCTCAGACTTTAGAGGTTTTTCTTAGATTTGATTGCGGGAAGTATAAACGGCAGGATATATTCAGGCAAGAGGCAGCGACTATCTAAAGCCGAACCCCGATATTGACAACCCACCCCTTTTTATTTACAGTTAAAAAAAGATTTATTAAGAACACAAAGAACAGTCGCAGTATTATTTAAAGGCTTTTCTCCAGTGTGTTCCTCTATTTTAAGGAGATAAATATGAAAGTAGCTATTAACGGATTCGGCAGAATCGGTCGGCTTGTGTTCCAGGCATTGGTTGAACAGAATTTGCTTGGAAAGGATAAATTTGATGTCGTTGCGGTTGTCGATCTTTCAACCGATGCAAAATATTTTGCATATCAGCTTAAATATGATTCAGTACAGGGCAAGATGAATGCCGAAATCGGTACAAAAGGTGATGATGTACTGGTTATCAACGGACATGAAATTAAATGTGTTTCCGGCAAGGGATTAACTCCGGCTCAGCTCCCGTGGAAGGAATTGGGTATCGATGTCGTTATCGAAAGTACCGGCCTTTATACAAACGAAAAAGCCTACGGCCATTTGGAAGCGGGCGCAAAGAAGGTTATTATTTCCGCACCCGGCAAGAGCGCCGATGCCGCAAAGCCCATTAAGACAATCGTTATGGGCGTCAACGAAAACGAATACGACCCCGCAAAACATCACGTTGTTTCCAATGCGAGCTGCACCACCAACTGTTTGGCTCCTATTGTCCATGTCATCTTAAAAGAAGGTTTCGGAATTGAAACGGGATTGATGACAACGATTCACTCTTATACCGCAACACAAAAGACCGTTGACGGTGTTTCGATGAAAGATTGGCGCGGCGGACGGGCTGCTGCTATCAATATTATCCCGTCTACGACCGGCGCTGCTAAAGCTGTCGGCGAAGTATTGCCTTCAACAAAGGGCAAGCTGACCGGTATGTCATTCCGCGTACCGACCCCCACCGGTTCGGTTGTCGATTTAACCTTCCGCGCAACAAAAGATACCTCTATTGAAGAGTTGGATGCAGCATTCAAGAAAGCTTCCGAAACCTATATGAAGGGGATTTTAGGCTATTGCAACGAAGAAATCGTTTCCACCGATATTATTCACGACAAACGCTCTTCCATCTATGACAGCAAGGCAACGCTCCAGAATAACCTCCCGGGCGAAAAGCGCTTCTTTAAAGTAGTATCATGGTATGATAACGAATGGGGATATTCCAACCGCGTTATCGACCTGCTTAAATTTATGAATAAATAATTTTTTTACGGCGCTGCAGAAATAATGGTACGCTTCTGCAGCCCTATCTTTATTTCTTCTCCTTTACTAATCATCGCTCATTTCAGTGCCAATTACGTTACAATTATTCGTTTGCCCTACACCGCATATTTTCAAAAAGTATTCTTGTAAATTTATGAAAAGCATTGTACAATAATAGAAGCATGAGCTTTTTTTGCAAGTAATTTTTGGCAGGTAGTATGGAAGTAAAGAAAGAGCGGTTCGGAATGCTGTCATCGGGAGATGCGGTATCGATTTTTACGGTTTCTAATGGCACAATGTCGTTTTCGGCAATCGATTACGGCTGCTGTATTACCGCGATTTTATTACCTGCTGCCAAGGGCGGATATGACGATATCGTGCTCGGCTATTCAACGCTCGAAGGATATATCCGCAATAAGCCTCACTTCGGCTCGATTATCGGCAGGTGTGCAGGGCGGATTGCAAATGCCTGCTTCTCTATAGAAGGGAAACGCTATGAGCTTACCCGAAATGACGGCGGAAAGCACTGTCTGCACGGCGGTTATCCCCTGTATGACAAGCAGCTGTGGCAGGCGGAGCCTATTTCCGGCAGTGATGAGGCGGGCATCCGCTTTTCAAGAATAAGCCCTGACGGAGAGCAAGGCTTTCCCGGCGAAGTTCGGCTTACCGTTTCGTATACCCTCAACAAAAACAATACTATCACACTTCGGTACGAAGCTCATACAACAAAGACAACACCAATCAATTTGACAAACCATACGTATTTTAATCTGAACCCTGCGGGGATGCAGGATGATGGAAGTTATGTTTCGGTGTTGAATCATCAAGTTCAGCTTTTGGCAAGTCGCTATGCAGAGGTTGACGCTTCGCTTATACCGACCGGCACGCTGGTGCCCGTAGCAGGGACGCCGTTCGATTTCCGTACGTCGAAGCGGTTATTACAGGATTTTGCTCAATTGAAAAACGGCTATGACGACACATGGCTGCTTGATGCGGATGGTGCGGACGATGTTCCGCTTGCTGCGGTTGTAACGGAGTCGGCGACAGGCAGAGCGCTGCGTATTTATTCAACACAGCCGGCAATTACGATGTATACCGGAAACTTTTTAAGCGGAGAGCAGGGGAAAAACGGCGATGTGTACAACAAGCATTCCGGCGTGTGCTTTGAAACTCAGCATATACCGGATTCGCCCAATCGTCCTGAATTCCCTTCCGTGTGGGTGCATCCCGGCGAAGTGTATCGGCACGAAACACAGTGGCGCTTTACGGTTTAGCGGTAAGGAGCAGACAGCGCACAATTGGTAGGGGATGCTATCGGGGTTATAACGATGCCGAATAAATGTTATGCTGATAACTAGCGATTGATAGATATAGAAATTGATCGAATAGATATATACGATATAAGAGAGGTGAGTTGATTATGGAAGTTCAGTTACAGGATCTTGTTGAAAAGATCAAGCAGGACGGTATTGCTTCTGCTGAACAGCAAGCTGCGGGTATCATTGCCGAAGCGGAGAAAAAGGCAAAGGCTATCGTTGCGGATGCGGAAAAAGAGGCTGAAACCTTGTTGAAGAAGACTGAAGTCGAATCCCAACGGTTTACAAACGCTTCGGAGGCTGCCGTTAAACAGGCTTGCCGCAATGCGCTCATCGCCTTTAGAGAAGGAGTTACCGCTTCTCTCGATGCCCTCATCAAAGCGGAAACCGCAGCGGCATATAACAGCGATGTACTCAAAACGCTCATTCCTGAAGCGGTAAAGGGCTGGATTAAAACAAACGAAGCCGATATTTCCGTTGTTCTTTCTCCCGAAGATGCGCAAAAGCTGGAAAGCGCTTTGCTTGCTGCGTTTAAGAAAGAGGTTGAAAAAGGCATCGAGGTTAAATCCGATGCACAGCTTGCAGGCGGCTTTAGAATCGGGGTAAAGGACGGTTCGGCATACTATGATTTCTCTGCGGAATCAGTCGCCGATTTGTTCTCCGCCTATATCAGCTCACGCGCTGCACGCCTGTTGAAGGATGCGGTAAAGGAGTTATAAGGAGTGGCTTCATACTATTATTTGATGGCTCAGCTGCCGTCAATTATGCCGCACACCGATCCGCCGCTTTCTTACGCGCAATTTAAAGAGCTTGCCCTGCGGTTTTTAACTGAAAAAGATGCCGCCGTGCTGGAATCTTTAACGCTCGTTCCGCCCCGCGAGGCTGTCCATACGGCTTCTGCTGTGGTGAACGAATGGTATGCGTTTGAACAAGAACTGCGGTTTGCGCTTGAACAAATGCGCGCTGCAAAGCTGAAACGGGATGAGCGGATTGCTCCTGCAGAAACACCTGCTTCCGCCTTTGATATCGGCGCTATTGTGCGCGGGGTTTCCAACATCGATGACCCCTTAGCGGCGGAACGGTATTTGCTGAATGCGCGGCTTGCGGCGGCAGATCAGCTGCGGAAACTGCATTTCTTTGACAGCGAAGCGGTTTTCGGCTATGGAATTGTATTACTGTTGAGCGAACGGGCTTCAAAATTTAAGATGGAAACCGGCCGCACAGAATATCACTCAATTTATACACAAATTCTCGGAGAAAAGATATGAGAGGAACGAAAGGAAAGGTAGTCGGTATTAACGGGAATATGGTCAGCGTTGAGTTTGACGGTCTGGTTACGTTAAACGAAGTTGGCTACGTCCATATCGGCGACACCAAATTGAAGAGCGAGATCATCCGTATACGCGGCTCCGTTGCTCAGATGCAGGTATTCGAAATTACCAAGGGTATCCGCGTCGGTGATGAAGTTGAGTTTACCGGAGATCTCTTGTCGGTTGAACTTGGGCCGGGACTGCTCGGCAGAGTGTATGACGGTTTGCAGAACCCGCTCCCCGACCTTGCAGAAAAGGCGGGCTACTTTTTGGAGCGCGGTATCTATTTGAATGCGCTTCCTACCGAAGCAACGTGGGATTTTACGCCGGTTGCACAGGTCGGCGATACGCTCGTGCGCGGCGATGTGCTGGGAACCGTGCCGGAGGGGAACTTTACCCACCGGATTATGCTTCCCTTCGGTATGTACGGCACATACACGCTTTCTTCCATTAAACCGGCAGGACAGTACACCGTACACGAAACCATTGCGGAAGTAACCGATGAGCGCGGGAAAACGTATCCGCTTACGATGAGCTTCCGCTGGCCGGTAAAGCGTGCGATTGACTGCTATGCCGAACGGCTCAAGCCCTCCGAAACGCTTGTTACCAAAATCCGCACCGTAGATACCTTCTTCCCGGTAGCAAAGGGCGGAACTTATTGTATTCCGGGGCCGTTCGGTGCCGGTAAAACCGTTTTACAGCACGCAACCAGCCGTAACGCAGAGGTTGATATCGTAATCATCGCCGCCTGCGGTGAGCGCGCCGGTGAAGTTGTAGAAACCTTAAAAGAATTCCCTGAATTAACCGACCCCCGCACGGGACGCACCCTGATGGAGCGGACGGTTATCATCTGTAATACATCGTCGATGCCGGTTGCGGCGCGCGAGGCTTCGGTTTATACCGGCGTTACCCTTGCCGAATACTACCGCCAGATGGGGCTTGACGTTCTGCTCCTTGCAGACTCCACCAGCCGCTGGGCGCAGGCTCTACGCGAAATGTCCGGACGCTTGGAGGAAATCCCCGGTGAAGAAGCCTTCCCTGCCTATTTGGAATCCTACATTGCAGCGTTCTATGAGCGCGCCGGTATTGTCCGCTTAAAGGACGGCAGCAAAGGCTCCGTAACGATCGGCGGTACGGTTTCCCCCGCAGGCGGTAACTTTGAAGAGCCGGTTACGCAGGCAACGCTCAAAGTTGTCGGCGCATTCCACGGACTTTCCCGCGAACGCTCCGATGCCCGTAAATATCCCGCCATCCACCCGCTCGATTCATGGTCAAAATACCCGAGCGTACTCGGCACGGCGCAGGTGGAATACGGCAGAGGAATGCTCCGCCGCGGTACCGAGGTCGAACAGATGATGAAGGTTGTCGGTGAAGAAGGTACCAGTATGGAAGACTTTATCGTCTACTTGAAGGGCGACTTCCTCGACGCGGTTTATTTACAGCAAAACTCCTTCGATAAGGTTGACGATGCCGTTTCCGTAGAGCGTCAGCGCTACATTTACAAACTGATCCTGCGCATATTGGGTTCTCAGTTCTCCTTTAATACCAAGGATGAAGTCCGCGCGTACTTTAACAAGCTGCGCCAGTCCTTTATCGACTATAACTATTCGCCGTGGGAATCGCCGGAATTTAAGAAGCACGAAGCAGCTATTACCGGAGCGCTTTCCGATAAGGCAACAGGGCTTGATGAAAAAGCGGCAAAACTCATAAAAGAAGCGGAGGCACATCATGAAGAAAGTGTACAGTAAGATTGAATCCATTAACGGTTCGGTTATAACCGTCAAGGCTGAAGATGTGTCCTACGGTGAGCTTGCGCAGGTTCAGACAAGCTTTGGCGCCTCGCTTGCACAGGTCAATAAGCTGGACGGCGATCTTGTTTCGCTACAGGTATTTGCTGGTGGACGCGGCGTTTCCACCGGTGATGAAGTACGCTTCCTCGGTCGGGAAATGCAGGTAAGCTTTTCCGATGACTTACTCGGACGTATCTTTAACGGTTCAGGTGAGCCGCGCGACCAAGGCCCGATGCTCAAGGAGAATATGGTAGAAATCGGCGGCCCGTCCGTAAACCCGTCCAAGCGTATTATGGCAAAGCGCATGATCAGAACCGGTATTCCGATGATCGACGTATTCAACACCCTCGTGGTTTCCCAGAAGCTGCCGATTTTCTCAAGCTCCGGTGAACCCTACAACGAACTGCTCGCACGTATCGCAATGCAGGCTGAGGTTGACGTCATCGTACTCGGCGGTATGGGGCTTAAATACGACGACTACCTCTATTTTAAGGATACGCTGGAAGAAGCGGGCGCGCTGAGCCGCACGGTGATGTTCGTACACACCGCCGCCGACCCGACGGTAGAATGTTTGATGATCCCCGATATGTGTCTTGCAGTCGGTGAACAATTTGCACTCAAAGGCAAGGATGTCCTCGTTCTTTTAACCGATATGACCAACTTCGCCGATGCGATGAAGGAAATCGCCATTATACAGGAGCAGGTTCCGTCAAACCGCGGTTATCCCGGCGACCTTTACAGCCAGCTTGCCGCCCGCTACGAAAAGGCGGTTGACTTTGACGATGCAGGTTCGGTTACCGTTCTTGCCGTTACCACCATGCCCGGCGACGACGTAACGCACCCCGTTCCCGATAACACCGGATATATCACCGAAGGTCAGTTCTATCTTAAACACGGACGCATCGAACCGTTCGGAAGTCTTTCCCGTCTCAAGCAGAACGTCAACGGAAAGACCCGCGAAGATCACCGTGCGCTGATGGACAATATGATCAAGCTCTATGCTTCCTACAAGGACACGCTTGAGAAAAAGTCTATGGGCTTTATGATGAGCGAATGGGACGGCAAGCTGCTGAAATACGGTGAGCTTTTTGAATCCCGTATGATGGATTTGTCGGTAAACATTCCGCTTGAGGAAGCTCTCGATAACGGATGGAAGATTCTTTCGTCCTGCTTTACTCCTGAGGAAACCGGTATTAAGTCCGATTTGATCAAAACCTTCTGGCCCAAGGATGCGCAGAACAATCCCTCCGCGGATTAATGCGTTTCCTTCTATATTATAAGGAATAGCGATGGCTATTAAACTGACGAAAAACGAGCTGAAAAATCAAAAAGAATCGCTCAAGATGTTCCAGCGGTACTTGCCGACGCTTCAGCTTAAAAAACAGCAGCTGCAAACCGAAATCCGCACGATTGAGATGCATGCAAAAGAGGTTCGGCTGAACCGAGACGCGCTGCACAAGGAGTTTGAGCAGTGGATTGCCGTCTTCGGTGAAGCGGGAGTCTTTACGCCTGAAATCCTCAAGGTGAAAGAAGTGCGTACTTCGACGGGAAATATTGCCGGTGTTTCGATACCGGTGTTTTCCGGGGCGGATTTTGAACGCAGCCGTTACGATCTTTTTACAACGCCGCTTTGGCTCGACATTGCCTGCGACCGGATGGAGCGGGTTTTATCGCTCGATCTTGAAGCCCAAATCCTCGACGAACAGGTTGCACGGCTCAACAACGAACTGCGTACCACAACGCAGCGTGTCAACTTGTTTGAAAAGGTAAAGATACCGGAAACAAAGCGGAACATCAAAAAAATTTCCGTGTATCTGGGAGATCAGCAGGTAGCGGCGGTTGTGCGCGGGAAGATTTCCAAGAAAAACTTGGAAAAGAACGCTCCGGATGAGGAGGAAACAGCATGATTTTACCGATGAAAAAACTGACGCTCCTTGTGCTGGATTCTCAGAAAAAGGCAGCGTTAAAAACACTGCGGAACTTCGGTGCGGTGCATATTGAGAAAGAAGCCGCTTCAAGCGATACCTTGACGGAATTGCAGAACACGTATGCGAGATTGCAGCAAGCGGAAGCATTGATTACCGAATCGCAGCCGAAAAAAGCTGAAAAAGCACAGACTGAAACGCTCACATTGAGCCGGAATGACTTATTGCAGGCAGTTGACGAGATTCTTGACCTCAAAGACCAAGAATCAAATACACGGGCTGCAATCAATAAGCTGACCGGCGACATCGAAGCATACAATGCTTGGGGTGATTTTGATCCCGAAGATATACGCAGCTTTGAAGAAAATGGCATCTATTTGACGATGGGCGAACTTTCGGAAAAATCCTACGCAGCCTTACCCGAAACGGTTAAAACGGTGAGACTTGTAGGCAGCAAAAAAACGGTACGCTTTGCGATTGTTTCCGAAACTGCTGACGTGCCTACAGACCTGCCGTCCGATTTTACTCCGCTTATTTTACCGGAGATGCGGCTTTCTGCAATGAAGGCTGAAAAAGAACGCTTACAAAAGCGGCTCCCTTCATTCAAGGCTCGGATTGGGGCGCGGACGGACTTACTTGCACCGTTAAAAACGGAGGCAAAGAAGTTTGAAAAGGAAATAGAGTTTGAAACGATTCATGCCGGTATGGCGATTATCCCGCTTGAAGACGAATGCGGTACGGAGAACTCTACCGGAAATACGGCAACTCCGGCGGTAAACGTTCAGGCTCATTCTGCTGCGGGTACTCCCTGCGCTCAAAAAGAGCCGAGACGGCTTGCGCGGCTTTCCGGGTACATACTTGCCGAAAAGCAGGCTGATTTTGCGGGGCTCGCAAAGGCAAACGGCTGGGCGTTTATCTCCGATGACCCGGCAGAAGAAGACGCCGTTCCGACGGCAATGCGGCACAACCGCTTTGTACAGCTGCTGACTCCGCTTACAGACTTCCTCGGTACCGTGCCGGGCTACCGCGAACCCGATATTTCGCTGTGGTTCCTGCTCTTTTTCGGTATCTTCTTTGCGATGATTTTCGGGGACGCAGGCTACGGCGGCATCCTCGTGATCTTATCGCTCATCGGAATCGTCAAAGCAAAAGCGAAGGAGCAGCCCGCTCCGCTCGCCATGCAGATGTTCCTCTACCTCGGTGTTCTCACCGTTATCTGGGGAACGGCAACCTGCAATTGGTTCGGCATCTCGGTGGATTACATCCCCGCATGGCTGAAAAACCTGTCCGTACCGGCTATCTCGAACGCAACGGAAGAGAGCATCAGAAATGCCAACTTGATGCAGTTCTGCTTTACGCTCGGGCTTATTCAGCTGACAATCGGGCATATCATCTCGATTGTGCGGAATATCCGTTCTCCGCAGATACTGGGACATGTCGGCTCCATTGCGATGCTCTGCGGTATGTATGTCGTGGTACTCAGCCTTGTCGTCAGCGCCGAGCGGTATCAGATTAACCAGCCGGTAATGATTGCGGTAGGCGGCGGCTTTGCACTCAATTTTATTTTTTCAAATTATCAAACCGGTATCGGGCAGAGTATCGTGGACAGTCTTAAAAATATCATCACGATGTTCTTAGGGGTGGTAAACGTCTTTGCCGATATCATGAGCTATATCCGCCTTTGGGCAGTCGGGCTTGCAGGTTCTGCAATCAGCGCGACAGTCAACCAGATGGCGGGACCGGCGCTCGGCAGCTTCCTCATCTTTTTGGGTGTGCTGCTGTTATTCTTCGGACACGGGTTGAACTATATTATGAACGTACTTTCGGTCATCGTACACGGAGTGCGGCTTAATACATTAGAGTTTTCAAACCATGTCGGGTTAACGTGGGCAGGGTTCAAATACGAACCTTTTGCAGAATAATTAAATAAGAAGAACAACTTCTTATCGTGTAGATTAAACCTGTTCGGAAACTTCCGTTTCAGAACAGGTTACCTTGAAATGTGATGTTCAAAATCGTGCTATCTGTGCGATTTTGAACTCGTCGACCAGTTCGACAACGAAGTTATCGAACTGGTCTAGTATCAACTTGGAGGATTTCAATGAGTTTTGGTATGTTTGGTGCAGCAGCTGCACTCGGTATTTCGGCATTCGGATCGGCATTAGGGCTTGCTATCGCAGGACAGGGCACAATCGGAGCGTGGAAGCGGTGTTATTTGAATAATAAACCGGCTCCCTTCATCCTCCTCGCATTTGCAGGTGCCCCGCTCACGCAGACCATTTACGGCTTCTTGCTGATGAACAAAATGCTTACTTCACAAGCGGATCCGTGGTTCCTGTTAGGTGTCGGTGTTGCGTGCGGTCTCGGTATTGCAGCTTCCGCTATTGCACAGGGCAAGGCTTCCGCAGCAGGTTCTGATGCGCTTGCGGAAACCGGTAAAGGCTTCGGTCAGTACATTACCGTTGTCGGTCTTTGCGAAACCGTTGCGTTGTTCGTTATGGTTTTCGGACTGATTAACTGCTAACAGTGGTGTCCATTGATTATTTAAAGCAGCACTGATTATTCCGTGTCGGAATTAGTCAGCGCTGCTTCCTGAAGGAAAAATACACATGAAAAAAAATATAGTATTCTGTTTCTTTGCTGTCGCTATTCTTTCAAGCTTGTTTGCAGATCATGATATAATTTTAGCTCCCTCCGTGGGGTATACATATACCAATGCCTTTACGGTGAAAAATCCTATCAATCCTTCATCGGAGAATATCGATTATTTTAAAGCTCACAACGGTTACCTTGAATTTACGGTTGGAGTTATTTTGGACAACGGCTTTACTTATATTGAAGATGCCGGATTTGCAGCCGGCCCCGCGTATGTTACGGATAGCCAAATGCGTGTTCCTTCTTTCTTTTTTATATCCCGCTCTTTGCTAGGATATACGTTCAAGCCTACACAGAACTTGTATATTAATCTTTTAACAGGGCTCGGATTAACCTGGGGATATCCGCAGGTGCTGCAAGTAGGTATGCCGGTTAATATAGGTCTTTTTTGTTTTTTTAGTAAAAAAAGCGGCTTAAACATAACAGCAACGGATATGGTTGGAATCGGGTTTCCGTCTTTTTTAACAAATGCCTTTACCGTTAAAATAGGACCTATTTTTAGACTGTAGAGATTTCCCTTAGATTTATTTGAGATGTATCGTTTATAAATTACAATATAATAATTTATAAACTGCATCATCAGCGGATACCGAAGCTTAAGTCGAATAATCGAAAGCCCTGTATTCCGGCAAGGAAATAATGGGTAATTGGTAATTTAATTACAAATTGATTACGCATTATCAATCACAAATTACCCATTAAATTTTCGAATCTTTAGCCCCCGCACTCAAACATGGTCTTATGCTCCTGCCTTTTTCAGTTGTACGAGGGTTTAATACCCCGACGCTCCCGCCTTTTTCATTTGTTCAAGGTTTTCAAGATTTTGCTTCATCGCTTTTTCGACTGCACGGAGGATGTTTTCGTAGCCGGTGCAGCGGCACAGGTGTCCGGAGATAAGCTTACGCAGCTCCTCCCGTGTATACAGCTTTCCGCTGCCG
>ERZ772967.2630-NODE-2630-length-11420-cov-20.046986_pt1 | contig 11420 bp, 10 predicted proteins | sample MGYA00511677_ERZ772967 | MGnify/ENA primary metagenome ERZ772967 (study PRJEB29015, sample SAMEA2737931) | human oral metagenome | biome: human oral; feature: human-associated habitat; material: dental | place: China | collected 2146 ...
CCTGGATGGTTCCGTCCTCGCCGTAGGGCCCGTGCAGCAGCGGCAGGACGACGTCAACCTGTCCCAGGGCCTCAGGCCCCGTGGGGCCGAGGACCGTGAGCTCGCCGCCTCCCAGGGGTGCGGTGAGTCTCCCCTGCCCCAGGCCCTCGGCGGTGATGGTCACCGGCGGCCGGTTGTCGCTGAGCTCGAGGGCGGCGGGATCGTCCTCGACGAGCAGCCACTGGCCCTCGGGGGTGATGCCCACCGGAAGGACCTCGTAGCGGTCGCGGTCGATGGCTGACAGGACACCGGCGGCGGTGGCGCAGGAGATCGTGTGCTCACCGCTGCGTCCGCCGAAGACGACGGCAACACGCACGGTTGACTTGTCAGAACTGGGCACGGAGGGGCCGGTTTCCTGGAGGGCTGTCATAGGTCCCACGCTACCGCGCTGCGCCCCACATGCTGATAATGCACAACGAACCCGGGATAAAGCCGGCCTCCACACCCCTGGGAGGCTAGGCCTGCGACGGTGCCGCGTGCACGCCCTCGGCCTTGCGGGGACGAGCCAGCAGCGCGTCAGTGACCTGTGCAACGCTGGCGGCGCCCTCGACGACGGTGACGACCCCGGCGGTGATGGGCATGTCCACGCCGTGGGCCCGGGCCAGGTCCAGGACGGCGCGGGCCGACTTGGCGCCCTCGGCCACGCCCCGGGAGGCCGCAGCGGCCTCGGCAACGCTCATCCCCTCGCCGAGGTGGCGGCCGAAGGTCTGGTTGCGGCTCAGGGGCGAGGAGCAGGTGGCCACCAGGTCCCCCATGCCGGCCAGCCCGGAGAAGGTCTCCGGCCGAGCCCCGAGCTTGAGGCCCAGGCGGGTGATCTCCACCAGGCCCCGGGTGATGATCGTGGCCTTGGAGTTGTCGCCCAGGCCCCGGCCCGCGGCCGCGCCGACGGCCAGGGCGATGACGTTCTTGACCGCGCCGCACAGCTCGACGCCCAGGACGTCGGTGTTGGTGTAGGGACGGAAGGTGCCGGTGGCGCACAGGGAGGCGATCCGGGCGGCGACCTGCTCGTCGTCGGCGGCCACGACGGTGGCGGTGGGCTGACCCGCAGCGATCTCGTCGGCGAGGTTGGGGCCGGAGACGACCACGACGCGGGAGGAGTCGATGCCCAGGGCCTCGGCCAGGACCTCGCTCATGCGCAGCCCTGTACCCAGCTCGATGCCCTTCATGAGGGAGACGGCCACGGCGTCGTCGGCCAGGGCACCCCTGAGGGGCTCCAGGACGCCCCGGGCCTCCTGGGAGGGCACGGCCACGACGACGATGCTCGCCCCCGTGACGGCCTGGGCCAGGTCGGTGGTCGCCTTCAGGCCCTGCGGCAGGCGGTGACCGGGGACGTAGCGCTCGTTGGTGCCGGCATTGATCTCCTCGGCCACCTCCCGGCGCCGGGCCCAGATCGTCGTCGGGGTGCCGGCCTGGGCCAGGAGGCCGGCGAAGGTGGTGCCCCAGGCTCCTGAGCCGATGACGGCCGCGGCCGGGCGCAGCGGCGCACTCGTTGCGGGTTCGACGCCGTTCACTGGCCCTCCTCCTGAGTGTCCGCCTCGGGCAGCGGGTCGGGGCGGCGCACACCGATCTTCCCCTTGCCGGGGTCGCCGTCGTAGTGCATGTCGAAGGGGCGGGGGGCCTTCTCCCCGCGGAGCTGCTCAACCAGGGCAGTGATGGCTCGCATGATCTCGGCGGTGCAGGCGCGCACGGCCTCGCGGTCCTGGGTGTCCCGCCCGAAGCGGGACAGATCCATGAGCTCACCGATGGTGACGCGCACGTCCTTGCGGGGGAAGGGGTGGAAGGAACGCCCGTAGGTGTCCAGGATCTCGTGGGCGCCCCACTGCCCCATGGGCAGGACGGGGGCGCCACTGGTCATGGCCAGCCGGGCCGCCCCGGTCTTGGCCACCATCGGCCACTTGAGGGGGTCGCGGGAGAGCGTGCCCTCGGGGAAGATCATGATGGCGCCGCCGTCGGCCAGGACCTCACTGGCGGCCTTGAGGGCCGTGGCCGCGTTCTGGGTGCCCCGCTGGACCGGGATCTGGCCGCCAGCCCGCAGGATGGAGCCGAGCACCGGCACCTTGAACAGGGTGGACTTGGCCAGCGAGTAGACGGGGACATCAGCATCGACCAGGGCTCGCATGGCCGTGAGCGAGTCGAGGTCGGTCAGGTGGTTGGCCACGGCGATGAAGCCGCCCTCACGGGGGATGTTCTCCAGGCCGGTCACCTTCTGCTTGGAGACCATCTTGAGGAACGGGATGATCGCCCCGCGCGCGGCGAAGCGGTAGAACGGGGTCATGGGGCGTGTTGCAGGCACGGGTGAACTCTATCCGCTTCAGCGCTCTGAACGCGGCTGTCCGAGCCGGGCCCGCCGCCCGCACGGGCCCCCGCCTCGCGAATCCACGGGCGAGGGCAGGCCCGCCTCAGGCCAGGCGGGTGACGGCGGCGTTGAGGGACTCCAGCTTGGACATGAAGTGCTCGTAGCCACGGTCGATGAGGTTGACTCCCTCGACCCGGCTGGTGCCCTCGGCGGTCAGGGCCGCGATGAGGTGGGAGAAGCCGCCGCGCAGGTCGGGCACGACGATGTCGGCACCGGTCAGCGGCGTGGGCCCGGAGATGACCGCGGAGTGGTAGAAGTTGCGCTGGCCGAAGCGGCACTCGGTGCCACCCAGGCACTCGCGGTAGACCTGGATGGTGGCCCCCATCTTGCACAGGGCGCCGGTGAATCCGAATCGGTTCTCGTAGACGGTCTCGTGGACGATGGACAGGCCCTGGGCCTGGGTGAGCGCCACGACGAGGGGCTGCTGCCAGTCGGTCATGAAGCCGGGGTGGACGTTGGTCTCCACCACGATCGACTTCAGGTCACCGCCGGGGTGGTAGAAGCGGATGCCCTCATCGGTGACGTCGAAGGCGCCCCCCACCTTGCGGAAGGTGTTGAGGAAGGTGGTCATGTGGCTCTGGTGGGCTCCACGCACGAACACGTCCCCGCGAGTGGCCAGGGCGGCCGAGGCCCAGGAGGCGGCCTCGATGCGGTCCGGCAGGGCCGAGTGGGTGTAGCCGCACAGCTCGTCAACGCCCTCGACGTGGATGGTGCGGTCGGTGTCCACCGAGATGATGGCGCCCATCTTCTGCAGGACGTCGACCAGGTCCATGATCTCGGGCTCGACGGCGGCGTTGCGCAGCTCGGTCAGTCCGTGCGCGCGCACAGCGGTGAGCAGGGTCTGCTCGGTGGCTCCGACCGAGGGGTAGGGAAGCTCGATGACGGTGCCCTTGAGACCGTTCGGCGCGGTGAGCCGGATGCCCTGGGCCTGCTTGTCGACCGCGGCGCCGAACTGGCGCAGGATCTCCAGGTGGAAGTCGATGGGGCGGTCACCGATACGGCACCCACCCAGGTCGGGGATGAAGGCCTCCCCCAGGCGGTGCAGGAGCGGACCGCAGAAGAGGATCGGAATACGAGAGGAGCCGGCGTGCGCGTCAATGTCGGCCATGTGGGCCGACTCGACCTTGGACGGGTCCAGCTGGAGGATGCCCTCGCGCTGGTCATAGTCGATGCTCACGCCGTGCAGGCTCAGCAGCCCCGAGACCACGTCGACGTCACGAATGAGCGGGACGTTGCGCAGCACTGAGGGAGTCGACCCCAGCAGCGCTGCCACCATCGCCTTGGGAACCAGGTTCTTGGCTCCGCGGACGGTGATCTCACCAGTCAGCGGGCGACCACCCTCGACCTGGAGCAGACCGTCGACCATGCACACCTCCATGCGTCATCTGGGCGTGCCGCGCGCGTGAGCCGCTCACCCATCCCCGCGCAGGCGCGCGAGGCCGTCCCAGCATAAGCGCACCGAAGGGGCTCCCAGGACCTTTTTCAGGGCCGTATCAGGTGGCCTTCGACTCACAGAAAGTCCCGATTAATCCCACTCGACACCGTGCCAATACCGATGAAACTCGCAGGACAGGCTCGTCCGCGCCCCCGTTACCAGCTCTCCCGGTCCCACTCAGGACCGGGGCATATCCGCGGCCCGGGCCGAGACGACCTCCTGGGCCGGCAGGTGCCTGGCCGGCAGGGTGCGCGGCTTGAAGGCCGGGCGGGCCTCCTCGTAGGCGCGGATGGCGTCCTCCTGGGTGAGGGTCAGGGAGATGTCGTCGAGCCCCTCCATGAGAATCCAGCGCACGTAGTCGTCGATGGAGAAGGCACAGCGGAAGGAACCGGCCTCGACCGTGCGGTTCTCCAGGTCCACCGTCACCTCGGTGCCCGGCTCGGTCTCAAGGATCTTCCACAGCTGCTCGCAGTCCTCCTGGGAGACCACGCCGGCCACCAGTCCCTGCTTGCCGGCGTTGCCGCGGAAGATGTCGGCGAAGCGCGGTGCCAGGACGACCTTGAACCCGTAGTCCTTGAGCGCCCACACGGCATGCTCCCGCGAGGAGCCCGTGCCGAAGTCGGGACCGGCGACGAGCACCGAGGCCCGCTTGTAGGCCTCCTGGTTGAGGATGAAGTCGGGCTCACCGGCCCGCCAGGAGGCGAACAGGGCGTCGTCGAAGCCCGTGCGGGTGATGCGCTTGAGATACACCGCCGGGATGATCTGGTCGGTGTCGACGGCGCTGCGCCGCAACGGGGCGCCGATGCCGGTGTGTCGGATGAACTTGTCCACGGTCTTTGAGCTCCTTGCGTCTACTCGGCCCCTACCGGGCCTGTCCTCGCCTGTATGCCTTCATCTCCTGCGCGCCGGCCCCTACTGGACGGTTGCCTCAGGCGCGGCGGAGACCGGCGCAATCGCCGAGACCGTCGGGATATCACCCGAGTCCTGCGCGACCTCGGGACGCGGCGGCAGGTCCCCCGGGGCCGACAGCGCCCCGCGCACGGCGGTGGCCGCGGCGACGACGGGCGAGACGAGGTGGGTCCGTCCGCCCTTTCCTTGACGCCCCTCGAAGTTGCGGTTGGAGGTGGAGGCCGCACGCTCCCCGGAGGAGAGCTTGTCGGGGTTCATAGCCAGGCACATGGAGCAGCCGGCGTTGCGCCACTCGGCGCCGAAGCTCGTGAAGATCTGGTCCAGGCCCTCCGCCTCGGCCTGCAGACGCACTCGGGCCGAGGCCGGCACCACGAGCATGCGCAGCCCCTCGGCCTTCTTGCGCCCGCGCACCACCTCGGCGGCGGCCCGCAGGTCCTCGATGCGGCCGTTGGTGCACGAGCCGATGAAGACGGTGTCAACCTTGATGTCGCGCAGAGGCGTTCCCGGAACGAGGTCCATGTACTCCAGGGCCCGTTCGGCGGCCAGCCGCTCGGTGGCGTCGGCGATGTCCTCGGGGTCGGGGACCCGCGCGGACAGTGGCAGACCCTGTCCGGGATTGGTCCCCCAGGTGACGAAGGGCTCGATGTCCTCGGCCTGCAGCACCACCTCGGTGTCGAAGACTGCGTCGGGATCGGTGCGCAGGCTGGACCAGTACTCCACGGCGGCGTCCCAGTCCTCGCCGACGGGGGCGTGAGGACGGCCCTTGAGGTAGTCGAAGGTGGTCTGGTCCGGGGCGATCATGCCGGCCCGGGCCCCACCTTCGATGCTCATGTTGCAGATCGTCATCCGGGCCTCCATCGAGAGCTGCTCGATGGCCCGCCCGCGGTACTCGATGACGTGCCCCTGGGCCCCGTTGGTACCGATCTTGGCGATGATGGCCAGGATGATGTCCTTGGCCCCGCTGCCCGAGGGCAGCTCACCGTCGATGGTGACGCTCATCGTCTTGAAGGGGGCGATGGGCAGGGTCTGGGTGGCCAGGACGTGCTCGACCTGGGAGGTGCCGATGCCGAAGGCGAGGGCCCCGAAGGCGCCGTGGGTGGAGGTGTGGGAGTCGCCGCAGACCACGGTCATGCCGGGCTGGGTCAGGCCCAGCTGCGGGCCGACGGCGTGGACGATTCCCTGGTCGGCGTCCCCCAGGGAGTGCAGCCGCACCCCGAACTCGGCGCAGTTGGCACGCAGGGTCTCGATCTGAGCGCGGCTGGTGACGTCGGCGATCGGCAGGTCGATGTCCACAGTGGGGGTGTTGTGGTCCTCGGTGGCGATCGTCAGGTCGGGGCGACGGACCGGGCGTCCGGCCAGACGCAGCCCCTCGAAGGCCTGGGGGCTGGTGACCTCGTGGACCAGGTGAAGGTCGATGTACAGCAGGTCGGGGGCGCCGTCGCTACCCTTGGACACCACATGATCGCGCCAGACCTTCTCGGCGAGAGTCATTCCCATCGACTTCATCCTCTCAGCAACAGTGTTCCCGATCCGCCCGCGCTCAACAGCGCCCGACGACGCCGCTGACCCGCGCAGACCGCACGAGGCGGCCGCGCCGCATCCGAGGCCATAGCCTTGGCCTGAAGGATGCTGACACTGCGCCGCTTCCCTGGCGGACCCTAACTTGAAATCTCATACCTTGAAATGCCAGTATCAGATTATGGACAGTCCCTCAGAGAACTCCCCGGAGAACGACAGCAGCGGCGTCGGCGTCATCGACAAGGCGGCCCTGGTGATGAGTGCACTGGAGTCGGGGCCGGCGACCCTGGCCCAGCTCGTGTCCACCACGCACCTGGCCCGACCCACAGCTCACCGCATCGCGGTCGCCCTGGAGTTCCACCGCCTAGTCACCCGCGACTCCCAGGGACGCTTCATCTTGGGCCCCAGGCTCACCGAGCTGGCCAGCGCCGCAGGAGAGGACCACCTCCTGTCCGCCGCCGGACCAGTCCTGGCGGCCCTGCGCGACAAGACCCACGAGTCGGCGCAGCTCTACCGCCGCCAGGGAGACGTACGCATCTGCGTGGCCAATGCCGAGCGCCCGATCGGGCTGCGCGACTCCATTCCCGTGGGCGCCACCATGTCCATGCAGGGCGGCTCGGCGGCCCAGGTGCTTCTCGCCTGGGAGGAGCCCGACCGCCTGCACCGGGGCCTGGTAGGGGCCCGCTTCACCGCCACCATGCTCTCGGCGGTCCGACGTCGAGGGTGGGCTCAGTCAGTTGGGGAGCGCGAGCCCGGGGTCGCCTCCGTCTCGGCGCCGGTACGCGGCCCCGGGGGCAAGGTGGTGGCCGCGATCTCGATCTCCGGCCCTATTGAGCGCATGGGGCGTCAGCCCGGCCGGGTTCACGGACACGTGGTCATGGCCGCGGCGCGCAGGCTCTCCGAGGTGCTCACCGACACCAGTGCCGTCTGACGGGAGTCGCACCTCATCCCCATCTCCGCGCCGACTGCGGCACCCACTGCCCCTCAGGCGCCGGCCAGGGCGATGGCGCGCCGGTAGGCATCGACGTGCATCTGCACCACTGTGCCCCACTCGGCCAAGGGGGCGACCTCGTAGTTGTGGGTCTTGATACGTTCGAGCAGCTCGTCGTCCCCCAGAAGAGTGGCGAGCTCGCGGCCCAGACCGGCGTCGTCGTCAGCGAGGAGGCCATCGACTCCGTCGGTGATGAAGTCGCGCACCCCGCTGGAGCGCCGAGCGACGACGGCCAGCCCCGCACTGCGAGCCTCCAGGGTGGAGATGCCGAAGGACTCGGCGGGCGATGTCTGCAGGTAGATGTCTGCGCGCGTGAAGGCCTGGGCGAGCTCAGTGCGCTCGACGCGCCCCACGAGCTCGATACGGTCGGCCAGGCCGGACTCGGCGACCTCATGGGTGAGTCGCTCACGCAGCGGGCCGTCCCCGTAGATCTTGAGGATCGCATCGGTGCCGGGGGTGCTCCTGACGGCCTGAGCGAAGGCGCGCACGACCTGCAGGGGGCGCTTGCGCTCGACCCATCGCAGGGAGGCCACGACCGTGACCGGTCGGTGAGGCCGTCGTTTCTGGGGACCGGGGCGCTCCAGGCGCCAGTCCTCGACGGTGATGCCGTTGGGCAGAACGGTGACGGGATCGTGAGCGCCGGCGCGGCGAACCTGGGCAGCGAGCATGGAGGACACGGCCGTCAGGTCGGCGCCACCGCGCTGCCACAGCCGCACGGGGCTGACAGATCCCAGCGCTCCGGCCACGCGCGCCCAGGGCCCCAAGACGCAGTGGAAGGTGACGGCCAGCGGGAGCCGCGCTCGCTGGGCCGCCGCGATTCCAGACCAGGCGAAGGGCGAGACGACGCCGACGTGGGCGTGAACGACGTCGGGGCGCAGGCGGGATAGGAGGTCGTCGAGCTCACGGCCGGCTCGAGGATGAACGGGCAGCTCACTGGGCAGGTGCGCGGTGGTGCGGTAGACGGGGAAACCATCGACCCTTTCGACGCTGCGGCCACGACCGTCACCGACCGGCGTGGCGGTGATGACGGCGGGCTCGTGGCCGGCCAGCCTCAGGTTGCGGGCGAGATCCCGCACCTGAGTCTCGATGCCGCCCAGCCTGGGCGCATAACAGTCGGAGACGATGAGGACGCGCATTGCCTCAGTCTGCCACGTCCTGCTTGGGCGCATGTTCCTGACGGAACCCTCATACCGCGTGGGCCCTCGTCGGCCGGTGACGTCAGCTGGTCGCCTCGGCACTGCGCAGCGCGGCGATGGCCTTCTCGAAGTCCTCCAGGGAGTCGAAGGAGGAGTAGACCGAGGCGAAGCGCAGGTAGGCGATCTGATCCAGCTCACGCAGAGGGCCCAGGATCGCCAGCCCGACGTCGTGGGAGTCGACGATCGCCTGGCCTCCGGCGCGGATGGCCTCCTCAACCTGGTGCGCCAGAAGCGCGAGCTGATCGTCGGAGACGGGGCGTCCCTGGCAGGCTCGCCTGACCCCGACCACGACCTTGTCCCGACTGAAGGGCTCGACGACGCCGGAGCGCTTGCGGACCGACAGGCTGGCGGTCTCCAGAGTGGTGAATCGGCGCCCGCACTGCTGACACTCACGACGACGACGGATGGAGGTGCCGTCCTCAGCGGTCCGGGAGTCGACAACGCGCGAGCCGTCATGACGACAGAAGGGGCAGTGCACGCCTACAACCTCCGAACTCACTGGACTACGTGTCAGTCCATCGGAGAGTAAACGTCCGGCGGGCCGCCCCGCAAGCCCACCTCGAGGGCCGACCCCCGCACCGGTTCTCACGCCGTAGGAATCTCAAGCGTCTGCCCGGCACGGATGGTGGTTCCCTTCAGGTCGTTGAGCTCGGCGATCCGGGCAACCATCCCCGGGACGTCCGCGGTCCCGCTCGCCTCGGCGATGTCCCACAGGGACTGACCGGGACGAACCACCGTCGTGGTGGTATCCGCAGGCACCTGCGCAACCGCCGTGGCGGGGCCCGCCCAGGCCATGCCCGCCAGGGCCCCGATGGCCAGTCCACAGCAGGCGAGCACGAGGGCCGCGGCGACGACCGCGAGACCACCACGAAGAAGCCGCAGCCCCGCTGGGGAGCGCACCTCCGTCTCCGCCGCCTCCCGCGGGCGGGATGGGACGGACTCGCTCTTGCCAGGACGCCGAGCGGCGCCGCCTGTCCGGCCCTCCTCCTGCAGGGCGCTACGTCGCAGCCCGGCGGCCCGCACCGCCGGATGCTGCGGGGCCAGCCTCTCCAGCTCTGAGCGACGGCCTCGCAGGGCAGCGGGCGCCGCGGGGCGACGCATTGGCGGCACCGCCGGCAGCACTGGGACACGAGCGGATGCGGACACGGGGCGCTGCGCGCCCTCGACGCTACGCCGCACAGGAGCCTCGGGGACGAAGTCGTCAGTGACCAGCCTCAGCCGGGGCCGACGGGAGAGCTGCCCGCCAGCCCGGCCGCTGGCCGACACGGCGACGGGCTCAACACTCCGAGCCCGAGAAGCCTGACGGGACGGGAGCGGGATGGCGATGGCACTCACGGCAACCTCCTGAACACGTGTTCGACGAACGTTTGTTCGATACATTAGCGCCTGAGGGGCAACACGTCCAGCACGTCTTCGAACATGTGTTTGAATCGTGGTCGCGTCGCCGGTAGGCTGGTCGTGTCCAAGACGATCACGGACCACCGACATCTATTCCGCGCCCTTGACGCCCCCGGGCCTGAGGGTTGTCCGGCAGGGAGGGCCAGGACTATGAGCACCACAGCACGCCAGGGCGACTCATCGACCCCGATGCCGCACGCCGGAGCCGGCGGTGCTGAGCAGATCAGTGCAGAAGCGGTCATGGAGGCCGTCAACGACCTCGACAAGCGCGCCCGCGCGGTCTATGAGGCCGTCCGCGCGGCCATCGCCGCCCATGGCTACCCGCCCTCACTGCGTGAGATCGGCGAGCAGGTGGGCCTGACCAGCCCCTCCTCCGTCAAGCACCAGTTGGACAAGCTCGAGCGCCTGGGCCTGGTGCGCCGAGACCCCAATCGCCCTCGGGCGATGGAGGTGGTCTCCGCCGACAGCGCCCCGAGCGGCCGCGCGGCCACCCCCGGCGGCGCTCACGTCACCTCTCTTGACTCCCCCAGCGTCCCCGGCGTCGAGGACGGGGAGGCGGTCGCCGTTCCGCTGGTGGGGAGGATCGCCGCCGGGGCCCCGATCCTGGCGGAGCAGGAGGTCGCCGATGTCATGGCCCTGCCCCGCCGCCTGACTGGAGAGGGCGAGCTCTTCATGCTGGAGGTGCACGGGGACTCGATGATCGAGGCCGCCATCTGTGACGGCGACTGGGTGGTGGTGCGCTCCCAGCCCGACGCGGCCAACGGCGAGATCGTGGCGGCCATGATCGAGGACGTCGACGGCGCCTCGGCCACGGTCAAGGTGCTCTCGCGGCGCGACGGCCACCAGTGGCTGCTCCCCCGCAACTCCAGCTACGCCCCGATCGACGGAGACCAGGCCACGATCATGGGCAAAGTGGTCACGGTGCTGCGCGCCCTGTAGGCACGCCAGGGCCGCATGACAGAAGGACCGCCCCATTGATCGGGGCGGTCCTTCCGCGTTTCAGACCGGTGGCTCAGTAGCCCAGGCCACGTGCGACCTCGCGCAGGTGGTCGGCGGAAGCGGTCAGACGCTCCTTCTCCTCGGAGGTCAGGGGCAGCTCGAGGCGACGCCCGGCGCCCTCACGTCCCACGATCGTGGGGACGGCCATGCACACGTCGGAGATGCCGTGCCAGTCGTCCAGCAACGGGGAGATGGTCAGCACCCGCTGCTCGTCGTTGAGGACGGCGCCGATGATGCGCTGCACGGCCAGGCCGACGGCGTAGTTGGTGGCGCCCTTGCCCTCGATGATGCGGTAGGCGGAGCGGACCACGTCGTGGGCGATGCGCTCACGCTTGGACTCGTCGAACACGCCGCCGTCAAGGGTGGTGCCCCACTGGGTGATCGGCACACCGCCGATCTCGGTGGAGGACCACAGGGGCACCTCGGAGTCGCCGTGCTCACCGGCGATGTAGCCGTGGATGTTCTGGACGGCCGTGCCGGTCTCCAGGGAGATGAGGTACCGCATCCGGGCGGTGTCCAGCACCGTGCCGGAGCCGAAGACCTGGTTCTCGGGCAGACCGGTGATCTTCTTGGCGCAGT
>ERZ772967.2631-NODE-2631-length-11419-cov-2.332277_pt1 | contig 11419 bp, 8 predicted proteins | sample MGYA00511677_ERZ772967 | MGnify/ENA primary metagenome ERZ772967 (study PRJEB29015, sample SAMEA2737931) | human oral metagenome | biome: human oral; feature: human-associated habitat; material: dental | place: China | collected 2146 ...
TGATAATAGATTCAAGTCAGACTAAAAAAATCGTTGTAAAGCATTATGATAAAACTAAAAAAGATAAAACTTTAAATTATGAAAATAAATTTAATGGTAAATTTTTGGATACTTCAGTTGGTATATTGAAATTGGAAGGAAAAAGTTATATTTTGGATTATATTTATAATGCAGGGCTTGGGAGCATAACTGGAAGTGGATTTGGAATGCTGGAAAAATTGAAATAATTTGAATTAGGAAAAGGTAGAAAAATGAGTGATGAAAAAATAAAATTGAAATTGAAGGATTGGTTATTTAATGCTGGATTACTAGGATTTATAAATATTCTTGGAGAAGAAGCAAAGAATAGTGGAGAACTGGAAATTGATGATGAAAAACGTGATGAATCAGTTAAACTAACAGATTTTCGAGAACATATTCAACAGTGTGTTCTTACATGGGCGCGTACAGCTGTGTTCTATGGCGTAGGCTCTTTCACTCAATAAAGGACAAAATATTTATGAGAAAACGTCGAAGCAAAAGAGATTTGGTGCAACGAGTAGCCCGCAAGGCCAACATTCGTGTGGATGTGGTTGAAGATGTCATTAACAGTCTGATAGATGTTTCCATGGAGGAAATGGTAAACAAAGGCGAGTTTGGTATTTCTGATTTGTTCATGGTGGAAGCAAGAGATTGGGCAGGGTACAAAGTGGGCGATTCAGTGGTACCTTCCCGTCCTAGACTTGTGGTTACTCTCGCCAAGAAGGTGAAAGCACTTTGGAAATTCCGTTGGGATGTTTTGGGTGGAGAGACTGGAATCATTACCAAAGACAATTGGCGCGATGTTCCAATATATGAAAAATCAAAGACCATTTCCAAAAACTCTGCGGGAAAACCGTCAACACCACCAATTCGCAACATACAAAATGAGGATTACAACCCATTTTTGGATGATGATGACAGCTGATAGTGACTGATATTTGTCCTGTTCACAACATTTTATTGAGAAAGAGTGATGGGATGAGTGCAAAACTGACTTACGCTTCTTTGCCCGTGGAAATCAAGAAGATAGCGAATGAATCGTTAGGGCTTGGTGTGCTTAAGTCTCTTTTCAACTATTCCCACACTTATCACTTGATGATTAAAATTTCGGATGGGGCATTTATCGGTTTTGTGCTGTACCACTTCCACAATACACGCTTGACAGGTGGGAGAACCTATGTCACAGGTGTTATTGATGCAGTATGCGTTTCCACTCCATATCGTCGAGAAGGATTTGGAACATTGCTGACTTTTGGAGCATTACGAAAAATGTCTTCATATGGAGTTGACCGTGTTGAAATGATTTTGAAAACCCCCAATACCAATGACCGAGACGATGAACCTGGCGTTCCGCTTATTGGTAATGAAGATTTGTTGTATTGTTTAGGTTTTCGAAAAATTAAAACCTATGACAATTATTATGAACAAAAATCTAAAAAATACAATTATGATTGTTTGTTCTGTGGAAATCGACCTGATACATGTAAAGCAATTCTCTATGCTATAAACGATAAAGATATGTCTGGTAATAAAGCTTGAATGACGATAACTCACACAAGGGGAGACGAGGTATATGCAAACCTCACGTAAACAGTCTAAAGGTGCTTCCTACATGGGGTTCGGGAGTCATCCCACCCAAGGTACTACTCGTTTTCGTGCTGCCCTTAAATCGCTTCTCAGCGGTGCCTTGGCCGTTTTATTCTTAATCGTTACCATAACTTCTGTTTTCGTTAATTCCTCCAAGACCGCATTTGCTGACGAAAACGATGCTAAAGACAAAATCAACAAAGCTGCTGATTCATATATTGTCAAAAAAGACAACCCTGAAGACTCGTTTTACTCCACAATGGACAAATTCGACAAAGAAGGTGGAGCAACACGAGAAACCAATACTTTTGCTTCAGTAATTCAACGAATCTTGACTACTTCGTATATGAACGAAACAAGCACTGGTTCAGCAGCCGGAGGAGCGCCAAACGGTATCAACGGTTCAGGCAAAAACTGTGATGTAAACATTTCAACAGCTGGAACTCCTCTATACCACAACTGTGACGTACCAAATCTTGGAACTGAACTATTTCAGGACCTTTTAGGATTTATTGCACGAACTGGACCACAATATGCGGAAGTGGAGAATGCCACATTGGATGCTGCCTGGTTTGGTTTGCCCAGTAATCTTCCTGGTGGTGGTGCTCCGGTAGACCCTAGTGCCAGAACAGTGAAATACACAGCACTAGAGACTTTTGGTTACAACATGAAATTCACCAATTATCTGGGTGAATGGGACCATGTAAAAGTGATGACAGCAGCCAGAGCATTGTCAAATTTCGGTTTCATGGATAATCTTACAATGTCTGTTACGGCTATCGCTAATGGTATAGCTGGGGGCGTTGACCGTGCTGCGACCAATTTCTCCAACAGTATTTCCAATGGTGACGTTCTGGGCGCTATTGGTGGTATGTTCACTGGGTTTTTTGAAGGAGCGACTTCAGCGACACTAAACTCCATCCTGGATACATCAGACCTAAATGTCTTTAACACATACGCTTGGTATCGGATAGGGTATGGGGGCACACTATATCAGGCACGGGAATTGACCAGTACAGAAGTTGCTGCAAATGCCAAATCTCAACTTATTAACATGTTGAGTAATTCTTCCCCTGATAAATCAAAAGTTCCTGATGATTTGCAATCAATTCAAGGTGGTCCTCCAGCCCCGAAAGAAGCAATTGCTCAATGTACTTTCGTCAATTCTAGTGGTAGTAATGAAGCATGGGGGAACACAAGCATTGCACCAGGTCCGACAGAAGATGAATGTAAAACGGCTGCTAAAGCTGCATATGATACACGTCAAGCAGGCAGTAACCCACCCGCCAATGACAATGCAGATTATGTTTGGTCAAAAGATGGCACACAAAAAGCAGAGACATTAGCTGCGTGGAAAGAAGCCAATAAGACATTGTTTGATGCGGCTGAAAAATATGGTATTTCCTGCACTTTGGATACAGACGAAAACAATCGTGCCACGAATTTGGCTACTTTCAATGCCTGTTGGCCGGATGCTTGGGATAAAGCAGCTGAAAAAGCTCAGAAAAGTAGTCAAACTGAATCCAATGACAAATGGATTAAAGAACAGTTGACAGAAGCCAAACTTCGGGAATGGGTACAAGCTGACCCAAGTAGAAACTTCAATGCTCCGTGGAATCGTTTTGTTTGTACTGACGCTAAAGGGAAAGACATAAAAGATGGTCCAAATCCAGTAATGCTGTATGACCATAATGGAAACCTCAACCCTAAATGTCAAGCAACACGTCCGCCAATTCAGGATGGGTTTTTTGGGAACGGTTATGTCAACGGTCAAGAAAAACCTGGACTTGATACACGATATGGTTTGGTTGACAAATCCATTTTCTCCTCACTAATACCTATGAGCAGTATCACGACCTCTCTTGCCAGTATGGGGTTGGGTGTATCTATTTTCTTCACGCGTGTTTCCAATACTGTGATTAACCTTTCATTCAGCCCAGTTTTTGAAACACTTGGATTGGATAATCTGGTTGTCAAACTAATTGGAGGTTTCCGTGATAGTGTATTTTTCCCATTAGTAGCTTTTGCTGTAGCCATTGCAGGATTGATGGCATTGTGGAGCGCTGGTAAGAACAAAGATTATAAACGTCAGGCTGTGAGTTTGTTGTTGATGACAGGAACGATTATGACTGGGGTTTTCCTCATGTATCGTCCGGAACAAACTTTGAAGATGATTGATGGCGTTCCTGCACAAGTTGAGGCTGCTGTTATTGGGTCGATTTATTCTGTTGGTAATTCAGAAGGTGATGAGGTTTGCACGGCTTCAGGTACAGTAGCCACTGACAAAAATGTTGGTTTGGATGGGCGTACTTTGGATTATGGGCCTCATGAATCAACTCGTAGATTAATGTGCGAGAATTGGCGTGTTTTTGCTTTCAATTCATGGGTGCATGGGCAGTGGGGAACCAATTTTGACCATTTGTATGCATCCAATACTAATTATCCTAATCGTATGAACAACACCAATGGTAGTTTGGTTGGTGATGCTTCCATTAACATGGGTGGTGGCGTTACAGTCAAAAACTGGACTCTGTATCAGCTTCAAACCACATCTTCTGGTACAGCATCACATCCTGACCCAAGCAGACCATCTGGAAACATTGACCGCAACTTCTATCGTTTGGTTGACCTTCAAGCTGGTCCCAATGGTGGCGCAGGAACAGATGGACGTTACCTGAACACATGGGCTGGCAAAGATATGGGCGCTCGAATGCAAGTGGGAATGCTTTCGCCTCTGGTCAGCGGATTGGGAATGGTCACTGTTTTAGCATATACAATTACGAAGATTCAGATTGTTTTCGTGACATTAATCATGTTACTGATTCTGCCTCTCATGTTTTTGATTGGAATTCACCCTACACAAGGACGGATGAAACTCAAAGGATACGTGGGAACAATTATTGGTCTTATCATCCAACGAATTGTGCTTGTGTTGGTGATGGCAGTCATGTTCCGTGTACTGGTCGGTTTTGGTAATGCATCAACCAATTATTTACTCAATTCTCTCATGCTGGTTGTAACCTGTCTCATCTTCCTTCGTTTGAAAAAACCTATTTTGACAATGATTTTTGATGGTATCAGTGCCAAGATGGGAGCGCCTGTAGGAGGACAGTTTGTAAGTGACCCTGATGGTTGGCGCAGGAAACACACATTGGAGCGTGGAGGACTAATTTCAAACGCATTGGCACGAACTGGTACAACTGTTTCCGGATTGGCTACAGGCGCTATTGGCGGATACTTGTCTGGTGGCGTTAAAGGTATGGCAGCTGGTGCGAAAGAATCAGCCAAGTACGAATTGGCTAGTCTTCGTAACAAACAACGTCGTCGTGGTTTCCGTATAGCTGAAACTGCACTGAAAGCCGCTAAACAAGGTAAAGAAGACACTCAGAAGAAACTGCGTGAGCATGATGATTTCAAAGCTACATCCAATGAGGTTTTGAAAGGGACAAAAGCGTATCAAGATTATGAACGAGAATTAGAAGCATGGCACAAGTTGGAGGATGCGGATGTTGATGGGCGCAAAATTAAAATTGATGCAGAAGGCCATGAGGTGATGAAACCGAAAGCCCCATCAATGAAGAGCGGGTCCATGTCTAGAACCACCCGTAGAATCGCTAAAGCCACTGAACTGCAACAGAGTTTGGACGCGAAGAAAGCTAAATTTGAATCAGAAACATATGCTGAATCCTCTAACCTGGAACGTGCTGCACAACGGATTAATGATTTCCATGAGGACCGTAATGCCGTCATGGAACACATTGACGAAGCACGCGAAACCAGTAGCGAATCTGAAACCCCACGACAAACACGTCAGCGTAAACGTATACAAGCTCAACAAGAACGCTTGGATAAGAAGATGGCGCATTTGTCAAAGACCGAAGACAGATTCCATCAAAGAGATATGATGGTAGAGCAGCTGAATGGTTTGTTTGCTCGTGCCAGAGCTTCCGAAAAACAAGCCAAAGAACGTATTGAAGACCGAGGAGGAAAATCGGATGACAACTAATAAAGCGTCATACATCGATTCTTCTCGTACAGTTACACGAACATCCAAAAATAGCCTAAAAATTATTACAACTCTAATTGCAACAACACTATTGGGTGTTTTAGGATTATCAAGCTTCTTAACAGTTCATAATGCCAAAAAGGCAGAAGCATTTGACATCACACAATGGGTGATGTGTGATGTTCTGCCGGAACCTGCCGCAACTGCTTATCAGTGGGCTCAAACTTCTGACATTCCTTTCCTGTTTCGGTCCAAAAGTGCTGTCACATCAGGTAATGACAATGTGGAAACAGGTTTGAACTGGATTCTCAACCTTTTTGGTCCAGGTTTCAAGAAAATCAATGAAGATATCACGGGACATACATTGGATGGAGTGACACCAAACCCTAATGGGGGTAATGGTACAACCACTCCACCCACAACATCTGGGGAGAAAAACTACAACAAAGGCGTCAAAGTAAACCCATATGACAGATTTGGTGTGGCAGGTTTGCAATACACAGCATATATTGGTGAATGGAAGTACATGGTAATTGATGCATGTAATTCTAAAACCGCGCCAAGTGACCCCAAAGCAAATTTGTATTATGAGCAGCGTTTGGAACCACGCAGTACTTGGGAGGATATGACTAATTCCTCTGATATCCGAACAATACAATTCAACAAAGGTTTAGGTAGTCAATTATCCACTGGTATTAATGACGTCATGGCAAATGGTATTTTCAACATTACGAAAACCATGGTAGTCATAACTATTGGTCTTATCAACTTTGCTTTTTCCGATGTGACTGAAGTTATGGGACTGAATGCTCTCATTGGCGGAAAAGGTGGCATATTTGATGCACTGTATCAAGGTGTATTCACTCCTCTCATTGTCATAATTTTTGCATTGACAGGATTGCACATCTTTTATACCGGAATTGTTAAAAGACAGTACCGTAATGCGTTGAATGGGTTGCTTCGTTCTCTTTTCATGTATATGGCAGCTATTGTCATTGCAGCTGCTCCTACATTCTGGATTGGTCTACCTAACAAAATTGCTGTGGTAGGGCAGTCACTTTTATTGTCAGCAGTTAATTCAGAACTTGTCAATGGTAATGAGTTGTGTGCAACCGACATTGGTAGCCATAAAACGAAAATCATTGATGGGAACAAAAAGGATGAGCAAGATATTCTGACACAAGCTTCTGCCAATATGCGTTCAGCGGTTGGATGTCAGTATTGGCAAACTTTCTTGGTACGTCCTTGGGCCGAAGGTCAGTTTGGTACTGATTGGAACAAGTTGTGGGCAAAAGGGAAAATAGCTTCTTGGGCTGGAAGTGGTGCTTCAGACATTGATAATGGTAATGAGGAGCAGGTCGGAACTGCTGAGGTGCCTTTAGGTGATGGTTCTGTGGTGAACAACTGGGCCATTTATCAAATCAGTACACAAACCAATGTTCATGTTCCTATGGGTCACGAAGGAGAAACTAGTAAATACACTTCTGGTGTTGCTAATGACTGGTGGCGTATTGTTGATGCCATGGCCAATTATCAAGAAGAGCAAATTGAAACATCAGTGTCCGGAAGTGGTCCAAATGGTGGTACTACATCTGTTAAATACACTGTTCCAAAAGCTACCACACCAGTTCCTTATTGGGATACATGGGTGGGTAATAATTCCTTCAACAGGGTATGGGCTGCTTCGTCTTCAGTAGTGGTTGCGGCTGTTGGTTTGTCAGTACCGTTCGTGTTTGCTGTAATGTCAGCTATTTATGCATTTGGGTTGGCTCTATTGATGGCTTTTGCTCCTATCATGCTCTTGTGTGGGTGTTGGGCGAATCGCGGTTGGGAGATTTTTAAAGGTTATGGTGAGCTTGTTCTCAACACTATTGGGAAACGATTGGCCACTGGGATTCTTTTGGCTATTTCCATTGCGTTGACAGTTAGCGTGATTCGTATGATGGATGATACTAGTCTGTCGTGGGCACAGGGAATGGTTATTCTTATTTTGTTGGCTGTGCTGTTGTTCAGGAGTCGTCACAAGATTATTGACTCCATGGCATCATTCCGATTCGCTTCGGCCAATTTGTCCAATACGGCAAATAGAATTGGGGAACGTTTTACTCGTGGTACCTCTAATCTGTTCAAAGGGTCTGGACGCATGGCTACAGCAATGACTGCTGGTGCTGTAGGTGCAAAAATGGCTGGTGGAAAGATAACAGATGGATTACGTAGCGGATTCAAGAATGAATTCACCAATATGAGCTATCGTAGTAATAATTTGTTTGCTCGTAATGCTGTAGCGTCCTATGAGACAGCAAAAACTATGGGCACTGACCCAAGTGAAGAGATTTTCAATGGTCAAAGTGCCTGTGCCAGCTGTGGAAAACTCATCCGTTATGAGGAAGACCAGAATGGTACAGCTATCTTCCAAGGCGGTCGTACTATGGATGGCAATATTCTGTGTTGGGAATGTTATTCTGATGGTGTTGACCCAGAAGCTTCAGAAGTTATTTTCCGTCGTGCTCCTGAATCTCCTCGTAACCAGAAAATGTCTCCACGTCAACGAGATGAGCGCAAGAAACTGGCGGATGCATATGACCAACGTTTCAAAGGTAGCACACAATTCCGCAGTAATTTCACTGACAATGTGACTCATGAACTGGTTAACGATTATGACAATCACTTGGATGTTTATGGTTTGACTCCATCACAACGAGCCAAGAAACTGCATGTTCTGTCAACCTCTATCAACTATGACATTGACAGTTACATGAAGACTGGAAAAATGCCTGATATTCCTGAATTCCTTGACTCCTATTTAGACCGTCAAACTATTTCATATGCTTGGCAAGAGAAACAATTTGACTATATTCGTGCATCTTATGCTGGAGCTATTATCAGCTGGTACAACGATGAAATAGGGCGCAAAATTGATACCGATTTGGACACGGTTTTGGAAAGCATCATGCATAATCAACGCAAAACCAATAAAGGCGTAACAGATGCGGATAAAACCGAAGAAACAATAGAAATCTAACCCGATTCCTGATTTGTTTTGCGATGAAATAGTATCAATTAAGTTAAATTTGCTTTTAGGAGAACCATTAAATGACTGATAAACGTCCGACGGAGTTCCCAGGCCTTGCGGATGCTCTTATTTGTGATTATATGAATGGTTTGGACCAAGTTATTGCATTACATGAACAATTGAGGTTACGTGCTGATGAGAGCAGAGTTCCCCCATTCTATCCAGACGAATTGATGAATCACATAAATTACACAATCATGGACAATGCTTGGTTGAAACAAAACTATGAATTCATTCGACTTGAATATTTGAAGTTGTGGATGGAGCTGTTAGCCACCGAAACTGGGGAATCACCCTATTACACAGAGGCGGAATTCCTTAATGGTGATGCAATTCGTGATTTGAACAGGCATTGATATTTGAATTTGAAACAACTTTTATCCCACGGATTGTTATGGTAAGGAATCATATATGGGGCTCAAAAACAAAATAGCTAGTGTGGTTCAAGGGTTTGGCGAGGAAACCATCAAAGTAGTTGACTACGATGAGAAGAAATCCAAAACTCTTCCAAAACCTAGAATTCGTAAACCTAAAACACGCAAAATCATGCCCCGAATTACTGCACCAAAAGTGGAGCCAATTATCGCAGAGAAGGATGAGGGTACTACAGGTTCCTCTGATTCAAACACATCTGAAACCGCATCATCAATACCAGAAAATATTGAAAACACAATGGTTGATGATGTAAAATCTGATGATGCATCCGCTTTCACAATCGATGATGATTACAACTATTCTCAAGCACAATCAAATACACATGACAAACATTCAGAAGTTCACACCACTGAGGATAGCTTGAAACCTGTGGATGAGAATGCTATCAAAGATGTGTTGGAAGTTCTACAAATTCCAGCAACCTTTGAAATTGACAATGACGTTTTCCTTCCAGAAGACCTTGTAGGCATCCAATTTGATTTACAAGTTCCTCAAGGTTACGAAATGGGACAAGTGGACAGTTTCCTATCTCAAGTAAAAACCACAGTATCCAAACTGGTGGAATTGCTGAAACTACGTAATGAACATATTGCAAAATTGGCAACAACTGTGGACAGATTACAGGTGGATGCGCACAATCTTCGTTATGAAGCAGAAATTGCCAATGGTATCAACATCATGCCAACAGCAAATCATGATGAACTGACGCTAGAAAATGAGCGGTTACGAGTTCTTGTACAATCATTGAAAGAACAAAATCAATCCAAAGATGATGGTCTCAGCAGCCAGGAACGACAGAAGTTTGAGTCTTTGCAGGATGAGTTCTCAGTGCTGTCAATCGAAAACCAAGAACTACATGATGAAGTGTATCAGTTGAAAAGCAATTTAGCTGCTTTACAAGAACGTTTGGAAGACCCAGATACGTTACCACCTGTTCAAAATGTTGATGATGGATACATGAACAATGCGGAAACAGATGAAGAATCATTGTTCACCGCTTCAGATGATGAGCCACTACCAAGTTTTTCTGGTATAGGGCTACCACATCAACCATTTAACAATAAAGCCAATGATGAAGCCCATGTTTCCAATTCTTCAAAGAATACCAATAACAGCCAAAATATGAGCACTGTCGAAATCATTGATGAATCCAAGACGTCACAACATATCACTTTTTTGAATGGTCAAGATGAAGACAGCGATGATGAACTAGATTTGTTGCAAGAGTGGAACCAGAACTGATGATTGACATGACATTTTTGGAAACAATGTTCACATTACATTTAGGGTCGCTTATCATTGGTCTTCTCCTGGTAAAACTATTCAAAACATCACTGCGAAAATTTTTGCCAATATATTTTCTTATGGTTTCAATTAATGCATTGAGTCATTATCTGGTTGACCAAGTGTTTCCATGGTTTCAACTATTCCAAGGTATTGTTGCATTAAGTATTGTTATTGTGTTGACTGGTTTATTGGGAAAACGTTTGAATTCTATGGACTATGGGGCGATTCTGGTTTTTCTGGGATTGTCACCATGGTATCTGGGTTGGCATTTTCAGGCTATTTTTGTTATGACAACATTAATCATGCTTGCTGGATGGGGCATGATTCGTCAAATGATTGTGTTGCATTCCATGGGTGAACGTCCCACATTGAATATTGCACAAATACCCAATCGTTTGAAGGAACGTTACAACGAGTTCCAGAATCGTTCTCGTGTTTCTTTCCCCATACCGATTTTGTGTTCTGCATTGATAACAGGTTTGTTCATGATTCTGCCCTGACAAGGTTTTTGTTTTCCAGTGTGATGATATTCGGCATGAACATTATTTGTTTATTCATGTCAACAAAGTTGGAGAACAATGAGCAAGGTAGAAGACAACCTGAACATTCCTCCCCTTCCCGAAAATGACAGTGATAAAACTCTTTCCATTGAAGAATTAATCACTGCTGATGCTAAGGACAGGGAGAAAGAAGATAAGGCCCTTAGACAGGCACAAAAACCTGAAAGGATTAAAAGGGCTGCCATTTTTGCAGGTGGGGGTTTAACTATTGCTGCTCTTGTTACCAGTTTGATTTTATGGAATCCGTTGGGGGGTAATCAAAATGTTGGTGATGGGGAACAGGATATGACAGATGCGACTGTGGCTGCGCCGTCTGTGCCACCTCCATCTGATGCGCTTACCCCTGAAGATTTCTACAGACAGGAAGGTTTGTTCTTTCCGACATCTATGGAGGATTGGCAAACAAAAAGCTATGAGGAACAAGACAAATCTGAGATAAAATCCAAAATT
>ERZ772967.2632-NODE-2632-length-11415-cov-6.264173_pt1 | contig 11415 bp, 8 predicted proteins | sample MGYA00511677_ERZ772967 | MGnify/ENA primary metagenome ERZ772967 (study PRJEB29015, sample SAMEA2737931) | human oral metagenome | biome: human oral; feature: human-associated habitat; material: dental | place: China | collected 2146 ...
GCGCTTTTCCTCACCTGGGCAAACGTCGAGACCCCTCACGTAAAAGCGCACTCTGCGGCTGCATCTCACCAAAAAGCGCACTCTGTATGCGGGCAGTCAGGCACACTGCGTCTTTCCGTGAGGTGCGATCGGCAGAATGCGGTTTTACATGAGGTCCAACGTACAGACTGCGCTTTTCCGTGAGGTCGCAACTACGGAATGCGCTTTTCCGTGAGGCTCCGCAGCCAGAGTGCGCTTTTTCGTCACGCTGTGGCTGCAGAGTGCGCCTTTCCGTGAGCCGCCGGATACAGAATGCGCTTTTCCGTAGAATGCGCTTTTCCTCACCTGGGCAAACGTCGAGACCCCTCACGTAAAAGCGCACTCTGGGCCCGACCCCTCACGTAAAAGCGCAGTTTGAACCATCATCTTACGTAAAAGCTCAGTCTGGGTGGTCTGGACTAGCGCGACGCTGGTGTCTCATCCATCTGTGTCCCCCATATGTGCGATGTCATGCGATAGAGTCATGTACCCGTCGATCACACTGACTCGCATCCCCCGTGCGTGGTGCCATGGGCTGACCTCCTGTGGGTCGGTCGGCTCACGTCTTCGTATATTGGCTCTCTGTGCCGGGCGGAGGCCCCACTCGGCGTCTCATTGGCGTCGGGTGGCCTTAGCCCGTCTCTGAGTCCCCCACGCTAGAGGGCGTCCGCGTACTCGGGTACCCACTTCGTCGCCCTGACGGCTGCCTCCACATCCTTGATGGGGACTTGGTTGAGTCCCTGGTCAATGGCCTGGCGGGCGACGGCGACGGCGATTCTCTCGGTGAACTCGGTGAGCCTCGACACGGGTGGGAGCACAGCCGCCCCAGGTTTCGTCACGTCCACGATGCCGCCGAGCGAGTGGGCCGCTCGCGAGATCATCTGGTCGGTGACGAGGCTGGCGTGGGCCGCGATCGCACCCAAGCCGAGCCCGGGATAGATGAGCGCGTTGTTGGCCTGGCCGATGTCGTAGCTTACCCCCGCATGCTCGACAGGCGCGGAGGGCACGCCCGTCGCCACGAGCGCCCGCCCATCCGTCCACGCGATGAGGTCCGTCGCGCTCGCCTCGGCAAGCTTGGTGGGGTTGGAGAGGGGAAAGATCATTGGTCGCCTCGCGTGGGCAGCCATCTGGCGTATGACCCCCTCCGTGAAGGCTCCATGGACCGTCGAGGTACCCACCATGATGGTGGGACGTACTGTAGCCACGACGGCCTCCAGGCAAGTGAGCTTGGACGCGTCGGCAAACTCCGAGCGCCTGCGTGCGAAGGGACGCTGCTCGGGGGTGAGATCGTCCATGTCGTCGAAGAGGAGTCCCTGCCTGTCGACGAGGTAGAAGCGCCTTCGCGCCTCCTCGCGGTCCATGCCTTGGTCGACGAACTCCTGGAGTACGCGCTCGGCGATGCCGCAGCCGGCGGTTCCGGCGCCAAAGCACAGGTAGGTCTGGTCGAGCAGGCTCTCCCCCGTGATGTTGAGGCCACCGAGGATGCCCGCGAGCGTGACGATGCCTGTGCCCTCGATGTCGTCGTTGAAGACGGGGTAGGTCTTTGCGTACTTGTTCAGGAGCGTGGCGGCATGCCCTCGCCCAAAGTCCTCGAAGTGCAGGTATAGGTGGGGAAAGAGCCTCTCGGCCGTTTGCACGAAGTCGTCCACGTAGGCGTAGTAGGTCTCGTCATCCACGCGCTTGTGCCGGTTGCCCAGGTAGAGCGGATCATCGAGCAGCGACTGGCGATTCGTGCCGGCATCGATGACAACGGGCAGCACACGCGCGGGGTCGAGGCCGGCCGCCGCCGTGTAGACCATGAGCTTGCCGACCGCTATCTCCACGCCGTTGGTGCCCCAGTCCCCGATGCCGAGGATGGCCTCCGCGTCGGAGACCACGATAAGGTCGATGTCGCGGCCCCCCGAGGCGTTGGCAAGCGCCCACTCCACGCAGTCGGGCTCGTCCACAGAGAGGTAGCAGGCGTACTGGGAGTCCACGTAGCGCTCGCTGTACTCCTCGATGTCCTGGGCGATGGTGGGGTCATAGACGATGGGCATGAACTCCTCGACGTGCTTGGAGAAGAGCTTGTAGAAGAGCGTCCTATTCTGCGAGAAGATCCTCATGAGAAAGCGGCGCTTAGCGATATCGCTGTCCTTGGACTGGTAGTTGTCGTAGGCCTGGCACGCCTGCTCCTCGAGCGTCTGCACCTGGGGAGGAAGCAGCCCCACCAGACCAAGGCGCCTGCGCTCCTTGGCGTCGAAGGCTGTCCCCTTGTTAAGGAACGGGTCGTTGAGCAAGTCGAACGAGGTCTTCATGGTGTGATCCCTTCGTCAGTGTGGCTTCCCCTCACTGTAGGCCATGAAAAGGGCTTATGGTTCCATAAATGCGTGCAGGTCAAGGGATGGACATCCGTGGGGGTGGGGTACCATCGATCTCGATAGGCCCCATGGCTCTACCTGTCGCAGGACGGGCCCACGTGCCGGGGCCTTCGAGGGACTGTTGTCAGGGTGTGGGGCACTGGCGCGCGGGTCCATAGACGAGGAGAATAGCCATGAGAGTGTTCGTAGCGGGTGCCACCGGTCGTGTGGCGACAGAGCTCATCGCCAACTTGAAGGCTGCCGGTCACCAAGTGGTCGCCGGAGCCAGGAAGCCAGAGAACGTGGCCGACCGGGAGGTACAGTCCACCGCGCTTGACCTGCATGCCGACGCAAAGGAGCTTAAGGCCCTGGTCGCGGATGTCGACGCCGTGTACTTTGTGGCGGGCTCGCGCGGCAAGGACCTCCTGCAGACCGACGCGTTCGGTGCCGTGAAGCTCATGCAGGCATGCGAGGCGACGGGTGTGAGACGCTTCGTGATGCTGGGCTCCGTCTTTGCCGACGAGCCTGAGAAGTGGGGTGACCCGGCGCTGACTAAGATCACCGACTGCAACATCGCGAAGTTCTTTGCCGACCAGTGGCTCATGAACAACACTCACCTCGTGTACACCATCGTGCAGCCAGGCGGCTTGGTCGAAGGGCCGGGTAGCGGCAGGGTGAATCTGCACGTCACGGAAAGGTCCTCTCCCAACTCCATCGCAAACGTGGCCGCCGTGTTCGCAGGTGTGCTCGAGGCCAAGAACAGCTACGGGAGGATCATCAAGATGTCCGACGGCGACACCGAGGTCTTGGAGGCGATCGCGCAGTATCGGTGACGCTCGCGGACGGCTGTGGTAGCGCGATCGCAACGGCGTGATACTGCAATGGCGTGTGACTGCGCGATGTGAGTGAATCACTCACATTGTCTTCGCGAAGTGAGTGGTTTTTCGGCTCTCAGGCGGCGTGATCCATAGAGTCAAATTTGCGTATGCGCAGGTAAAAGACTTACTGAATAGAATATCGAAGTGAGTGATTCACTCACTTCAGGAACATGATGTGAGTGAATCACTCACATCGCGATGACACGACCGGACCTGATTCGATCGGGGCGTGAGTCTGATACAATCTGCGTTAGTGACATATTGTCCCTATATTTATTCTGATTTAGAGACAGATACGAATTGAGGGGGTGCTTTCGTGCTCAAGCGGTCTCTCTATGATGCCCTGCTCAACTGGAAGGCCAACAACCATCAGAAGGCCCTCATGGTCGATGGTCCGCGCCAGGTTGGAAAGACGTTTCTCCTCGAGAAGTTTGGGAGGAGGGAGTACCGGGACCTCGTGAAGATCGACTTTCTCGTTGACGAGGATGCCAGGAGGCGGTTCGGATCTGCCCAAAGCGCCGCCAGGGTCATCGAGCTGGTTTCCCTCATCGCGGGACACGAGCTGGTTCCCGGGGAGACCCTCGTCTTCTTCGATGAGGTCCAGAGGGCGCAGAATCTCGTCACCTTCTCGAAGTATCTGGTAATCGATGGAAGGTTTGACCTTGCGATGTCTGGGTCGATGCTTGGAGTCGAGCTGGGAGGGGTAAGGTCATGGCCTGTAGGCTATCTGCATACCATAGACATGGCTCCTCTTACCTTCGAGGAGTTCTGCTGGGCGAGGGGGGTTCCCCAATCGATTCTCGACCAGGTGAGAGAGGGCTATGAGGAGAAGACCCCGCTCGATGACTCCCTGCATGGTCTTCTCATCGACCTCTTTAGGCAGTATCTTGTCATCGGCGGTATGCCGGAGGTGGTGCAGAAGAGCCTGAATACGCGCAATGACCTTGGTGCGGTGCGGCAGGTGCAGGCGGATCTCCTGAGCCTGTATCGTGAGGACATCGCGAAATACGCGGGCAATCGCTCCCTTCAGGTCAAGGCGATCTATGACGCCATACCAACACAGCTTGACAAGGAAAACAAGCGCTTTCAACTGAAGATGCTGAAAGACGGTGCCCGTTTCGAGCGATATGCCAACGACTTCGCCTGGCTCGTCGCCGCACGCTCTGTGCTGAGGACGGTCAATGTGACAGAGCCCAAACCCATGCTTGCCCGCACAGAGGAGCAGGGGCGGTTCAAGCTGTACCTTAGCGATGTCGGAATGCTCCTTGCCAGCTACCCCGCAGAGGTTGCCATGGCGGCGATATCGGGTGAGAGGTCGGTCAACTTTGGTTCGGTGTACGAGAACGTCGTGGCGCAGGAGCTGGCCGCACTGCGGTCCCCGTTACGCTATTACCACCATAGCCGTAAGGGAGAGGTGGACTTTCTGATCGAGACGCGCAAGGGCGCGGTCTTGCCCATCGAAGTCAAGTCAGGGAAGGACTACAAGCTTCATACCGCCCTCAATAGCCTGCTGGGAACGGATGCATACGGGATCGAGGAGGTGGTCGTGCTCTCGGAGGCTAACGTCTCGCAGGGTAGGAGAGCGGGAAAGACAGTGCACTACCTGCCGCTCTATATGGTTGGCCTGGTTGCCGCCGAGGCATCGACGCCAGTGACGGACTCTGGGGCGCTCAAGGGCGTCAGGCTCGATCCGATCGATTTCTCGGGCTTCTCGGAATAGACTGGGCTTTGGGGGAGTTTGGTCGCAGAGCTCTGTGCGGGTGAGAAGCAGGTTTACAAGCTGGCGTCCAGACTGTTGGGGGTTGCGATGCCGTCATCGGGCGAGGGGAGTCTCGATGAGGGGGCGTCATGGCTCAAGCTAACCTCAGACGATGGATGTCACAGAGACGCAAGGGCTTGCTCTTGCGCGGGGGATCGGAAAGACCCTGGTGTCGCAGCCGACGCGGCTGAAAATGCCCCCACAGACGGCTATGACCAAACCAATCGGCGTTGATGCCGCCCCTCTGGCTCGACACTTCACAAGCAGGCTCTTAGAGAATGCTCAGTGCGACGGCGTCCAGAACTATACAGCCCGCCAGCCACATGGGCGCGCTGGCGCGCTCGTCGAGGACCCTGTCCTCCACGAGCACGGCGCCCACGCCCGCGACGAGCGCGCTCACGGAGCCTACGGTGGACGCCACGGAGGCGTGGACGGGTCCGAGCGACACCTCGTGGTGGATATCGAGCGCCTGCGCGACGAGGGCGTGCACCGCGACGTTCACGGCCAGCACCACGAGGGACACGAGCGCTCCCCCGATGAGCGGCTGCAGGTACCTTCGCCATGCGCTGGCGGCCGCGCCCGTCTTTGGGCCGCGCTCGGGCTGTCTCCCTTGGTCAGACATGTGGGACCCGCTCCCTCCCGACGACGATTCCCCGCCGTCGCGGGGTTGCTGCCTCCCATCATACCACGCCCCGCGAGGGCCGCGATGCGCGAGGGTCGCTGTGTCCCCAGGCGCCGCGCGCCACCCCGCCGCGTGGCCGCAGGGGGAGCGGGGCAGGCCACCGGCCCGTCGTAACCCCAGGCACGGTCGCCTCGGGAGGCCCCCGAGGGGCGCCTGGCGGCGCGGGGGCTGCGGGAGACGCCCCAAACCCAAGGTCGTTTGAGGCAGGCCTCACTTGTCTCCACAGGGTCTCCGTGTTATAGTTGACCAAAGCATCCCCTTAGATGAGGTGGCTATGGGCAGCGGCATGTCGAGAGAGACCCGCTTCGGCGCGAGGACGCTTCTGGTCGCCATCCCGACGGTTGCGATGGCCCTCCAGGGCTATTTTCCTGCGGTGACGGCGCATGCCGACACCGCGCGACCCGGGGACGCCGCCGCCTATGAGATCGAGGTGGGGGAGACGGTGGCGCTGCCGTCCCCGGGCGGGAGGACGACCCTCGAGTCCAGTGACCCGAGGGTCGCGACGGTGACCGAGGGGGGCGTCGTGACGGGCGTGGGCGAGGGCCGCGCGACGATCAGGGCGACCATCGCGATGTCCGGCATCGGCGGCAGGCTCTGGGAGTGGGCCCTCACCATCATCGGGAGGATGCTGGGGGAACATAATCCCATAGCCCAGACCGTGACGAGGGAGTTCCGCGTCGTCGTGAGGCCCAAGGCGGACGAGCGTCCCGCGGACAGCGACGGGCCCAGTGACTACGAGGAGCTTCTCCTCGGGACCGATCCGCTCACGCCCAACGGATACGACGCGGCGCGCGGCAGCGACGGGGACGGGTTGGCCGACCTGGACGAGGCGACGAGACGCAGGACGGACCCGCACGCGAGGGACACGGACTTCGACGGGCTCAGTGACTACGAGGAGGTGGTCACGCACGAGACGGACCCGCTGAGGAGGGACACCGATGGCGACTCCCTGTCCGACGAGTTCGAGGTCGACCATGGGCTTGACCCGAACTCCGGCAGCTCCGACGGGACCCACAGAGACGACGGGGTCAAGACATCCCAGACCCTCCCGGAGTCCGCGATGAGCCGGCAGCTGAGGGACGAGTCGAACGTCGCCAGACCGAGCCTCAAAGGGGAGGTGGCGGGCGAGCTGGCGCGTCACGTCTTCCTGTCGGAGCCTGGCTCCTCGACCGTCGGGGACGACCGGGCGATCGTCGGCAAGGCAGTTTACGTAGACGGCGACGACGGGCACGTCTCTGGCCTGACGCCCAGCTTCGACCTGGGCGGCTACGAGGGCGACCTGACCTGCCTCGCCATCGCCACCCTGGACGGGGACGGGGGCTACGCTCCCGTTGACTTCGAGCGCACCGGCACAACGCTGTCCGCGACCCTCGAGAGTGGCGGGGGGACGTACTTCGTCCTGGACGTCCGCGAGTTCCTCGGCTCCCTGGGCATCAGGCCCGAGGGGGCGGTCCCCGCGTCGGCGACGCATGCGGAATCCCTCGAGGGAAGGGATGGCGAGGGTGCCAACGCCATCGTCGCCGAGAAGAGTGAGGGGGCGCTGGGCGAGGATGCCCCCGCTGGCGGGATGGGCGCGAGGGAGCCGACGGAGGGAGAGGCCACCGAGTACGGTGCGGAGGTCGATGGGACGCTGCTTGCGAGCCTCAACGACTCGAACGCCGCGCTGCTGTCCTTTGACGTGAGCGGTCAGGCGGACATCGTGTTCGCCATCGACACCACGGGGTCCATGTCATCCACTATAAGCAGGGTCGTCACAAACGCCATGTCCTTCACGACCACCCTATCTGAAAGATACAACGTCAAGGTGAACTATGCCCTGATCGACTTCAGGGACCTGGAGGCAGACGGGCCGGAAAGCACGGCCGTTGTCAAGAACGGCTCCTCTAACTGGTTCTCGGACGCAGGCGCCTTTGCATTGAAGGCGCAGGCACTCTCCGCCTCGGGTGGCGGGGACGCCCCCGAGTGCGCTGTCGACGCGTTGGAGACCGCGCGCCAGCTGGACTGGCGCGGGAACTCGAGCAAGTTCGTCATCCTGATCACCGACGCGGGCTATAAGATGGCCAACAGATACGGCATCGGGTCCATGGACGAGGAGACGCGGCTGCTGGCCCATGACGGCATCGTCACGTCCGTGGTTACGGGTAGCGGTTGCAAGGGGGCGTACCGATCGCTGTGCGAGGCGACCGGCGGTATCTACGCTGACATCAGTAGCGAGTCGTTCAGCTCGTCGCTGCTCACGCTGGCCGATCTGATCGGCAACAAGACCTCCGACGGCACCTGGGCCATCCTTGGGTCCGGGTACAGGTACGTCAAGCTCACGGACAGCCCGGATCAGGATGGGGACGGCCTGACCACCGCCTACGAGCTCGGGGACACCAAGAGGCTCGACCTCAGCCCTTGGGTTGGGTTTTTGCTGATGAAGGCTGGGGTCCCTGCCGAAAAGTACGTTGGAAAGACGCCCGTCATCGTCTATGACGCCAAGTCCGACCCCACAAGGGGCGACACTGACGGGGACGGCATCCCCGATGGCAAAGAGGGGAAGCCGGTTGACACCGCCCCGTGGACAAGGGGGCTGAAGGACGGCGTCGTCGGGGCGATAAAGATCTGCTCGTTCGGAGATGGGGCAAGCAGCTTGCCTGGGTTTCGCGGGCACGCGTATCTTGCGTACACCAGCTTCATAACCACGGACGTGACGATGTACGGCATGCGTGTTACCCGTGTTGAGGATAGGACGGAAGATTATATGCCCATTAGGGCAGATTCTCCCACAGACAACACTTTCACGCTGGAGTCGGACTCCGTGATGAGTTTCGGAACTTGGGCTGAATGGCTTCCCGACAAGCAAAAGGGCGTATGGATCGATAACGAAATCTACGTATATTCTGATGACAAGCTTAAGAGCGATAAAAACACGTCTCTGATGAAATATGTCACCTATGCCCAACTGGAGAAGATGGAGTCTTCCGCGAAGGCCCACTCGAGCTGGACGTTACTGTACAACTGCGCCGCGTTTGCCACCGACGTATGGAACGAAACGATAGGTGACGACTTATCCGCCATGGGTCTGTGGAAGGGTCTGTGGCCAAGCCCGAGGTCCCTTGCGTACAATATTCGGCAGAGGGAGGGATATGAGGTTGGATCTGTCATGCATTCTGAGTGGCCGTCGTAGGGCAAGGAGGGCGCTCGTCGCCCTGCTTGGCCTTGTCTGTGCCCTCTGGATAGTGCAGGAACTCTTCTATTTCCAGCTTGGCTCGCCAGGGTCCACCCCACGCAACGTTCGCGTGTCGGACGAGGAGGTTTCTCTCGAGTTTGGGTCGGGTACGGGCTTCTACTACGTGTCCGATTACTCGTGGAGGGTGGAGGGGGATCGCCTCTACCTGACGTACTACGGCAGCTACCTGAGCAGCTACCTGCCCATGAGGGTCCTTGGCGAAACCAGTGTCCGCACCGGCCGAAGGATCAACTGGATCATCTTGGTCTGCAGGGGCGGGGAGTATATATTGTGGGAGTCGGATCCCTCTGCCCCAGGCCGGCCCGACCTCCCCAAGGCCTACTAGACCCGTATGGATGAGACCTCGCAAGTTGGAGGGCGCGGGACCGAGTTCGCCTCCTGCGGCGGGCGATGACGTTCGGAAAGGAGAGGTCATGGGGTCACAGCGCACGCGTGCTCTGAGTGGCCGTAGGGTGCTAAGGGCGCTCGTCGCCCTGCTCGGGCTTGCCTGCGCCGTCTGGACTGCGCAGCAGTTCTTCCATGACGAGATGGATCCGAGCACTGCTGCACTCTACAATGTCCGCGTGTCAGACGAGGAGGTGTCCTTCCAGATCCCGTCCACATCGATGCCCGGAGCTGCGACCGACTACAGTTGGGAAGTCGAGGGTGATTGCCTTTACCTGAGGATCTATGGCAGCTACATTGCCAACACGTCGTTCGGGAGGTTCCTTGGCAAGGTCAGCATCCACACTGGCCGCAGGATCAACCGGATCGTTGTCGTGGGGAGGGGCAGAGAGGCCGTGTATTGGGAGGCGAACAAGGAATCGAGCCCGTCTCCTGCGGCGGGCGGGCGATGATGCTTGGGAAGGGGAGACCATGGGGTCAGAAGCTCACGCTTGCTCTGAGTGGCCGTCATAGGGCAGGAGGGCGCTCGTCGCCGTGCTTGGCCTTGCCTGCGCCCTCTGGATAGCGCAGGGACTCCTCTATTTCCAGTTTGACGCTCCGCCAATGGTCAACCCCTCTAAGGTTCGCGTGTCGGACGAGGAGGTTTCCCTCGAATTTGGGTCGGGTACGGGCTTCTACTACGTGTCCGATTACTCGTGGAGGGTGGAGGGAGACCGTCTCTACCTGACGTACTACGGCAGCTACCTGAGCAGCTACCAGCCCATGAGTGTCCTTGACAGGACCAGATTCTGCACCGACCGAAGGATCAACTGGATCATCCTGGTCTGCAGGGACGGGGAGTACATAGGCTGGGAGTCGGATCCCTCTGCCCCAGGCCGGCCCGACCTTCCCAAGGCAAATTAGTTGCTGGACGCTATGCTCAGGTCCACTAGACCCGTACGGATGAGACCTCGTGGGTTGGAGGGCGCAAGGTCGCCCCCCCACCCTGCGGCGGGCGGACGATGGCGCACTCCCCGTGCCGACGACGGTCCGCACGCCGCGTCGATGGCCCGCATGAAATGTTAGGCGCCTCCTGGTGGATGTCGCGCCCTGATTCAACCACAACCGTCCTGCAGTCCGGTATCGCGGCCTGGACGCGCAGCGCGTCCTCATCGGTGTTTGCGGCAGTATGAGGAGGAGGACCAAGCCGTCGCTCGGCCCTCGGCGTAGTTTACCGTCACGCCCCCCCACGGTGGCGTGCCTCTCGACGTACCCAGCGGACAGGGCCCTTCTGGTCATCCTCTCGTCGTGGTGGAGGTTGTGGTCGCGATAGAGCCCGAGTCCAATGCCTGCGGCAGCGAGGATCACCGCAGCGACGAGTGCCATCACCCTTGCCTCCTCCCACCTTTCGCATGTTTCATACCCGCTCGGTCCATGGTAGGCGTGGGGGTCGTACGGGACAACCAACCAAACCGGACATCTTTGCCCGTCGGGTGTCATGTTCTATTTACATCGCCACGCCGAACGGCACCCACGCGATTCGATGCGTTCGGGGCTACTGTTAACGGCGACCGAAATCAACCAAATGTGCTGGCGGCCGCGCCCGCCTGCGGGCTGCGCTCGGGTAACTTCTCTCGCTCAGACATGTGAGACTCGTCCCCCCCCGATGACGATTCCCGATCGTCACAGTAGGGGGCCGTCATCCTCATCGTACCGCGTCCTGCGAGAGCAGCGATGCACGTGGATCACTGTAACCCCATGCGCCGCACGAGCCGAGCGCGTCATCCGGTCGCGTACCCGCAGGACGAGCGGAACAGGCCATCGGTTTGTCGGGACTCTGGTGCTTGGCCTCGCTGGATCGGGCGTTGAGCGCTGTGGCCGACGTGGATGCTGACCCAACTCGATCCAGCCCTCCACAGGAAACCTTGGAGTGTGGTAGCTCAAGACGTCGCTCGGCATTCTCGGGGCTGGTCATTCTAGCCTGTCCTACCCACCAAAAACCCCAAAGAGCCGAAGTAGTATGTACGGGATGTACAGGAGGAGAGAGCCGAGTATGTCCAGGAGGAGGATGCCCAACACCAGGTAGAAGATACCCGACAGGACGCAGCCCGCCAGCCACGTGAGTGCGCTGGCACGCTCGTCGAGGA
>ERZ772967.2633-NODE-2633-length-11415-cov-2.592518_pt1 | contig 11415 bp, 8 predicted proteins | sample MGYA00511677_ERZ772967 | MGnify/ENA primary metagenome ERZ772967 (study PRJEB29015, sample SAMEA2737931) | human oral metagenome | biome: human oral; feature: human-associated habitat; material: dental | place: China | collected 2146 ...
ACAGTGACACTCGATGATGAGCTGCTTGCGCGTGCCGAGGAACTGACTGGGGTCAGAGAACGATCCGCTTTGATCAGGGATGCGGTAGAACTCCTCGTTCTCCTCGCCGTGCGTGTCCATGATCTTGGCACAGATAAAAGGTTTCGTTTTCTTTTGCGCATCACGATATTGTTTCAGATATGCGATATTGTCACGAATCTGCTCCGGTGTAACACGAGACTGCGTGATTCTCGCCTGGCCTTCCCCGCGAACGGAATAAATAGAGGCTCGCAAGTAGTCAAGTCCTAAATCGACAAGTTCTTCAGCCACTTTTTTCGTCAGAAGCGATGCATTCGTCGTAATTTCCATCTCATGGCATACCCCAGCTTCTTTTATGGCCTTAACCATACGGCTGACACCAGGATGAAGCAGCGGTTCCCCTGTTGAATACAATTTGATCAGTTTGATTTTCTTCCCTTGATGTCGGCAAAAATCCTTCAAGTCCTGTAAAAGCTTGTCAAAAAGTTCCTCCGTCATATTGCCAAAGGGGCCGCCTTCTTTCAGATATTCGGGCGTGCTCTGCCAACACATCAGGCACTTGAAATTGCAGACGTTTGTCGGCTCTATGCAGACGCAAAGCGGCACATCGAGCGGCACGACATCCATCAGGGTCAGCCGATTCTTCTGGTAAGCCTCGGAAAAAGGTACAACTTCATTGCTCACGATCATTTCCTCCAATACTGCAGCAAACTCTGAACAGCCTGCTCTATCTCATTTTCCTGGATATCGCGGTAAACCTCGAGATGATGCGCCCGATTCATGAGCACCGCGGTAATTTCTTCACTCGTCTGCTTTTTATCCTTATGAATTGCCGCAAGGATATTTTCCAAGGAAAACCACTGCTCTTGCCATGGAATATGCTGGAGAATCTTGCGGCAAAGTTCCGCGATACGCGCAGCATAAGATTCTTCGATAAAACCGCGCTGCACGGAAATATGGTTTGCTGTAATCATTCCCAGTGCGACGGCGGAACCATGCGGTATCGCGTAATGGCTGACATTTTCATAAGCATGTCCGAAGGTGTGCGCATAGTTCAGGAGCACCCTGCAGCCGCAGTCAAATTCATCTTCCTCTATGAAGGATCTCTTGAAATCAAGTGATGTATGCACATACCGCAGAAGCTTCACATAATCATGCCGCAGAATATCATCAAGATCCCGCTCCATGCCGGCTACCCCCGCATCGCCTGCAATGACATTGAACTTCACAACCTCACCTAATCCGCTGCAATAGTCCAAAGGAGCCAACGTATGGAAAAACTCCGGAGCAATCAGGATTTCATCCGGCGGATAAAAAGAGCCCAGAAGATTCTTGAACCCTTTATAATTCAGAGATGACTTGCCGCCGATGCAGCTGTCGCAGGCGGCGAGAAGCGTCGTCGGGAAAAAGGTCCAGCGTATGCCGCGATAGAGCGCTGTAGCAACAAAACCGGTGACATCTTGTGTGATGCCGCCGCCAATGGACACGAGGTGCGAATTACGCTTCGCGCTCATCTTTGTCATGCATTCGCAAATATCGAGCATCGTCGCCATATTCTTCTTCTCTTCCACAGCATCGAGCAAAAAAAGGCGTTCCGGCCGAAAGGCCGGCAGCCTCTCTCGATAGAGCTCATAAACATTCTTGTCAAGAACAAAGAACGTATCCTTCATTTCGGCCAACGTATGAATCCGGGACAGATTCTCACAAAAATCCACGCTGTATTCCTTGAACGCCGACTTGATCTTCATCCGTCCTGCTCCTTTCTTCCTTGCACTTCGATGAGCTCCAGCCAATTCCCCTCGGGATCACGGCAGAAGCAGCACTTATTGCCATTGCCCATGAGATGGATGCGCGTCATGCGCTTTCCGCCTCGTGCGACAATGGCATCTACAACCATCTCTATGGCTCGTACGCCGAAAGCCACATGCATTCCTTCAGAAATCGGCCCATCCTCCGCCAGAGCCTTTCCTTCAGGCTCCAGAAGCTGCAGCAGTTCAAGCATATCACCGACGCCGCTTGCCTTTCCCTGCTCGGTAATCAATTTAGTGAGCCTCACCTTGGCTTCCTTCACCTGGAAAAGATCTGCGATCAATTCGTCCGACTGTTCGACGTTTTCACAAATCGTGTGCATCTGAAAAACGTCCCGATAAAACGCAGCCATGCGTACGAGATCCTTCACATAGATTCCGGTATGACGCAAATTCAGCATAGATCTGCCTCTCAATCAACCAACGGGATATACATGTTTTCTGCCAGTTCCTCTCGCGGCAGGAATGGAGCCAAATCCTCAAGGGGCGGACTTGTCAGGCGACCGTCCGGCAAACGTTTCGTCGCAGACTTTGGCTCAAACTTCTGCTCCTCCGTGACAAAAACTTCACAGAGCGCGTAACTCGGTTCCCGCAAAACCCCTGCAATAGTTTCCTGCAATGCCGCATTGGAAGAGATTGCAAAGTACGGCATCTCAAACGCCGCTGCAATCTTTTCATACGAAGGAAATCCGAGATCCCCGCTTTCAGGTCCTACACCAACAAGGCCGTTATGAAACACATTATTCTGCGTTTGGCGAATCTGATGATAGCCATTATTGTTGATGACGAAAATCTTGATCGGCAGGCGATTCGTCACCACGGTCTGCAGCTCCTGCAGATTCATCATGATGCTGCCGTCACCTTCCAGGCAGACAACGCTGCCGCCGCTCGCGACGGCAGCGCCAATGGCAGCAGGCAAACCATAGCCCATCGAAGATATGCCGCAGTTCATGAGAAAGCGGCTGTTCTCCCTGATAAAATACGATTGGCTGCCCACAACGCTCGCCGAGCCATTTGAAGCAACCGTGACGCTGCCTGCCGGAAGACGCCGGCTCAAGGCGTCCATGAACGCATAGACATTCGCCTTGCCCTGCGCTTCTTTCTGCTGCAGCTGCACAACGGGATACGATTTTTTCCACTTTCTGCACTGTTCAAGCCATTCAGCATGTTCCTTCAGCGGCTCCTCCTGCGCTGCGCGCAGGAGAGCGTGCATGAATTCTGCCGCATCGGTACAAACGGGATAATCGACACGAATCGTCGGCTTCTTGAGTTCGGCAGGATCAATGTCGTTGACCACCGTATACGCCGCACGCGCCCAAAGGCGCACATCATAACCAACTTGATAGATGCTCAGACGACTGCCGACAGAAAGCAGGAAATCGCTGTTCTGCACGGCAAAATTTCCCGCACGATCACCCATGGTTCCACCCCGACCACAGTAATAAGGATGCTCTGTCGCTATGAGGTCAATGCTGTCCCAGCAGGTGACGACAGGCATTGAGAGACGCTGCGCCAATTTCGTGAGAAGCGGAGCCGCACCCGCCAGGCGAATGCCGTTTCCCGCATAGAGCACAGGACGCTCTGCCCGCTTGAGACGCTGCAGCACATGGTGCGCCGCTTCCTCAACATCGCAGCTCTCTTCCAACGTTTCGGCTTTATAACCTGCGAGTTCTTCCGGATCAATGAAGCTTCCCTGCACATCCAGCGGTATGTCGAGCCAGCACGGCCCCATCCTGCCGCTTCTCGCCACGCTGTACGCCTTTTCCAGCGCACAGCGGATATCCGTCGGCTCCATGACCATTTCCGCATACTTCGTCATATGATCGAGCGCCGATACGATGTCAAATTCCTGCCCACCCAGCGTGCGCAAGGGAAGTCCGCTCGCGCGTACCGTCAGGGAGGACTTCATCTGCCCCGAGATGACAAGCAGCGGAATCGAGTCCTGATAAGCGCCTGCAACCCCGTTCAAAGCGTTGATGGCGCCCGGACCGCTCGTTACACAGAGCACGGCCATACGGCCCTCGATGCGTGCATAGGCCTCTGCCGCCATGGCCGCTGCCTGTTCGTGATGATGGTAGACACAGGCAAGGTCGGGATCATGCCCGAAGGAATCGTTAAGATGCATGGCCCCACCGCCTACAACGGTGAACACATGCCTTATCCCCTTTTTCTTAAGAAAATCAGCGATATAATCCGATACTTTGAGCTTCATGATGCACCTCTGCTACTTCAACGATGCGCCGCCATCGACGGGCAAAACCGCCCCCGTGATGTACGAAGAATCTTCGGAAACAAGAAAGAGTGCCGCCCGCGCAACCTCTATCGGTTCTGCAACGCGTCCCATCGGTATCCCGGAAAAACGGGAAAAATCCCGGTTCGTGTAAATCGGCGTATCCGTGATGCCCGGACATAAACAATTCACTCGTACAGAATTCGCATAATTCAGCGCACAGAGTTTTGTGAATTGGATCAAGGCCGCCTTCGATGACGCATACAAATATGTTTTGCTTCCCGCAATATGAAAGGGCAATCCCCCAATAGAGGCCGTATTCAGAATAACCCCTTTTGCCTTTTGCAGCAAAGGGACAAACGCTGCCGTCATATCCATCGCAGCTTTCGTATTTGTATGGAAGACCCTGTCCCACGTCTCATCATCAATTTCTTCCAACGATCTCGTAACAAAAATTCCCGCATTGTTGAACAGAACATCCACTCTGCCATACGCCTGCTGAACTTCTGCCCGAAGCCTCTCTATCTCCGTCTTCTGCGCCACATCACAGCAGAAAAATCTCGCCTGCCCCGGAAGCGATGCTTCAATCTCAGCGACAACAGCCTCGCCCCGCGTTTCATCTCGCCCGACACAAATGACCTTGGCGCCTTCCGCAGCAAACAGGATTGCCGAAGCCCTGCCGATTCCCGAAGTGGCGCCCGTAATCAAGGCAATCTTGCCTTCCAGCTTCCCCATCAAATCCCGCCTTCAATCATCCTGTTCATAGCGCGTCTTTGTGATAAACTCTACCGTAAGCTTATCCTTGATCCGCGCCAGAAAATCTTTGACATACTGGTTCAGATAATCCGCCTTGCTCCTAGCGAAACTGTATTCCCGACTCTCATCAAAGTAGTTGCTCGTGCGTTTGGAATAGCCGTCGAATCCTGCCAGAGACACTTCGGGAACCTTCATGCGCAGAAGCGCCTTGAGGAGCATCACCAGCGAATTGTCAATGATTTCCGTATCCGGATCGATGAGCGAGCCATAGTTCAGCACATAGGGGAAATCTCCCTCAACCTTGGTCACATTCGAGGTTGCCAGAATAGGTTTTCCCTTGTTGATATTGTGGTGCAGGTCGCTCACGAGCTGCGTATAGCGCTTCGCTTTCGTAAGAAAAATTCCCGTAACTTCAATATCTGCCGGGGCATAATTCACAGAAATCACAACCGGCTTCTTGTCAGCCATAAACTTCTCGACCTTGCCGCGCTCCTTCTCCATGCTGCGCCCCGGCCCCAAAATAAGCAGCGGACGGCCAGCGAGTTTTTCCTCCAAAAGACGAATCGTCTTTGCATCATCACATTCAATATTCTGATAATCACGGTAGAGTTTTTCAATATAGGCCTCGTCATAAAGCAAGCTCTTAGCCGGCTCCAAGCTGCCAAGAATGTCTCGAATCTGCTTGACCGACAAGGTTCGCTTGTTCATGAGATTCTTTACATAATTCGGATGGCAGTGCATAGAAGACGCGATATAGAAAAAGAGATTGTAGCCCCAATACTGCTTCTGGTAAATCTCCAGGATGACATTGTCAATCGCCTCAAGAATCTGATTCACATCATAATCCGTTCCCTGTTTTTTATTGCAAAACATCATGAGAAGTTCCAACGGCGCATTTCCTGCGCTCTTTCCCATGCCGTAGAGTGTTCCGTCGGCCAAAAGGCCGCGCTCAGAATCGAGGGAAAGGAAATACTTTGCATTCGCATAGCCCAGCTGGAAATTATTATGCGCGTGATATCCCAGATGAATTCTCACATCGAGATTCTTGTCCAAAATATCATGAATATGTCTGAGATGCTCCTCATCGAGAAGCCCGTATGTATCCACCATAGAGGTCGCATAGGGCATCACTTCGTTGACGAGCTTTGCATATTCCTCAAGTTTTTCATCCGTATACGTCGTGACAGAAACCATCTGTGCAAAAACCTTATAGCCAAGCTTCTTCACTTCCGCACAGAATTTCAAGGCTTCCCGCATCTTTGCTTCCTTATAGATTACACGAATCCCATCGAGAAAGGTTTCCGAACAAGGCTGCAGCCGCTCAATGCCGCAGGTGCCGTAGTCAATCATGCCAAGCACCTGGGAGTTCCCCTTGTCAATCCCCTCAAACATGCGATTGACCGAAGCTGTATCCGGCATGACGGTTCGCCCCATCTGGAAGGTGCTCTTCTCATCGAGGAATCCTACTTCGATGAATTCCACACGGGAACTTACCAGGCGTTCGAAGAGTTCCATGATTTTATCATGTCCAAACTCCCAGTTATTTACATATCCGCCGTCACGCAACGTGCAGTCCAAAAGCATGCGATTCCTCAAAACAATCCCCTCCAGTCATTTCGTACACGAAAAATCTTGCATTGGCATGGCGTTTTCAACCGCCATACTTTGCTAGCAACTCCCGATGTTTCTCCTCGTGCAGGAAGAAGAAATTCGTTTCAAGCGTCGACTCGTCCATTTCAGCAAACGGGACAAGCTTGTCATCCTGCGCCACATGGCAGCTGTAGCCCCATCCCCTGAACATCTCGATGATCTCATTCGGATGATAGTCAAAGCGTGCTGCATGCTTTCGAAGCATCTCCGTGTAGACAACAGGGCGAAGTTTCTGAAACACGTGCGCGCCGCCGCCGAAGACCATTTTTTCAGCGCCTTCCGTATCGCACTTGAGAAAGTCCATGCGGGTAATCTGATGCTCCTTTACAAAATGATCGAGCGTATCGACCGGGCAAAAGACCTCTTCCAGATGATCCTTGAGTTCTCCCTGCCCTCTGTCGCCTTCCTTCAGATAGTAGACATCCGTGATGGGACGCAGGGAAGCTGCCTCATTTGCTGCGGGAACGAAGAATTTCAAATCGCCGCTTTCGCTGTAGAATCCCATATGATAGGCTTTGATGCGTTCGCCTTCCTTGTTGAGCGCAAGATTGCGCTCCATGCCATGGAAGGTTTCTTCCACCGGCTCAAACGCATAGATTGTGCAGTCAGGATGCGCTTTTGCCAAACCAAGGCTCACGCGGCCGATATTCGCCCCGATATCAAAGACAATGCCTCCCTCCGGGACGAAACGCGTCATAAGAGCGATCTCCTCGCTTTCCGTCCCGATCAGGATTGCCTCCGCCCGACAAATGTTCTGGCTCATATCGAAAAACAAACGTATTCCTTTTGCCTGCAGGATGATGCCATCTTCCCTTATCAAAACTTCTTCGCATGCAGGATTCTTCTGCAGCAACCGCTGCACATCAAGCAGAGGCAGAAGGCCTTCCCTGGTCAACTGCCAGCAAAGACGCTTCGGCACCTTTCCTTCCCGATAAAAATCATAAAGCTCTTCCAGCTTCATCTTACCCCTTCTTTCTCCCAATATTTCCGAAGCTTTTCCTGTACCGTCCCATAGCAAGTCATCTGGGCACTGCGCAGCATATGGAATGCATTCCTCCTCGGATATAGAAATCATAGTCATCGCGGATATTTTTTATGGTTTGCGGAATCTCCATATAATCATCCCATTTATGATAAGTACAAATAGCCATATATGGATGATGTTCCTTAATCAGCCTTTCTGCACCTTTCAGTGCCGGAATCTCGAACCCCTCGATATCCATTTTTATGTAAAGATCGCCAGTGACTTCCTCCACACTCTCATCCATAGTGCGGACAGATATCGATGTCGTTCCTGCCGGATCGATATAACTCATCGTCTTATTTTCTGTAAAACGCAGTTCTCTAGGACTGTCAGCGACACCGCATGGAAAGGTTTGCGTCCGCCCGGACAATCCCATCACCTTCAGGTTTTGCTGCAGCAAAGAATAAGTTTGAGCGTTCGGCTCAAAGGCATATACCTTCTGTAACCGATCACCAAACATTTTGTGGAAATCAGCAATCGTATCGCCGTCATAGGCTCCACAATCCACAAAAGTCACTTCGCCGCTGTGTGAAATCAAGGCATTGTCCCTGAAATAAAGCTCGTAAGGAAGGTAATCCCATACATCCTGCAAACGTATCGGCGCAAACTCCATGGTCCTTTGACGAATCAATTCTTCGATATAGGCGAGATTGCAGCGATCCCTTGTATCGTAAATCTGAAGCAGCTTTTCCTTGTTTTCTTCCCCCCATCTCTTTGGGTCATCATTCACATCAAAGAAAAATGGATATCGCCAGTACGGATATACAAGAATATCATTCATCCATCCTTGCCGACGAATATATTTTGCGATTCCCTCAATATCAAAGCTCGTTATGACAATCTGAGCATCCGGATGCTCTGCCATAAAAGCAGGAGAATATATTTGTTTGGCAGAATCCCATTTGTCAGGGTTGCGATCAACGCATCCCAAATACTCTCCTCCGGTTCTTTGAATGAATTCTTTGACATGCTTATTTCTTTCCAAAACATCGGCATATATAATATATTTTTTCATACTTCACCTCACGGCATCAAACCTGATCATTTGTCAATATTCCTGCTTGCCATGAAAACCCACGCCGTCAACCCAACGGAGACAGACGAATTGGCGGCTTTCAAGTAAGAGCGGTGTACAACGTCAGCAAAGCGGATGTTTAAGCGTGCAATTTACCAAACCTTCCATGGCGCTTTGTCCTTCTGCCATAGTTTTTCCAACAGGATCTTCTCCCGCAAAGTGTCCATGCACTGCCAGAATCCGCTGTGCAGATAACTTTTAAGTTCATTCCGCCGCGCAAGCTCCATCAACGGTTCCTGCTCAAATATCGTCGTATCCCCCTCAATCAAGTCAAAGACCTCCGGTTCCAGCACCATGTAGCCCGCATTGATGGGTGCACTGTCCTCCATCGCCTTCTCCCTGAACGAATGGACAGTATTGTCCATACCGATGTCTAAAATCCCCTTCTGCTGCTTCTGCATGATGGCCGTCAAGGTTGCCAATTTACCATGTTCCTTATGAAAACGGACAAGTTCCCGGATATCCACATCGCAGACACCGTCGCCATACGTCATCATGAACGTTTCATCACCCACATACTTGCGGATGCGTCGGATGCGCCCTCCCGTCATGGTATTCAGGCCTGTATCCACGATCGTGACCTTCCAAGGCTCTGTATGTTGATTGTGCACAATCATACGATTCTTATTTGTAAAGTCAAAGGTAATATCCGACGTATGCAGGAAATAGTCGGCAAACCACTCCTTGATCATGTGCTGCTTGTAGCCGGCACAGATAATGAATTCATTGAAACCATAATGACTGTACTCTTTCATGATATGCCAGAGAATCGGCATTCCGCCGACCTCCGCCATTGGTTTCGGTCGCATTTCCGACTCTTCCGTAATCCGCGTTCCCAGCCCTCCGGCCAAAAGCACTGTTTTCAACATTTCATCTCCTTTGGGCAAGTTTCGCCTTGCCGATTCCCGTTATTCCAATATCTCCTTGAGCTTTGCAACGACTTTCGGATAAAAGTCTTCGTTCCCATAATATTCTTTTACGATATCGAAAAGACCGTCCAGAGACAGTGAAATCAATCCCCTTTTAAGCCTAATGCACAAAGGATAGATTTCCAATTCCATAATCATCTTTTTTTCCCGCGTCAGCTGCTCGGGCGGTAGTTCCACTGTAGCCTGCAGAATATCCAAATAGTTTTTGATAAAGATCTCGGCAATATTATATCCTGTAGAAAAATAATCCCCTGTCTCATTTGTAAATACAGAATCCTGAAGAATTACAAATTCCGGCTTCTGCTTTAAAATTTCCAATTGGAGATATACCTGCGGCAAACGCGTATCATCGTATCTTTGCGGATCCCGAATGGCATTGTACAAATCCCGCCGCATGGCAACGGCGCTGATCCATGTTATGCCGCAGCCCACTGCACCAAGATATTCCAAATAGCCTTTCCCCGTATAGATATTTTTTATGTCAGGATTCTGCGCCCAGACTCTGTAAAACAGAGCATGTCCGCGATACTGATATAAGGCAGCTACTAGGAAATGCACTGCGCCATTCACCAGGTAATCATCATCTCCCGCCACAATCACATACTCGCCCTTACTTTCGCGCATAGCCGCATGGATATTGCCTTCCGCACCGACATTCTTCTCGTTGCGATGGTAACGCAGATTTTTATATTTCTTTTGAAAATCTTGAACAATGTCCCTCGTATCATCCTCGGATGCATTGTCCGAAACAAGAATTTCGATGAGATCGTCATTTCCCGCCTGCTGTAAAACACTTCGCAAGGATTTGACGAGATACCGGCTTCGATTATAGGTAATGACGGCATACGTCAGTATAGGGGGCGTCCGCTTTCTCTCTTCCATCAGCTTTGCCAGTTCAGCCTCATCGGCGACAGGAATCCACTTCCCCTCTTTCGGCGAAAAAGCTTCCACAACACGCGCAGGATTTCCTGCCGCAGCACAGTAATCAGGAATATCGGAAAGAACCACGCTTCCTGCCCGAACGATGCAGCCGCGTCCAATATGGACATTCCCCCTAATAGAAACGTCTTCCTCGATCCATGCAGCACGTCCGATATGTACCTCGCAGCCTTCTTCGCGTGGTTTCTGCTCACGCATGGGGAGTCCTATATTTGTATGGTCAAGTTCATAATCCTTGATGCGGATATTCTCCGCTAGGGATACAAAATCATCCAGCACGATTTTATTGGCTGCGGAAATAATTGTGCCCGCCCCGATCTCACATCCTTCACCAATCGTAATCCTGGGATTCCCCGCAAAATTGGCAAAGGGCAAGCGGCAAATCGCCATTTTATGGATACGAGCCTTACGGCCGACGGCGATTCCCTCGGGGCAGGAAAAGTCCTGCCATCCCGCAAGCTCTGCTCCAGCGCCGCATGAGAAGAGCATATTTCCCGCTTTGGCATCTTTCGCATCCTCCAAATACGGATAATACGTCTGGAAAAATCTTTCCCGGTCCGCCTGTCCGGCGCCCATGGCAATGCCGTCTTTCTGATAGGCGCACCAAGGCGTCTCCAAGACAGGAACCACAACTCTGTGTCCTGCCTGTTCAGCAGCTTGGCACTGCGCTAATACAGCATAATATGGAGTCTGGAAGTTCTCATCCCAACGATAGTCATACTGCATTGCAAACAATGACGGCAAGATGCATCGTACATCGGAAGGTTCATCGCGACCTGGCTCGTCAAAATTCATCTCAGCAAAGTCATCTGCCTGCGGCATATAAACGCGGCCGCATTTATACGCTGACTCCATCAAATTGCCGCTTATAGGCATGGATTGAGCTCCCAAGAAGCCAACCATACCGATGGATTTATCCTGAAACACCTCCAGAATCTGCAGCAGGAAATCCGGCGAAACAAGGCAGATATCATCGCTGAGGAAGA
>ERZ772967.2636-NODE-2636-length-11406-cov-3.007841_pt1 | contig 11406 bp, 7 predicted proteins | sample MGYA00511677_ERZ772967 | MGnify/ENA primary metagenome ERZ772967 (study PRJEB29015, sample SAMEA2737931) | human oral metagenome | biome: human oral; feature: human-associated habitat; material: dental | place: China | collected 2146 ...
TCTTTTTTGATGGGGGTGATTGCTTGCGGAAACTGAGGGACTACATGCCAACGAAGTTCATGGCAGATAGCTCAAGACCGACGGTAATTATCCTCACAATGACTTTAGATAATGTGATTTACTGTAAATTGTTTTTGGTCATGATAAGCGAAGAATTTTACTGTCATGAAACTGTTGTTTATTCACATATCCCTAGGATTCATATGAAAAATGAAGATTGTATAAAAGTATAAAGTGAGGTAAAATAGAGATATAAAACAAGATGATAGGAACAGACAAAGGTTGAAGCCATCACATCAAAAATGTGTTACTGTATGGAATACCAAAGATATGAGAATGCGGGTTTATGATAATAAATAATAAACAATAGCTCAAACGCAATGAATTAAGGGGCTGAGAATTGCAAGAGTAGCAGATATCAAGATGTCGTTCGAAATCATACCGTTAACTGCTCATCTGATAATGGAAGCGAGGTTCATAAATTGGCGGAAGATATTACGGAAAACAGAGAGATTATTCAATATCAGAACAACGCAAAACCTCTGTGTATAAAAGCTAACGATAAAGTGCTGAACAATCGACATAATCAGCTTCAGTTTAGCAAAGATAATTTGCTTAAAAAATACCCGAAACTTGGGGACTCAGATACCCTCCCCGCTGATTTTTTTGATGAGATTATTAAAAACATATTTACAGATGGGATTGCTCAAGATACTTTTATTCGAAATTACACGTTTGATGATAGTAATACCTTAAAACTGGCTATAAGACCGAGACGAACTCCTAATGATTATTTATCCAAGGTTATTCCTGAAAATAAGACACTTTTATTCAGGGGGGTTGTGAGTGGAAACTATTTCGTCGTAGATAATGTATCCGAGCACTACAATGAAAATTTGCTCGGATATGAAGTGGAGTGTCGGATTACCCGTTATGATGACGAATCCAGAGTCAGAGAAGCCGGCGGAAACTTTCTTTATGATTTGGCAGATGCCGCAGCTTCTCTCAACGAGCACACCAAAGAGAGGCTGCAGGAATGGAAGGATTATATCAAGTGGAGGCGTACCATTGTAAAAAAGCGTATGCATGGTGCACGGTATGTGAGCGTGGAAAATAAGGGCGGAAATTTAGCATTTACGATGCAATTCCCAGATAAGGAAGCATATGATGCGGAGACTAAGTGGCTTAAGCGTGGTGAACTTGCCGCATACGACGGCAAAGAATATTCCGATGAGGATGGCAATTTCGTATATCGCGAAGAACGCCATCGTTGGAATGAAAAATCTGAGCCGGTGGGCAGTCAGATTCGCCACCTTTCCAAGGATGGACGTGAGGTGAACGGTCATTATGAGATAGAATTGGTTTATGCCGTCCCGGATAACGATGTCAATATCGGAGAAATGACGGACGAAGAGTGGGACGAGTATGTGCAAAACCAGTTGCTTCCCCGTTATTCGCCGACAGGTTTTCTTGCGCCGCTCGTTATCAAGGATTTGTCCCTCTTCAAACGTCTGGATAAGGCTGTCTCCGATTTGCAACAAGACCGTGACTGCCGCTCTCCCAATATGGCTATGTGGATTTTCGATGTGACACGGTCAAGGTTGCCTCAGCCACAAGACCGACTGGAATGGGAAAAACGTGTAGGCAATCAATGGCTTAATGCAGACGTTGCCGGTAATCCCAATCAACGGGAAGCAATTTTCAAAATGCTGGAAACGCCGGATCTTTGCCTGATACAAGGACCTCCCGGAACGGGCAAGACCACCGTTATCGCCGAGGCCATCTATCAGCTTGCACGGCAAGGAAATCGTGTTCTCTTGGCCTCTCAATCCCATGACGCCGTGGATAATGCTTTGGACAGACTGGCAAATCGCTCCGAAATTCGGGCTATCCGTCTTAGCGAACGGGACAGGGATCGCGATGAAGAACGCAGCAAATTTGGCGCATCAAAGGTACTTTCCACCTATTACGGCACCTTGAGTCAATCGGTTAAAGACAGGTTTCTCGCCCCATGGAGCAAAAACCGTCAAGACTATAACGACTGCAAACGGGAACTTCGTGACATCCAGCACGTTACCGCCGACCTGGTGTATATGAATCGGGAGTTTACGACTCAGAGCCAAAATCTCGAAGAGTGCCGTCGCAATCTTGTCGTAGCGGAAAGCAATCTGCAAAAGGCCGGTGAAGAAAATAGAGAACACGAAAATGCCAAATTCCAGCACCAAACTTTCCGAGGCATTGTAGAGCGAAACGAAATTTCCAGCAGCGATTTCTACATTCCGAATGGCATGGGCGATATTGTTGCGCCTATCTTTGGCCAGCTTATTCGTACTGCCGCCGAGCAAGGCGTTATTTTGGCTTCCTGCGTGAGCGAAGATGTGATACGGCGTGAACCCGCTCGATCAATAAGCAGAATTGCCAAATCATGCTATGTGCTTTTCGCATTGCAGGATAGACTGTCTGCGGCTGCCCAGAATGCGTCCACCGATGCCGACATCGCAACATTGAAAATGCAGGAAATTGAGGAGCAGATACGGAAGATAAAAGATCAGTTGGCAGAAGAAGATGACAAAGAGATAAGGACGGTGCTAAAAGACAAACGTAACGATCTCTATGACGAAAAGGAAAAACTAAGTGAAAGCGGTGCGTTTGTTTTCTCTCCCGAGGAGCTTGATCTGTTTGACGAAGGACAACGGGAAAAGATACAATCCCCCGAAGGACAGGCGCAAATGGTGCAGACGCTCTCCAATATAGCGTCTGCGTATCAGAAGGTGCTCCAAGAATCCATAAACCGTATGGGAGATGCCATTGATTCCTACCAAGTTCACGATATCGATTCTTTATCTGAGCAGGTGAAGTCCCATAAGGGGCAGATCAAACAGCTACAAGAAGAGATGCAGCGTAAGAGGGAAGAAATTGCCGTTAAGGAAAAATTGGGCGAAACACTCTCCGGCAAATACAACTGTGAGCGGAGCGAAATCGAATCCCGTATTGCAGCGGAAATGAATCGGCTTAACGAAGAGTGGAATCGTGAAGCACCCATCCGGCAGGTTTGGCAGGAGACGTTGGAAAAGTTTACCGAGCAGCTGGACGATCCTAAAACCGCAAAATATGACAAAGGGTACTACGAGGACATCTACATTTCCTCCTGCAATGTGGTGGGCATCACCTGCACGGCAAATATGCGGGACTTGGACGAGAAATTCCCGGACTTTGATGTGGTCATCATCGATGAGGTCAGCAAAGCGACTCCGCCGGAACTCTTGCCGCCGCTTATGCGGGCAAGAAAGACGATTTTGGTGGGCGACCACAGACAGTTGCCGCCGGTGTTCAACGAATACGAAAAATCCTACAATGAATTGCTGGAAGAAATAAACGCCGAGGGCGAATACGATGACGATGAGGACAACGGCTCGGAAATGGTGCTTCACGAAGAGGATTTGAATAAATATCGCACGATGGTCACATCCTCTTTGTTCCGTGAGTATTTTGAGCAGGCGGATGAGCGGATTAAGCATTCTCTCTTGACTCAGTACCGTATGCACTCGGACATCCAAAAAGTCATCAACCGTTTTTACGACGGGAAATTGGAAAGCGGTGTCATGGCTGTCGAAAACAAGACCAAAGCCCATGGTCTAAAGGTCATGACCGACAAAGGTGAGAGTTTCCTCCGTCCCGACAGCCATGCTTACTGGGTGGATTCTTCCAAACTGCAAGGAAAGCTGATGGAACAGAGTCGCTATCCTGGCAGCACATCGCTCCACAATATTTTTGAGCGGCACATCATTTTATCCATGCTCTCAAAAATCAATGATGCCTATGCCGCCATGGGGCAGTCCGGTATAACCGTGGGCGTGATTTCTTTCTACGGCTCACAAGTGGGCGATCTCAGAAAGGCCGTCAAGGATATGCGGAATCGCGGCAAATTCAAGGCGTTAAAAGTGGATGTCAATACGGTTGACCGCTTTCAAGGCAAGGAGAAGCAGATTATTATCACCAGTTTGGTCTGCAACACCAAGCACGGCAATGCCAGCCGCCATGTGGCGGCTTTTGAGCGAATCAATGTGGCCTTTTCCCGTGCGCAAAATCTGCTGATTATTGTGGGAGCGAGAGAACTCTACGGAGGTTTGGCTGTTCCCATTCCCAATATGGACACGGGAGAAATCAGAAGCGCCCGCATCTACCAAGGCATTGTGGATGACATAGCTAGAAACGGCGCTTTGATAGCGGGCGAGACGCTGATAGCCCCGGACGATGTGTCGAAGGTTATGGAAGAATACGATAAGGAGGCGAAGGAGCGGTGAATTTAGGTAAGGTGCGGATCGCATACCCTTTCGTGGAATATTCGGTTCAAGTGACTCATCACACGGAACGGAAATCCACGGCAATGGAGTGGATGCTTTTGGAAATCGCCAAAAAAGCCGAGTCTCATCCCGATTATGCGGCTATCCCCTTGGAAAACATCCTCACATCGATGTTCTCCGTGGCGGATGGCAATATACTCCTTCGTCAAGTGTTGACAGATCTTGTAGATGTTAGTGCTTTGGAGCAAATTCCAGGTTTTAGCGACCAAAGCGAATGGAATCAGATTCGATGTGGCGATTTGCACTTGACGGACGATGGTCGCCGCTTGCAACGAGAGGGTAAACTTCCGGCAAAGTCGCAAACTCAAAAATTATCCGTTGTCTATGATGTGGTTAATAACCGTCTTGTGAACAGTAGCAAAGGTTTATCGGATAATACCATGAGTCCTAAGGCGAAAGAAATCGGCGAAGGAAATATGCCCGGATTCCCCGGCTCTTTAATCAATCTGCGGATTGAGGAATGGCAAGCGAACGGTAAAAATGCACCCTCTTGGCTACAGCCGAATTCTCGTATAGACAATATCGTGCCGGAAGGTGATGCCAAGATAAAATGGCAAAATACCAGCCACGAAATTACCATGGACAGCGGCGGCAACCTAAGCCTTTTGGATGCGCCCCATGAGGAAATTGTCGAAACTGTATTGCGAGATACGGATTTAGGGGCGATGCCCGACTACGCATTGCCGATGATAGGCGTTGACGCGCTCCTAAGCAAGCGAAAGTATGCGCCCTATGCTAAGATTGAGGATACGATTGAAAACGATGCGTCTAAATCCAACATTTTTGCCGTTATCCCTCAGTTTTCAGAGGTTATGGAAGGAAAAAACAACAAGGTCTGCTTGCTGTTGGGTCAGCCGTCATTTAGTTTCGACGACACGGGCAAAAATGTGGTAATAAGCATTCCGGATGCATTTCCCGAAGGGCTGTGCTATCAAGACCCCGACCGCAGCGTGTATGCCGCCGCCGTTGAGGGACATATCGGCAATCTATCCCGCTTGATACCTTATACATACGAAGATACGAGTGATTTCTCTGCCTTCGTCGTGAATTTAGTAAAAAAATACTATATGCTGGATCGGCGCATGATGAAGCTCTTTGATTTTGTCGGCGATGTGGCGTATCAAGATTTTTACACTGCCGATTACATACGGGAATTGCTGAACTCGGCAGAGATACAGCAATTTACCCCCGTGGACAAAATATTGGACAGGCTCTTAAAGCTCGATGCCAAATTGCAAAAAGTTCTTGGGGATGTGCCTTCCCCAGCAAGCTCCGAAACCATTCGTTCGGCACTCTTGGGAAAGAAAGTAGAAATTCTTGGAGATGTCCGCGAGTGGACGGTGCAATGGCGGGAAGCCTTGGAATCTCTCAAAAACAAGACAGGCATAGATGTGAAAGCCATTGATTGGCACGACACAAACTTTGGATTTTCCTTGGAGCAAATGGAGCAAGTGACGGATGCCGTGGCCATTTTCTACGATGATGCCGCAAGCCACTATAACAAAGTGTATGTTTTTGACACCTGTGCTCTCATGCACTATCCCGATGTGTTGGACGATTTCACGAACAATCAGGCGTTGGTAATTATCCCCAAGCAGGTTCTTGTGGAATTGGACGGACTTAAGACAGCTGCAGATGAAAAAAGCCAATACCAAGCGCGACAGGCCATAAGAAAAATCCATGAACATGGCGAGAAGCCTTGGTTAAAGCAAAACGAGGATAATTATCTGGAACTTCTTTCGGAGAGTTTCAGGGAATCTGGGATAAAGGATTTTTACATTCTGTCTGTGGCAGTTAAATATCGCGTAAAGAACGCCGTAATGGTGACGGACGATGATAATTTCCAAAATTTTGCCCAATCGGAAGGCGTGGAGGCTATCACGGCGCATAATCTTCATGAAAAACGAACAGCAACAGTTTCTTCCAAGAGTAGAGGGAAAAATAAAAAGAAGAAGAAATAGGGGGCGACACCATGAGTCAAGAAGCGGAACTCGTCTTTGCTTTGGAGCGAAGGCGGCGAGAAGAGCTTTTTCGAGCGCGGGTCAGCAATAAGACGCGGGAATTTTATATGCGCTACCAAGATCAATACAACGATATGTGCTCTCAAGGCTACCGTGATTATATCCCGGAGGAAATGAACCGTTTGAAGCAAGATTTGGACGCCATCGGCAGTCTGCTTTCAAGCAATCCGGTAGCGGCCAGAGACGTCAGCCAAGAAGTGGGCAGCTACATCCACAGCCTTTGGGGACTTGGCAGAGAGGCTCGGCAAGTTTTTCAGGAATCGGCGCGTATCGCTCGCTTGGAAGCCAAGCGTGAGAAAGCGGCGGCGCTAAATGCGGCAATGTCCCGCTATTACGAGGTAATTGGCGGGTTGGATTCCATAGTAGCCAATTTTGCCGCGTCCGCTTTGACCGACATCAAAAATTCCATTTCCTCTGGCTCCATTGCCACGGCGCAGGATGTTGAGTCAAAATTGATGCCACTTATTGAGCGTGCAAAAAAAGAGGCTGCCTATTGGAAAGCACAAAAACAGAAGGAGCAGTCCAACCAAGCAGTTACCGAGCAGATAGAAGAGGTAAAGAAATCCGTTTTAGCCGAAAAATTTGAAGACAGCTCCAAGGCAAAGGATTTGCTGGAGAAATTGGAGGAGATTAAATCGCGATCCGTTACGGGCGCTGTCAGCGTCAAGGAAGTACAAGAGCAGATTAAGTCCGTGACGGAGGAAACGGATGATGCATTGGTGGGCGAAGAGGTGCGGCGCGAAATGGTCAAGGCCATATATAAATGGTTTAACGCCCATGACTTCACCCTCAGCAAACCGAAGCTAATTGACGGCGCAGTGGTCATAAAGGCGCAAAGACCCTCTGGCAACAAAGCCCAATTCAAACTGACCCTTGACAACAAGATGTGGTATCGGCTGGACGGATACGAAGGACAAAGCTGTTTGAAGGATCTCTCGTCAGCAAAGGCCGATTGGGAATCCGCCTATGGCGTCACCATCTCGGATGAAGTCGTTAAGTGGCAGAATCCCGATCGTATTTTGCGCCGGCAGGGACAAACGGAATCTGATATAGGAGGGAAAGCGTAATGAGCGATATGTGGCTTGACCGCCTTGAGCGGGAAATGAGACTTCGTGGGGCAGTGATTCTCTCCGGCAATACAAACGACATTATTCTCAATCCGCAAAAGGCAGGGCAGTACACCTCGGTGGTGGATTGTGTCCGTGATATAGCCTTTAAGAGCGGATACGAACGCGTCATCATGTGGAATCGCGCTGAGGGCGGCTGTTCTTGGGAGCGGGGAGCGTCTTCTCCCACGGGGCTTGAGGGCATGAAAGTCGAGGAGCCGGAGGGCGGCACCGATTACGATACGGGACTCGGCAACGAAATCGAGCAATCCAATGCCAACAACAAATATACCAAGCCTAGCGAATTTTTCCCACAACTTCGGTTGTGGCTGGAAAATAAAAGCGGTGGCACAGCGGCTATCGTAGATTATTCGGATTATCTTTTTGGGGACGGGCGTAGCCTATCGGACGAAGAACGCAATAACATCACCAATATGATGATAGGAATCGCTAAGAGCCAGGATTACGGTCTTAATTTCGTGCGGGACAACGGCAATCTGCTGGTGTTGGTAGCCAAGACCACGGCTATGCTCCCTCCTTCGGTGTATGTGGACAATCCCTTGGTGGCGACAATCAATGTCCCCATGCCGGCGCGGGACGAACGGGCAAAGTATGTGGAAAAGGACATCAATCTTCTGAAATTATCGCCAGGTATAGGGGATAAAACGGTCAAGGACAATTTTATTGATGCTATTGACGGCTTCAGCCTGAAAAATATCGCTCAAATTATCAAGCTGTCCAATCAAATACCGGAACGCATGAGTTTTGAGAAACTCATAAACCTTTATCGTTACGGTGAAAAGAAAAGCCCTTGGGAAGAGTTGTCCTATGAGAAACTTAAGACGGCCAAGGAAACGCTCGGTCAGCGCGTCAAAGGACAAAACGAGGCCGTGCAAAAGGTGCGGGATGTCATTATTCGTGCCTACACGGGATTTGCGGGGCTTCAACACTCCGCCAAACAAAAGAAGCCCAAGGGCGCACTCTTCTTCGTAGGTCCCACCGGCGTGGGCAAGACGGAACTGGCAAAATCGTTGGCGGAGTTTGTCTTTGGCGATGAAAGCGCCTACCGTAGGTTCGACATGAGCGAATATGCCCACGAGCAAAGCGACCAGCGTTTGGTTGGCGCTCCTCCCGGCTATGTGGGTTATGAAAAAGGCGGCGAACTCACCAATGCCGTCAAGGAAAAACCCTTCTGCGTCCTTCTCTTCGATGAAATCGAAAAGGCTCATGGGCGTATCATGGATAAATTCCTGCAAATTTTGGAGGACGGACGGCTGACAGACGGCAAGGGAGAGACGGTGTATTTCTCCGAGACGTTTATCATCTTCACTTCCAATATCGGTGCTGCTGGAGCGGATACAAATCAAGATGCCGAGCAAACGCGACAATATTTTATTGGGGAAGTCAAGAAGCACTTCATCGAAGAACTTAAACGCCCGGAAATTCTCAATCGTATCGGTGATGCCAACATTGTGCCCTTCAATTTCATTCAAAATGATGATGTGCTTGTAGCCATTGGGAAATCCAAATTTAATCCCATCAGAGATTTTATTAAGGAACGCTATAAGGCAAGCATCCGTTTTGATGACGAGGAGGCGGCGTTTGCCGCATTGGGCAGGAGCGTAAATAAAGCCAACGGCGGGCGCGGTATGCTGAATGCCATGGAGCAGAAGCTTATAAATCCCTTGTCGGACTTCGTGTTTGAGAAAATAGAGAGCCTCATGCGTGGCGGCAGGACAATCCAAGTAGACCTTGACAAAGTTCCCGGTGGGGATGTCGAGTTTCACTTCCATTTGGATTAGGTACAATGGCATACTTGAATTTGGCAGCGATTCGCCCCTGCACCGAGGCAGAAGGTCCGGGAAAGCGTTTTGCTATATGGTGTCAGGGGTGTTTGCGCCGTTGCCCCGGTTGCTGCAATCCGCATATGCAACCCATGGAGCGTAAGCACCTCGTGGAGGTGGATCAACTGATGGAACTGATTCAATGGCACAAAGCCGAGAATGGTGTCGAGGGTGTGTCTTTTATTGGCGGTGAACCGATACTACAGGCAGAAGGCTTTGCTCAGCTTGCCAAGAGATGTCAAGATATAGGCTTATCAGTGTTGTTATTTACGGGATATAAGTATGAAGAATTACTTGGCATGGAAAATGACGATGTTAACCTTCTCTTAGAGCATTCTGACATTTTGGTTGACGATGAGTTTTTTGAAGATCTTTACGATAAAGAACGAGATTGGGTTGGATCTACGAATCAGCGTGTAATATTTCTAAGTTCTCGGTATTCAAAAGGGATTGAATACTACAATGGTATTCATAGCGTAGAGATACGGATATTAGCAGATCGTATTGGGATCAATGGATGGCCGATAGAAATTTAGTGTAAATATTCACAGAAGAACTTCTAACCCATATAAGGACTTGTATTCATGAGTTTTTTCCAAATATTTATCTTGCATTAATGACAATAGAAAGATATAATATCAATCAAAGAGATGTTTCCAGGTTGCATATGAAGTTCCGTTGTGAGCTGGAGAGAAATACCGTAGAGATTTTCTTTACTTTGCAAAGGGATCTTGTATGACCTGTGAGTATAAAAGTTTTTTGAATTGTTAGGAGGAAAATATGGAAACTAATCTTAAAGAGCAAGAACCTAATAAAGAGTTTCAAATTGAGCAAGAGAGTATGTGGGTGGAACTCAACAAGCAGGACTGTGATATCATGAGCTTGCTTGATATGTGTTCTTGGGCTGAGGCAAATTAGTCTCTATCTGAAAACTCGATTTTTATGTTAATATCCATTTTCCTGGCTAATCGTTAACAATTAAGGTTAGCCGGGATTTGTTTTTTTTAGGGAATTTTTCTTGACGAGGAGGGAGTTCATGCAGATATATCTGTTGTTGACTGAAAAATGTAATCTATCGTGTAAAATGTGTATACGTGGCAAACAAGTGGGGAACGATCTCTCTTTTGATACTTTGAAGATGCTTTTATCGAGAGATCAGGCATTGATGTATAATGATATTGTCATCACGGGAGGGGAACCCACTCTGCATCCTTACTTTATCGATATTACAAAATATATGTGTAGATATTCTAAAACAGTGACGATTACTACCAATGGAATCTTAAATTATTATGTTGACCATTTCTATCATATAGATAATGTTCTTTTTCAAGTTTCAGTCGATGGCGATGAAATGGCACATGATGAGATACGTGGACGGGGAAGTTATTATAAAACTATGGAAACTATAAATTTATTTTCTAACAAAAGAATTCCCTTTGCCATTGCTTCAGTGGTTAATCAATCAAATCAAAATGCGATGTTTCATCTAGGAAGAATAATAGAAAAATTTGATAACCTACTACATTGGAAATTATCTTATGAGATGCCTTTTGGAGATGCAAATTGGAATGAGTCTTTAGGCGTTGAGGAATGGAATAATTTTGTCGACACTATTATATCAAAAACGCATTGTAAAATTCTCATCAAAAAAATGTTTGCTTTCTCTCTATATGATCGTTATTGGAATCAACTTAACGCAATGAAAACCAGTAAGCGATTATTGTGTAATAACTGTGGAAGTGTAAAAAATAAGATATATATTTATCCAAACTTTAATGTTTACCCATGTACATGTTTACAGGATTTTTGTATTGGAAATCTTGAGTCATCTGATTTAAATGAAATATTGCTAAGTGTTTTTCAAATTATGAGATAAGGAAAGATAGTCTATGCTATTCTTGTAAATATAAACTGTTTTGTAATGGTGGTTGTATCGGAATGTCATATCATTATTTTGGAAAACTAGGTGTTGGTGATATAAGATGCCCGAGAATAAAAAAAGAAATATAAAAAAAATTTACTATTTCAACATAACATATTCGTGTAATAACTGTTGTGTCTTTTGTTA
>ERZ772967.2639-NODE-2639-length-11403-cov-9.476384_pt1 | contig 11403 bp, 7 predicted proteins | sample MGYA00511677_ERZ772967 | MGnify/ENA primary metagenome ERZ772967 (study PRJEB29015, sample SAMEA2737931) | human oral metagenome | biome: human oral; feature: human-associated habitat; material: dental | place: China | collected 2146 ...
CTTGTTCGTCATGAATGCCTCCATCCTGATCGGGTTGCAAAGGAGGCAACTATGACGCAACGCAAGTCAGATGAACAGAATGTTCATAATGGACCACTTACTGGGAATCAAGGGGCGAAGCGGGTTGTTCAGGATGGACTACGTATTTTTTGCTCCTCGTCCGACGAACGTCCCTGTTTTGTCTTCGGCCATTTTGATATGTTGTGTGCGGCATCCGGCGATCCCGGAGCGGGCAGCAGCACGCCCCTGTCTCTCTTCAAAAAAGAAAAAAAGGACACACATCATGAGTACCGGCACCACACGACGGCAATGGCTCAGGACAGGCGCTTCGGGCACCGCAGGGGTGGCGGCAGGCAGCCTGCTGCCGGGTATCGTGCAGGAGGTTCTGGCCACCGGTTCGGCAGGTGCGGATACGCACGCCGCAGGTGCAGCCCACGACAATCTGCACCAGCCCGAAGGCATGCAGCTGGCGCAGGCCGGCACAGCCTCCAGCAGCACCGGTGGTGATGCGCCAGACATGCGCAACTTCACCGGCACGGTGGCCCACGCCACGCACTACGGCCCATTCGTCGGCACCGTGGTGCACGGCCGGCTCAGGAAGGTGGAGCCCCAGCCCACCGACAAACGCCCCACCCCCATGCTGACCGAGGGCGTACTGGCCCGCACCTACGACAAGACCCGCGTGGCCGGCCCGATGGTGCGCAAGTCGTATCTGGAAGGCTTTCGCACTGGCAAGACGCACGCCGAGCTGCGTGGCCGGGAGCCCTTCGTGCAGGTCAGCTGGGACGTGGCGCTGGGCCTGACGGCCAAGGCCATTCTGGACACTATCGAGAAGTACGGCAACGAAGGCTGCTTCAGCTCGTCGTACGGCGGCTGGTCGCATGCAGGGATTTTCCGGCCGAACGTGCTGCAGGGGCGCTTCTTCAACCTGCTGGGCGGCTCGTCGATGACGGCCGGCGATTATTCCGCCGGTGCCGGACAGATCATCATGCCACTGGTGCTGGGTGATCTGGAAGTCTATTCGGCCCAGACCTGCTGGGAAGAAGTGGCCAGACACACCGAAGTGATGGTGTTCGTGGGCTGCGACCCCAACAAGAACAACCGCATCGAATACACGGTGGCCGACCACGACATGTATCCCAACTGGGAGGCCATCAAAAAGGCGGGCGTGAAATGCATTTCCATCAACCCGCAGCGCACCACCACCGACGAGGTGATGGGTTCGGAATGGGTGCCGATCATCCCCAACACCGATACGGCCCTCTTTCTGGCCATGAGTCATCACCTGCTGACCACCAACCGCTGGAACCGGGACTTCATCGAGAAATACACGGTGGGCTTCGACCGTTTCCGCGCCTATCTGGAAGGCCGCGATGCCGACGGCACGCCGGCCAAAACGCCCGAATGGGCCAGCAAAATCACGGGCATTCCCGCCGCCCGCATCCGTCAGCTGGCCGAGCTGTTTGCCAGCAAACGCACGCAGATTGCCGGCTCGTGGGCCATCCAGCGCGCCCACCACGGCGAAATGCCCTACTGGGCCATCGTCAACTTTGCCTGCCTGCTGGGCAACATCGGCCTGCCCGGCCAGGGCGTGGGATTTTCGTGGCACTACGGCGGAGGCGGCACCCCGCAGTCGGGCGCCACGCCGCCGACAGGGCTTTCGCAGGGACGCAATACCGTCAAGAAAATCTGCCCCGCCTCACGCATCAGCGAGATGCTCAACAACCCGGGCAAGGCATTCACCTACAACGGCAGCCGCTACACCTATCCACTGGTCAAGCTGATCTACAACGCCGGCAACAATTTCCTGTCGCACCAGCAGGATCTCAACGAACTGATCCGGGCGCTGCAGAAAGTGGACACCGTGATCGTGCAGGACTGCTGGTGGACGGCCTCCGCCCGCTGGGCCGACATCGTGCTGCCGGCCACCACCACGCTGGAACGCAATGACATTTCCTCGGGTGGTACCTACAACATCAACAAGTTCTACGCGATGAAGCAGGTCATCGCACCGCAGGGCGATGCACTGGACGATTTCGAGATCTTCCGGCGGCTGGCCGACCTGTGCGGCGTGGAGATCGGCTTCACCGAAGGCAAGGAGCCAATGGATTATGTGGAGGCCGCCTACGAGAACAGCTCGGCCGCCAAACTGATGCCGTTCGAGGCGTTCTGGGAAAAAGGCGAAATCACGTTGCCTACCCCCGCAGCCGCGGACGGCTGGGTACGTCACGGGGATTTTCGGGCCGATCCGGCCAAACACCCGCTGCACACGCCCTCGGGCCGCATCGAGATGTATTCGGCCACCATCGAGAAAATGAACCTGCCCGACTGCCCGCCCATGCCCAAATGGCAGGAACCGGCCGAATATCTGGGCAATGCCAAACCGGGGCAGCTTCACGTGGTCAGCCCGCACCCGTTCATGCGCCTGCATTCGCAGATGGCCAATGCCGAACCGCTGCGCAGGACCTATGCCGTACAGGGGCGCGAGCCACTGCTGATCAACACCGAAGACGCGCGCAAGCGCGGCATCCGTGATGGCGATCTGGTCGAGCTGTACAACGAGCGGGGCGCGCTGGTGGTGGGCGCCCGCGTGTCGGACCGGATCATGCCGGGCGTGGTGAGCATCTACGAAGGCGCCTGGCCGCAGCTGGACAGCAAGGGGCGCTGCAACAACGGGCTGGTGAATTTCATCACCTCCAGCCGGCCCGCCAGCGGTCTGACCCAGGCCACCACGGCCGACACGTGCCTGGCCTCGCTGCGCAAGTGCCGTGATGCCGACCCGGGCGGCAGCAGGGCCTTCGAGCCGCCACGCATCATCAGGAAGACCGGTCTGAAAATCGACGAAGAAGTCTTCGGGCTGGACCGTGCCGAAGCACTGCGTGAAAAGGCCATTGCCTCGATGTCACCGGGCGAGAAGATCTTCTACCAGCGCTGCACCGTCTGCCACGGTCCACGCGACCCGGCGCAGTTCACCCCGCGCCAGTGGCAGGGCATCACGCAGAGCATGTTCCCGCGCGCCGGCCTGACGCCGGATGAGCAGAAACTGGTGCGGGCGTTCCTGATGAAGAACGCCAAGCCGGAGTGATATCCATCAGGCTGGATGGGACTGCGCCGGTACCCGCCCTTGCGACGCAGCCTGTCCAGCCACCAGACGGGTCACGGGCATGTTCTGCATGTAGCGGTTCCAGGAGCCCATGTTCATGACGGCACAGCCCGCCACATGCGGCACTGGCCATGCCCGGCCGCCGGGGCCGCGCAGGGGAAGCTGGCGCCTGAGTGCCTCGGTACGGTTGAGCAGCTCGGCTGCCGTCAGCGTACTGCAGGCGATCAGCACGGCAAAATGAACTGGTTTTGTGAGCCTTCCCTGCGCATGCTCATAGAGCCACGAATCACGATATTTGGTCTTGAGGTCGTTATCCAGACGGCCGCTGCGAAAGTCATGCAGAAAAACCTCGCGTGACCGTTCACCAGCACGTGAGTGTTCGGGGTCCTTGAACTCGATGAACCAGATCCGGTCGGCCGTTTCAACGATGAGATCGACCGCCTTCATGCAATGCGTCAGCCCATGGGTTGCCGGGTCGTCGAAGCAGCGTCCCCGAGCACCCACAGGCAGGGACAGCTGCAGCTCGCCTTCCGTGAGCGTATTCATCTGCGAGAGGGCTCCCGTACCACGTCATCACTGAGCTGCCCCATATCCATCCCCAGGCTGCGTGCCATTTCGCGGTCATACAGACTGGTGTAGGTATCGATAATCAGGTTGGGATCGACACCCGACAGATCGTCGCTGGCCAGGGTCTGCACTGCGCCCATTTCATCGCGGAACAGCGACAGATAACGGATCTGGTCCTGCTCGCGGCTACGCAGATCGAACTCCTTGAGCAGCACATAGTTGTGTGTTGCCAGAAAGACCTGCACGCCCATGCGTTGCAGTCGCAGCAGAACATCCACCACCAGTCCGAGCAGGGCCGGGTTCAGATTGGCCTCGGGCTCATCCCAGAAAAGGACGGATCCATTGAACAGGGTTCCGTTCTGCACCAGCAGCGAAACCAGCGCCAGCTTGCGCAGGCCCTCGGCCAGCAGCGTGAATTCCAGTTCCCCCTGCGCATCCTTCAGGAAGAAATGCTCACCCCGCGTCACCACCTGGCCGGCAATGGCGGCCTGCAGCCCATCGAGCAGCTGCTGCCAGGCTGCATCCAGCGGTCCCTTCAGCCGAGGGAGAAAGGCCCGCTTGATCACGTCCAGATAGACCTCCTCGAAGGCAATCTCGCGCCGTGCCGCCGTGGACAGAAAGCCCGGCGCATGCGCCAGCATTTCCTTTACCGGAATATATACGCTGGACAGTTCCTCACGCTCCCAGTCACCCTGCCCCGTGACGTGCACAGTCTCTGCCCGCACGGTTTCGGCCGAAAAGCGGGCAGACAATGAGGCGTTCCCCTGCCGGGTCACGGACACGCGGGCGTCGCCATCTCCTGCGGCGTCGGTGCAGACGTGCTGTGTACCGGCCACGGGCTGCAGGGTCTCCTGCATCAGGAAACCCCGTGCATCGGGGCCATGGCTACGGCCGGCGGGTTCCGCACCGCCCCCTGCATGCTTGACCTGCCCACGCATGCCGCGACGCACAAGCCGCCCAATGTTGCCCTCATGGGGATTGAACACATTGCGCAGCTTCAGCGCAAACCCCTTGTCCCTGTCTTCCCCCACCGTGACCGCACAGGCGGCATACAGGGTTTTCAGCAGATGGGTCTTGCCCGTGCCGTTGGCGCCGATGAGGATATTGACACCGGACGAGAGCGGCTGGTCGAAAGCGGCAAAGGACGTGAAATTGTCCAGCCGGAGGTGAGTGATCTTGCTCATGAATGGCATCTGGCGACCCCCGCAGGCAGGGGATCAGCCGGGGCGTTTCGGGTATCCGGGCATTGTATAGGCCGACCCCCGGTGCAGCCAGCGTTCTGCATACGGGTGACCTGATACTCCGGTACCTGTCCCCTCTGCCGGCAACCCCGCCCCCTGTCGTGTGGCAGGCCGAATCCGTACAATCCCGCCTTCCTGTCCTGTCCCTATCCTCCCCGCATGAACACCCCTTCGGGCCACGACGGCCAGACGGCGCCCGCCGTGCCGGCATCCACCGCGCCCCCCCTCACCCGCTACGAATGGGCCCTGCTCTGCAGCGCCTACATCAGCCAGTGCGCGGCGTTCAGTTTCTTCTTCGTGGCGCTTTCCAGCATCCTGCGGGGCAACGGCGCAGAGCTGGCAGACCTGAGCTTCATCTACCTGCTCGGCGTGGCACCGGCGCTCAAGTTCCTGTGGGCACCGCTGATGGACCGCTACGGCTTCGGCCGCTGGGGGCACTACAGCCGCTGGCTGGTACTGATGCAGACCGCGCTGATCGTCACGCTCTGGGCCATGGCGCAGCTGAAGATCGGTGGTGTGCCGCCTGAGCTGGCTGCCGGCGCGACCGGTGCAGCGGCTGACATGAATGAGGCTGCCGCAGCACTGGGCGGTGCAGGCGGCACGGGGGCTGCGGCCCATCCCCCCCTGCCCTGGACCGGCCTGATGCTGGGCTGTCTGGCCATGTCGTTCTTCACCGCCTGTCAGGACATGGCGGCCGACGGCCTCTCCACCCGGCTGCTGAGTCCGTCCCAGCGGGGGCTGGGCAATGCGCTGCAGATGGCCTGCGGTTCCATCGGCTTCATTGCCGGCGGGGGCGGTGTGCTGGCCCTGTACGAATACGCCGGCTGGCAGACGGCACTGATGTGCCTGACGGTGCTGAACGTCGTCACGCTGGTGCTGGCGCTCTTTTACCGCGAGCCCGCCCATGCCCGCCCCGACGTGGTGGTGCGGGAACGGATGCTGGATTACTGGCGCGAGATCGGGCGCTTCTGGGTTCGCCCCGACACGGGCTGGCGCTGGGCCTTCATCATCGTGATGCTGCAGGCTGGCGTGTACATGGCCTACAGCGTGATGTCGCCGATGCTGGTGGATGCCGGCTGGAGCTTCACCAAAATCGGCCAGGTAGCCAATGGGTACGGCACGGCGCTGGGCATGGCCTCGATGATCGGCTTTGGCTGGCTGCTGCGCCACTGGTCACTGAACCGGGCACTGCACGTCATTCTGCCGGCGCAGGTGGTGGGCGTGCTGCTGCTGGCCATTCCACTGCTGCTCAAGACTGGAGCCCTGGGTGCGGGTCTGCCGGAAATCGCCCAGGGAGCCGCCGCAGCCGGAGGTACGGCAGCCCCGGATGGCGCCGCAGCGGCTGCCGGGCAGGCAGCGGCATCGGTGGCGCAAACGGGCGGTATCGGCGACATCTGGATCACGCTGGGCGTGGCGGGTTTCATGATGTGCTATATGCCGATGGGTGTACTGGTCAGCACGCTGATGATGGGGCGCAGCAGTGCCCATGCACCGGCCACCGATTTTTCGGTCCAGTATGGCCTGTATCTGGCGGCGGGTTATGGCGCCGGCGCACTGGGTCTGCCTCTGGCGCAGCGCATGGGTTATGCCGGCCTGCTGGCGCTTGCGGGCGCCGTCTGTGTGCTGATGGCCGTGCTGATCCCTGTTCTGCATGCGCGACTGGGGCGTCCTCCGTCTGCAGCCACGGCCCGGGCATGAAAAACCCGGTCTGCCCCACCAATTTCGGCAGTTACATTCATGAGCGATCACGCCGGGTTTGACTGCGGCCTGAATGATCACGGCCGGAATAATAGCCGTCGCAGAATGATGGCCACGGCAGAAACAATGGCCGCATCACGTATGACGGCCCTATCGCGAATAATGGCTGCGTCATGAATGGTTCATGAATGATACCCGTGGCGTAAATGCTGGCCATCGCATGAATAAATCCGGTCTGAACCACGCCGTTCCGTTCATGAACGACACGGCCTGTTCATGAAAATCTGCCCCCTCAATAATCCATTCCGACAACCATTTACATATGCACAATATCGATACCCTGTTGTAACGGGTATATCGTTCGGTGCATGGCAGAATCCGGCGCTCTGATACCTTTTTTAAGGAGGGCTCCCTGCCATGCCCGAGGACGGCAGCGACCATACACCGCCGCCCACTGCTTCCCCTCATGCCGGCAGCCAGTTACTGGACGATTATCTGCACCACGTATTGGCCCACGAAGGCATGAAACCGGTGATCGCCGTGGATGGACAGGGCCGGCGGGCCTGGATCGGCACGCAATCCCCCTGGGCACAGGGGCGCATGGCGGCCCAGCTGTTCGACAGCGGCATCATGACGGTCTGTGCGCAAGGACGGCTGCTGGTACCCTATACCTCGCTGTACGAGGAAAAACACTACTACCCACCGGTGGGTCTGACGCTGAAGATGCAGGGCGCCTTCGACTGGACGGACCTGCGGGGGCGTGAGTTCAAGACGCCGGGCAATAACGAAATGTGGTTCCAGAGCGGCATAATGGACTGGCGGCACAGCACGCTGCACGCCGGCGAATGGTCGCAACTTGAGCTGTCGATGCAGGCGTCGCTGGTCGAACGCTGGCTAGCCGACGGCATGCTGCATGACAAAGCCCGTCGCCTGCTGGAGCAGTGCCTGCAGCCTCGGGGCCAGGGCATCATGCAGGTGCACTCGATGCAGGCAGACATGAGCGCCACCATGCGCCAGGCCCATGCGCTGCTGGCCGGACTGGCCCCCATGCAGGCCATGCCCCTGGCCGAACAGCTGCAGCTGGAAGGCCAGATACTGTCCCTGCTGGGCCAGTGGCTGGCGCTGCCGCCCACCCCCGTCAAGCGCCGGCAGGACCGCTGGCGGCGGACGGTAGATGATGCCATCGACATCATCCAAAGCGAGTACGGCACCGAGCTGTCGATCAGCCGGCTGGCCTGGCGGGTGGGCACCAACGAGTGCTACCTGAAACAGGGCTTTCGCGAACGCACCGGCATGGGCATTGCCACCTACCTGCGCCAGCAGCGGATGAAAGTGGCACTGGCCCTGCTGGAGGAAGGCAGCATGAATGTGGGCGAGGTGGCCCATTATGTGGGCTACCGCAGCCTCGGGCACTTTTCGCAGGCGTTCCGGACGGTGCATGGCTATCTGCCGTCGACCGTGCAGCGGCCATTGTCTTCCCCCCGCCCGCCACGACCATCTGGCACACAGCCGGCTGCGGCACCGGCCAGCAAAAATGCAGACCAGCCGGAGGCAGGTCATGCGCAGGAGCCCGAAATACTCCTGACCGGCGAGGAGCGCTGACGGGCATCACTCACCCAGCTGCGGAAGCGCCGATACACACAAGAACGGCCGGAACAGGCACGGCAGGAATAACGGCCACCGCACGAATGGCGGCCCCCTCACAAATGCGACCCTTTCACAAATGACGGCCACATCACGAATCATGGCCACATCATGAATGATGCCTGCAGCGCAAATAATGGCCGCCACCTGAATCACGCCGGCCTGTTCATGAACGCTCAGGTCCGTTCATGAAATATTGTCGGGTGCATGGCAGAATCCGGCGCTCCGATACCTTTTTCAAGGAGGCTTCCCTGCCATGCCCGAGGACGGCAGCGACCATTTACCTCCGCCCGCCACGCCTCCCGCGGCAGGCACCCAGCTGCTCAACGATTATCTGCAGCACATCCAGGAATTCAAACGCATGAAACCGGCGATTGCAGTGGATGGGCAGGGGCGGCATGCCTGGATCCGCATGAAGACCCCATGGTTGCAGGGGCACATGGACGTCCAGCTGTTCGACAGCGGCATCCTGGCCGCCAGTTCCCGGGGACGGCTGCTGGTGCCCTACACCTCACTGTACGAGGAAAAACACTACACCCCGCCGGTAGCCCTGACGCTGAAGATGCATGGTGCCTTCGACTGGACGGATCTGCGGGGACGTGAGTTCCAGACACCGGGCAACAATGAGTTGTGGTTCCGAAGTGGCGTGATGGACTTGCGGCACAGCACGATGCACGCCGGCGAATGGTCGGCGCTTCACCTGTCGATGCAGGCGCCACTGGTCGAACGCTGGCTGGCCGACGGCATGCTGCATGACAAAGCCCGTCGCCTGCTGGAGCAGTGTCTGCAGCCTCGGGGCCAGGGCATCATGCAGGTGCATCCGATGCAGGCAGACATGAGCGCCACCATGCGTCAGGCCCATGCACTGATGACCGGGCTGGCCCCCATGCAGACCATGCCCCTGGCCGAGCAGCTGCAGCTGGAAGGCCAGGTGCTATCCCTGCTGGGCCAGTGGCTGGCACTGCCGCCCACACCGGCCAGGCGCCGCCAGGACCGCTGGCGACGGATGGTGGACGATGCCATCGACATCATCCACAGTGAATATGGCACCGAGCTGTCGATCAGCCGGCTGGCCCGGCGGGTGGGTACCAACGAGTGCTACCTGAAACAGGGTTTTCACGAGCGCACCGGCATGGGCATTGCCACCTACCTGCGCCAGCAGCGGATGAAGGTGGCGCTGGCCCTGCTGGAAGAAGGGCGCATGAGTGTGCGCGAAGTCGCCCATTATGTGGGCTACCGCAGCCTCGGGCACTTCTCGCAAGCGTTCCGGGCAGTGCACGGATATCTGCCGTCAACCGTGCAGCGGCCATCGGCCTCCCCTCGTCCGTCGCGACCATCTGCCACACAGCCGGCTGATGTACCGGCCGGCAAGGAGGCAGACCAGCCGGAAGCAGGTGCTGCGCTGGCCCCCAGGACACGCCCGACCGGCAGGTAGCATTGACGGGCGTTACCTACCCAGCAACTGCATCCATGGCTGAAGTCTGCCGCCACATTCGACGCGCTCCCCCGGAGACACATACGCCCGGCATCCATGCATATGCATGCCATGGGCAGGGCGACCACGGCAGCCATGACGGCAATCAAGCCCCGAAGCCAGACGGCTCGGGTACACTCTGCGGGTCCGGGGAGCGTCTGTGCGGGTGTCTGCGTGGGGTACGTCAGGCACGCGTGCGAGCTGTGCCCGCATGCGCAGACACGCCCTTACTTTTTTCTGGAGACTGCGCATGGATTTCGATCTTCTCATCAGTGGAGCCGGCCCGGCCGGCCTGTGCCTGGCGCGCGCGCTGGCAGATACGGGACTGACCATCGGCCTGGTCGAGCAGCAGCCGCGCGAGGCGCTGGAAAACGCGGCCTTCGATGGCCGCGAAATTGCCATGACGCAGCGCTCGGCGTCGCTGATGCGCGAGCTGGGCCTGTGGCAGCGCATCCACGACACCGATCCGGCCGCCCTGTCGCCGCTGCGCGATGCCAAGGTGCTCAACGGCGCCTCGCCCTTCTCGATGATGATCGGTCACACACTGACCAACCGCAGCGAACTGGGCTGGCTGGTGTCCAACCACCTGATCCGCCGGGCCGCCTTTGCCGAGGTGGATGCCGCCGCGAAGGCCCATGGCCGCATCACGCTGATGACCGGCCAGCCAATCACCCGCGTACTGTCACAGGGCGCAGCGGCCGCCGGGAGCGCCCCGGCCGCGGGAAGTGCTGGGTCAGCCGCCGGCACCGGTGACATGACCGAGGTGCTGCTGGCCGATGGCACCACCCACCGCGCCCGCCTGCTGGTGGCGGCCGACAGCCGTTTGTCGCAAACGCGCCGTCAGCTCGGTATTGCCGCCGATATGCACGATTTCGGCCGCACGGTCATCGTGTTCCGCACCAAACACACGATTTCCAACCAGCACACCGCCAGCGAATGCTTTTTCTATGGCCGCACGCTGGCATTGCTGCCGCTGGAAGAGCATTTGACCAACTGCGTCATCACCATTTCCAACACCAAAGCGCACGAACTTTTGGATTTGCCGCCGGAGCAGTTGGCCAAAGAAGCGCAGAAAATGCTGGGCGGCCGCTTGGGCGAAATGGAAATTGCCGGCACGGTGCACACGTATCCGCTGATGGGCGTGCACGCCGCCAAGTTCTACGGCACACGCTGCGCGTTGATTGGCGATGCGGCGGTGGGCATGCATCCGGTAACGGCGCACGGCTACAATCTGGGCTTGGAAAGCACGGATATCCTGTCGCGCCAGATTTTGAAAGCGGATGCGGCCGGCAAAGACATTGGCAGCAAAGACGTGCTGGAAGTCTATAACGTGCAGCACCAACTGCATACACGTCCGCTGTATCACGGCACGAACGCGATGGTAACCTTCTTCACCACCGAACACGCGCCGGTGAAACTGCTGCGCGGCGCGGTGCTGCGCGTGAGCAACAACCTGCCGCCGCTGAAGAAAATCATCAGCAAACAACTGACGGGTTGATTGGCCGCTGTCCAAAAAGCAGCCTGCACTTTAAAAAAGGGGGAGTGCAGGCTGCTTTTTTATGCCCTGACGACGTATCCATGCGGGTTTTGCAGTATTTGTTCACATGATTATCCACAGGTTGACAGGCGGACGGCGGTTCGCGGAATGCTTGTTATGCTGGTCGGCAGGTGGGAGA
>ERZ772967.2645-NODE-2645-length-11396-cov-11.101226_pt1 | contig 11396 bp, 6 predicted proteins | sample MGYA00511677_ERZ772967 | MGnify/ENA primary metagenome ERZ772967 (study PRJEB29015, sample SAMEA2737931) | human oral metagenome | biome: human oral; feature: human-associated habitat; material: dental | place: China | collected 2146 ...
CCGCCCGGCAGGTTTCACCACGACCCGGTCACTGACGCTCGCAGGTCGACTGCAACCAGCTTCCACTTCTCCACGCTGATGCAGCCGGGCCGCTACTGATCGGCGTTTTCCTTCGCCGCCTCGCGGGAATGCCTGAACGCGGCATCAATGCCCCAGCCACCGCCGCCGAGACAGATCAGCAACAACGCGACGGCCCCCAGCAGGAGGTCACGATCACCGAGGAACCCATCAACCCCCGACTGGAAAGGACTGAACGCACCCCAGCGAATGAACGCCAGGGAGCAGATCGCCATCACCAACAGCAGAACCCCGACGACCCGCTGCAACAGGCCGATCACCAGCAGCAGCGCCATGGCAGCCAGCAGGAAGCCCCCGATCCACACCACCATTCGGGGCTCCGGAAGGTGGGTGCGGCTCAGGGCCTCGGCGGTGCCGTCGACGTTGGTGAGTCCCTGGTAGGCCAGGACTGTCAGGATCGCGGCGGTGATGAGACGCAGGAAGAACAACCCGAGACTCGCCAGTGGGCCATCGGTCGTGCGTCGAGGTTTCTCCACGAGCGCCCGCGACGCATTCTTCGGGGAGGTCTCGACCACCCCGAGCCGTTCGTTGCGTGCTGCGCGTTCCGCTTCCAGTTTCTCCCGGCGGCGACGCTCCTCCTCCTGTTCCGCGATGGGAATGGGCGTGGGAGCCGTGATCGGGGTGGGGACTTCCTGCGGTGGCGCCTGTACCACCGCGGTCGCCTCGGGTTGCACGTCCGTCTCCTCGGTGGTTTCGGGCTCGCTGGAGACATCGCCGCGGAACAGCCCTGGGGACGTCGCCGAGGAGGTCTGCTGCTGCTCGTCAGGTTGAGACGCGACCGGTTCGACGGTTGGCTGGGCGGGTTGCGTCCTCACGCGCTCGAAACGCTGGGTGGCGGTGGGGTCGGGGTACTGCGGAGGAACCTGTTCCGGGCGGGGCCGCGGGGCTTCCGCGGATTCCGCGGGAACCTCCTGCCCGCTTTCTCCCCCGAGACGCTGCTCCAGTGTCAGTTCCTTCTTCTGCGGAGCGGGCTGCTCATGCTGCTCGGGCATCTCGAGGGGCCATGCGTCGATGTTCAGCTGGCTCGATCCCGCCCCGGGCTGCTGCGACGTGACGGGTTCCACGCGCTGCGGGAAGGCCTGTTCCGGCTGCGGCACGCTCAGGGGTCGCGCGAAGGTCTCCTCGTTCTCGGGGCCGCTGGGTGCCGGCGTCGAGGTGAACGACGGGGCCGGCCTCGGATCCGGGTCCCGGGGTTCGGGCATCCTCAACCCGGAAACCATCGTGGGTTCGTTGGCCGCATCGTCCTCCTGGGCGCTGGGTGTCGTCGGGGTCTGGAAGGAGACATCGGGGGCGTGCAGCGCGATGGACTCCGACCTGGAGGCCTTCTCCCGCATATCAGAGGTCGTGGGCTGTTGCGCCGGCGCGCCGGAGAAATCCTGTGCTCCGGCGGCCCGGGTGGCCGGGCGCGGCCTGGGATTCGGGGTCTCGACGGGCACCGACTGCTCGGCTACGTGATCGTCCCACTCGGTGGGGTCCAAGGCGGTGCCGTACTCGCTCTGCTCGTCCTCCCAGTCGGCTCCGCGGGGCGTGCCCTGCCGCACCCAGTCGCCTGCGTCACGTGAAGACATGAACCCTCCTGAATCAGTCAACGCTTGAGCCCATGTTCTCACCGCACCCGTCGAGCGCGAATGAGGCGCGCCCGGTTTTGAACCTTCCCCGACCCTTGTCAGCGATGGGAGGCCCGCCCCAGCCCCAGCAGCATCGCCTCGAGGGCCAGCTGGGGCGCCACATTGCCCTCGAGGGCCTTGCGGGCCTCCAGCAGGGCGTCGAGGGCGTGCACCGTCTGTTCCGGCCTGGTGCGCCCGGCGAAGGTCGTGATCTCGTCGGCGATGTCGGCGTTCACGAACGGCACACCGGGGGCGGCCTGGCAGGCCAGGACGTCGCGGTAGTAGCCGGTCAGCTCGGTGAGCACCCGGTCCAGGGCGTCGCGCTGGAAACGTTTCGCCCGGGCCTTCTGCTGGTCCTCCAGTTCCTTGATGGCTCCCTGGACCCCGCGCGCCTTGACCCGCCTGGTGCCCATGCCCAGCGCCGCCTGGAGCTCCGTCATCTCCCGGGCGTCGAGGTCCGCGGTGAGCTGCCCGGCCTCCTCGGACGCGGAGGCGACGAGGGATTCGGCCGCCGACAGGCAGTCGGTGAGGGTGTTGAGCCGGGCGGGCAGCGACAGGATCTCGTGGCGCCGTTTCCTGGCCTCCCCGTTCAATGCCAGGGCCCGGGCGCGGCCGACGTGGCCCTGGGCGGCGCGGGCGCAGTACCGGGCCATCACCTCGTCCACACCGTCGCGCCCAACCAGCAGTTTCGCCACCTCCTCGACGGGCGGGGTGACCAGCCGTAGTTCCCGGCAGCGGGAACGGATGGTGACGATCACGTCGTCGGCGCTGGGCGCGCACAGCAACCACACGGTTTTCGGTGCGGGTTCCTCGAGGGCTTTCAGCAGCGCGTCGGCGCCGCGTTCGGTGACGCGGTCCGCGTCCTCGATCACGACCACCTGCCAGCGGCGGTTCACGGGCGCGACATTGGCCCTGGAAACCAGCTGGCGCATCTCGTCGACGCCGATGCTGAGCTGTTCGGTGCGCAGCAGGGTCACGTCGGGGTGGGCGCCGGACAGCGACGTGCGGCAGTCGTTGCAGCGTCCGCAGCCGCCGTCGTGGCACTGGAGAGCGGCCGCGAACGCCCGTGCCGCATTGGAACGCCCCGACCCGGGCGGCCCGACGAACAACCACGCGTGGGTCATGGCGTGCCTGCCGCCCGCCACCGCACGCCGCAGCGTCTCAACGGCCCTGTCCTGACCCACGAGTTCGTCCCACACGCTCACGTGCTCATCCTGCCATCCCCCACCGACGAGGGACCCATTTCCCAAGCTGGTTCAGCCAGCGCGTGAGCGAAGCGAACGGCTGAGTCGAAGCCACCCCGCAACCGCGACCACAAGCCCACAGACGCGCTCCCCCTGGTTTCGACACGCCCCACTCGCTGACGCTCGCAGGCCGGCTCAACCAACTTCGGAAAGAACAAGCCGGTTGAGCCAGCACGTGAGCGAAGCGAACGGCTGAGTCGAAACCACCGGCACCCGAACAACAAACCCGACCCAAGACCCCGACCACCCCCACCACGGTTTCGACACGCCCCACTCGCTTCCGCTCGCGGGTCGGCTCAACCAACTTCGGAAAAACAAGCCGGTTGAGCCGGGCCGCGAGGAACGAGCAGCCCGAGTCGAAACCACCCGACACCCGAACAACACACCCGACCCCAGATCCCCCAGACACCCTCACCACGGTTTCGACACGGCCTGCTCAACCAGCTTCAGGGTGGGGTCGGCTCAACCGAGCAGAGCGAACACCTTCTCCGCGACCTTTTCGGCGATGCTCTCCCGCGACTCGCGGGCGCCCAGCACCAGGTAGCGTCCCGGATCCTCGTCGGCCAGCCGGAGGAAGTGCTCGCGGGCGCGACGGTGGAAGTCAAGGCCCGCGGCCTCCAGGCGGTCCTGTTGCCGGATGTTCGCGACCGCCTCGGCGGGGTCGATGTCGAGCAGCACGGTCAGGTCGGGCCGCAGCCCGCCCGTCGCCCAGCGCGCCACCTGCTCCACCTCGGTGAGGTCGAGCACCCGGCCCGCTCCCTGGTAGGCGATCATCGAGTCGACGTAGCGGTCGCACACCACCACATCGCCCCGGACCAGGGCGGGGAGGATCACCTCCTCGACGTGCTGGGCCTTGTCGGCTGCGTAGACCAGCGCCTCGGTGCGGGCGGTCAACTCCGGATGGCCGGGGTCCAGCAGCAGTTTGCGCAGCTTCGCTCCGATCGGGGTGCCGCCCGGTTGCCGCGTCAGGACGGGTTCGATGCGACGGTTCTGGAGCCGGGTGACGAGTTCCACCACCTGAGTGGACTTGCCCACCCCGTCGCCGCCCTCGAAGACGACGAACAACCCGGGGGTGGTGTCGGGAATGATCATCTGCGCACCTTAGCCAGTAGTTTGCGGATCTTGACGACCCGCTCGGGCCAGTCGGCGACGAAACCGGCGCGGGCCGCGATCAGCTTCTGGTGGCATCGTTCCGTTTCCCGGCCACGCTCGAAGGCCTCCGCCGGGGTGAGATCCTCCAGATCCGGGGGCTCGACGTCCGCGGCGCAGTCCCGCAGGTCGCGGGTGACCCGCGTGATGGTCTTCAGCAGTTTGGTTCCCGGTTTGCCGTGCAGCTGCACCACCACCAGCCCACAGGCGTGCACCTGCTCGGCCGCCGCCAGCGCGGCCCGCCAGTCGGTGCCGGAGGAGTCGGCGGTCAGCGACCGGCAGCGGTCGGCCAGGATGTATGCCCCCTGCTGGGCGCGTTTCAGCAGCAGCTTCGCCGCGGGTTCGGCGGAGACGTCGCCGAGCCGCGGGGCGCGCACCGCGGCCACCAGTGGGTCTGTCACGTCGAGGGCCGCCTGCCGGGGCGTGGCGGCCTTCTCGACGGCGGATTCAACGGCCTGCCGCCACTCGGGGTCGAGTACGTTCGCCAACCCCCGCACGTGCCCCCGGAACTCCTGGATGGCTTCCGTGACGGCTTCCTCGTCGCGGTACTGCGCCCGGACGAGACCCTGCAGATCGGCGGCGAACAGTCTCGTCACGAACGCCTCCATGGTTGCCTCACGGTTCAGCGGGCCGGGGTTCGGGAAGTCGGTGCCTCCGGTGGCGGGCGGGCCGAGACGCTGCTGAAGGCTCGGGAACTCGTCGACGGCGGTCGCGGAGACCGCGTCCAGCGCAGCCAGCACGTGCTCCAGCTGGTGTCTGCCGAGCAGGTCGGTGGGGGTGAGGGTGGCCTCCCGGTAGCGGGCCGTGGCCATGCCTCCGCGGCGCACCGTGACCCGTTCGTCGCGGATGCTTCCCAGGGGGCCGTCGGGTCCCCGCAGGAGGTACTCGACCCGCTGGCATTCCAGCGCGGCCACCGGCCCGAGCACGGCGCGGCGCGCCAGCGGCCGGGTGAGGTCGGCGAATTCCTGGGGCAGCTCGGCAGTGGCCCCTATGGGCACGATCCGTTCGGCGGGCAGGTGGGGCGTCCATCCGGGCGCGGCCAGGTACCAGTCCCCCACCCCACCGAGCACCCGGTGTGCCAGCACCACCCCGGCGCGCAGCAACCGGTCGTCGGCGGTGTCCAACACGGTCACGTCGATGCTGTGGCTGGCGGCGCGGCGCTCCATCAACCCGGTGATCCCGATGGCGTCCGACAGCAGGGACGGGGCATCAGCCTGGAAGGGAAGGTCGAAACGCATCACCGCCGGTCGCTCGAAACCCATGGCACCTACCTTCCCACAAGGCCCGGGAAAACCGGAGCGACGCTCGAGGTGACGAACTGGTTGGGCCAGAACCCTTCCCCAGGCTGGTTGATCCGGGCCGCGAGCACACGTCCGCAGACATCCTCACCATGGTTTCGACACGACCGGCTCGCTGCCGCTCGCAGGTCGGCTCAACCAGCTTCAGGGAGGCAAAGCAGGTTGATCCGGCCCGCGAGCCCTTGGGCGAGCTGTCGGACCCCGGTTTTGTGGAGGCTGGTTTACCTGGTTCCGGTGGGGGTGGTTGTCGTGTTGGGGGTCGGTGCCTGGTGGTGTTGTACCAGTTCACCCACTCGGCGGTGGCGACGGCAATGTGGGATAGTTGAGCGATCTTCGGCCGGTTCATGCAATGGCGCGGATCGCGATGCGCTCACACAAAATCGCCCGAAACCACCGCGCCAGCGCCTGCCCTGCTGCCGTCTTCAACGGTGGCTGGGAAGATGCTGGCCCAGGACGCAACGTCCTGAGATCGCTATGCACTCTTGAATCATCGACTTGTCATCCAGGCAACGCAGCATGTGGCCAGCGACATCAGCCCTGGGGATTGGCCATCCCAACCAGCCACTCTCGGCATCCCGAAGCTCTCGGACCATGCCCGTGGCCCGCTTGTTGGTCAGACCTACCGGCCGGACGATCGTCCAATCCAGTCCGGATTCTTGGACCACTTGTTCCTGGGTGGTGTGGTCGGCGAGGGCCGGGGCGAGCATACGGCTTGCCAGGTGCCGGATGCCGGGGGGCAGCATTCGTGCGGAAGCGCCAGCGCCCAACGAGGACTGCACGACGATCCGGCGCAGGCCTGTCTGCCCGGCGGCCTTGAGGACGGCCTGGGTGATGGCCGTTCGATCACGGCTGCCGTCGCTGCCGCCACTGACCGTGACAAAAGCCGCCGTGGCATCTTTCAGCGCCTGGCGCACGACCTCCGGGTCATGGGCATCGCCGGAAACAAGGCGCGCCCCGATAGGACCGGCACCGCGACGGGAGAGACACGTGACCTCGAAGCCCCGTTTCAGTGCCAACTCCGCGAGTTCCTTGCCCGTGCCGGACGAGCCGCCGATGACGCTGATTCGACGTCGGGCGCCCTCGCGCTGGTGCGCAACGAGGGTCTGGGGTTCCGCGCTGATCGGTTTGTCGGCGCATCTCATCACACCTGTCGCGATCCGGCGCAGGGGCGGGGTCCAGCGATCCCGGAACTGGATCCACGGCCCGATGGCGTCCCGGTAAGGCATCCGGCCTGCATCGGGGCCGAAAAGCCGGCTCTCCAGTTCGCCGGCCTTCTGTCCAACGCGACCAGCTACCGCCGAGAGAATTCGGAGTCCGACGTTGCTGACGGATCGGACCGGGTCCTCGTTGGCGATGTTGTCCTTGAGGTGGCAAGCGTATTCCCCGAGTGCCTTCAGGTCGGGAATTCGGCTCTCGTCGTATTCGCGCAGCGGCGTCGGGCTGCCGGAGGCCAGCGCGTCGGCCAGCAGCATCGCGTCCTCCAGACCGGAGTTGACGCCCTCGCCTGTCGGCGGGATGACGGAGTGGGCGGCGTCGCCGAGGAGGACGAGCCACTCGTCGTGGGACACCCGGGGGCAGCGCACAACGGCGCCGCCGAAGGGCGCCCGTCCGAAGAAATCCACATAGGCGTCGCGAGTGAGCAGGGGGAGGACGAGCGGGGCGTACTGCCGCAGGTGCCGATGCAGGGCGTTGATGTGGTCCTCCGTGGGCTCCGTCGACAGGAGCAGGGCCTCCGCTGGGTCGCCCTTGATGGCCGTGACCGCAACGCACCATACGCCGTCCGGCAGCGTCGCGGTGTAGATACCTTTGCCCGTGAAGATGTGGTGCCAATTCGGGTCCAGTCCGGGAGCCATTGCACCGGGTGCCGAGAAGAGGACGCGGAACTGGACGCCCCAGTCATTCACCTCCGGGGCGAAATCAGCAAGCTGCTCGGCCATGGTCTGACGCGTCTTCGACCAGACCCCGTCACATGCGATGACCAGGCCGTTTCCCACCTCGACCGTGGTGGTTCCTGTGAACTGCAGGGTTCGGGAGGCCAGATCAATGGCCTCCAGCCTGTGGCCGGTGCTGAGAGTGATTCGCCGGTCCTGTTGCGCTGCAGCCAGAAGGATGCCCGTGAGCCGGGCTCGGGTGGTGCCGATGATGGTGCCAGACCGCATCGACGCAAGCATCCGGCGCCCGGCACGGATCTTGAATCCCTCGACAAGTTCGCCCTGCGCGCGCAACTCCTCAACCAGACGCGAATCGATACGCCGCAACGTCTCCTGACCACGCGGGTTCACCCCGATCGGGTAGCTGTTCGCGTCGGTCAGAGAAATGGCATCCCGCGCCTCGTGGATTGTGACGCGCCGGTCTTGGGCCGCCAGCAGCAACGCTGCTGCCAGACCGACCGGGCCGGCACCGATGATGTGGATATCCGGGTTGGCCATGGGCTGTCCCTACCTTGTTGGAATTCCTTCCCCAGTTCCGGACGACATACTACTAGAGGTGCCTGGTAACTCTGGTGGGGTTGAAACAGCGTTGGCGCAGGCTTCGGAGGAACTCGGTCCAGAAGTCGGTCGACTCGCTGTCCCTGACGGGCATGCCGAGGATCTCGCGCCGTCCGAGGGCGGAGACACCGACCGCGATGACGGTGGCCTGGGAGATGGCCGGCCGTGTCGGCGGACGTCGAGGTAGAGGTAGCAGAACCAGCTGCCTGTCCCGTACGCCTCGAGCCACTGCCGTAGCGTGCCCCGCGCCACCCCTCAGATCAGCAGCGATCCCACGGACCGTGGCACCCGGCGGTGGACTCGTACAGGTCCACCGCCTGACGACGAAACTCCTCCGGAATGGTTCTTCCTCGACATGATGAACGATCTTCTCGTTTCCCCAACCCCCGGCCGAATTCAGCGTGCCCAAAGAACGGGGTCAGGCTCCGCGCATGGCAAGATAACCAACCACCCCTCCTGGACAGGTACCCCCATGACTCAGACCTCACCCGCACGCAAGGCGGTTCGAGCCCTTGTCGTCAATGGGCGCGACGAACTGTTGTTGATCCATTGGGAAGACCCAATGGATGGACACGAAATCCTGGAGCCACCTGGTGGGTCGGTTGAACCTGACGAGAGTCTCGAGGCTGCGATCCTCAGAGAAACCGCCGAAGAGACCGGCTGGGATATCCAGCTGTGCGGCACTCCTCGCCCCCACTTCCGAAAGACCACGTGGGCAGGCCAGACCTATGAGGGGACGGAGTGGTTCTGCTTGGCCCGGCCGCTGACGGCGGGCCAACAAGCACTCGAGACCTACGAGCGGCCTTGGTTCAGGGGAGTGAAGTGGGTTCCGATTGATCACCTGCATGTGAGCCAGATTCCGTTGGAGCCGCCCCATCTCGTCTCGGTGTTGAAGGACGTGATGGGGCAATCTCCAGATTCCACGGGCGGGAGTCTCTCATGAGGCGCGTCTGCCCAAACGCCTTCCTGATGCCATCTGCGGTCACGGTCATGGGGACGCTGGCCTCCGAAGGAATTGTTGCGCCCCGGGTTTGGTGGAGGCAGTGATGACAGGAAGGATCACTGCACATGGGACAGAGGAAGTACCCGTTGGAGTTGCGTGAGCGGGCGACTCGGATGACGTTGGAGGCGCTGGCCGAGCCTGCCGGCTCAATCAAGCTCTGGGGGTGGTCTTCTTCCGCGTCGTGGTCTTCTTCGCTGCGGTTGTCGTCTTCTTCCTGGCGGTGGTCTTCCGGGCGGGTTTCTTCGCCGGGCCCTTGGCGCGTTTCTCCGCGAGCAGTTCGAAGGCGCGTTCCGGGGTGATGGTCTCGGGCGAGTCGTCGCGGCGCAGGGTGGCGTTGGTCTCGCCGTCGGTGACGTAGGGACCGAACCGCCCCGACTTCAGCACGACGGGTTTGCCGCTGGCCGGGTCGGCGCCGAACTCCTTCAGCGGGGGCGCGGCGGCCGCTCGTCCGCGAACCTTGGGGGCAGCGTAGATGGCGAGGGCCTCCTCGAGGGTGATGTTGAAGATCTGTTCCTCGCTGGTCAGCGACCGCGAGTCGCTGCCCTTCTTCAGGTACGGCCCGTAGCGGCCGTTCTGTGCGGTGATCTCGACGCCCTCCGGGTCCTTGCCGACCACCCGGGGCAGGCTCATGAGGCGTTGCGCCGCGGCCAGGTCGATGCTGTCGAGGGACATCGACCTGAACAGCGACGCCGTCCGGGGTTTCACCGACTTCGGGGTGCCCTCCGGCAGCACCTCGGTCACGTAGGGTCCGAACCGGCCGTTCTTCGCCACCACCATGCGCCCGGATTCCGGGTCGACGCCGAGTTCGCGTTCCTCGTCGAGGGGGCGGCTGAGCAGTTCCTCGGCGACCTCTGCGGTCAAACCGTCGGGCGGCAGGTCGTCGGGGACGTTGGCGCGACGTCCGTCGGCGGCCTCGACGTAGGTGCCGTAGCGTCCGACGCGCACGTCGATGCCGGAGCCGCCGAGGGGGAAGGTCGACAGCCCCTTCGCGTCGATGTCGCCGAGTTCGGTGACGAGCTTCTCGAGGCCCTTGGCGGTGTTCCCGTCGGGGCCGCGGTAGAAGTCGGTGAGGACCTTCAGCCGTTCGGCCCTGCCGCCCGCGATCTCGTCGAGCAGCTCCTCCAGCTGCGCGGTGAAGGTGTAGTCCACCAGCTCGGTGAAGTGTTCCTCCAGCAGCCGGGTGACGGCGAACGCCAACCAGGTCGGCACCAGCGCGGAGCCCTTCTTGAACACGTAGTCGCGGGCGGTGATGGTGCGGATGATGGAGGCGTAGGTGGAGGGGCGGCCGATCTCCAGCTCCTCCAGTTTCGCCACGAGCGAGGGTTCGGTGTAGCGGGCAGGGGGTTTGGTCTCGTGCCCGGCCGCCTTCACCTTCTCGGCGGCGAGTTCCTGACCCGTGACAAGTTGCGGCAGCCGCGACTGCTTGTCGTCGCTGGCGGAGTCGTCGTCGGTGCCGGCGACGTAGGCCTTCAGGAACCCGTGGAAGGAGATGGTGCGGCCCGATGCGGTCAGCTCGGCGCGTTCCACCGTGCCCGTCCCGGTCCGAACCGGCGCGGTGGGGGCGGCTGAGATGGCGACGCTGACCTGTTCGCCCTTCGCGTCGGCCATCTGGGAGGCGAGGGTGCGCATCCAGATCAGCTGGTAGAGGCGGTGGGCGTCGCCGGACAGGCCGGTGGCGTCGGGGTGGGTGAAGACGTCGCCCGCGGGCCGGATGGCCTCGTGGGCCTCCTGGGCGTTTTTCACCTTCGAGGCGTAGATGCGGGGTTTCGGCGGCAGGTAGCGGGCCCCGAACAGCTGCTCGACCTGGTCGCGGGCCGCCGCGATGGCGGAGTCCGCCAGGGTGACGGAGTCGGTTCGCATGTAGGTGATGAAGCCCTTCTCGTAGAGCTCCTGGGCCACCGACATGGTGCGTTGCGACGTGAAACCGAGTTTCCGGCCGGCCTCCTGCTGGAGGGTGGTGGTGCGGAACGGCTCGTAGGGACGGCGGGTGTAGGGCCTGGCCTCCACCTGATCGACGCGGAACGCGGCGGCCTGGAGGGCCGCGGCGAGCGCGGTGGCGGTGGTCTCATCCAGTACTGCGGCGGAGGTGTTGGTGGGTTGACCGGTGGAGTCGAAGTCGCGGCCCTGGGCGACGCGCACCCCGTCGAGGGAGGTCAGGCGTGCGGGGAAGGTGCGGGGATCGGCTTCGGCGCCGCCGTCGAGGGTCACGTCGAGGTCCCAGTATCCGGCGGGCACGAAAGCGATGCGTTCCCGTTCCCGGTCGACGACGAGGCGGGTGGCGACGGACTGCACCCGGCCCGCCGACAGTTTCGGCATGACCTTCTTCCACAGCACCGGGGAGACCTCGTAGCCGTAGAGGCGGTCGAGGATGCGGCGGGTCTCCTGCGCGTCGACGAGGTCGGTGTCGAGCGGGCGGGGGTTGGCGACAGCCTCGGCGATGGCCGACGGGGTGATCTCGTGGAAGACCATGCGGTGGGCGGGCACCTTGGGTTTGAGTTCCTCCATCAGGTGCCACGCGATGGCCTCGC
>ERZ772967.2646-NODE-2646-length-11396-cov-3.770655_pt1 | contig 11396 bp, 10 predicted proteins | sample MGYA00511677_ERZ772967 | MGnify/ENA primary metagenome ERZ772967 (study PRJEB29015, sample SAMEA2737931) | human oral metagenome | biome: human oral; feature: human-associated habitat; material: dental | place: China | collected 2146 ...
TATTCCGATCGATTACGGTTTACATACATATGAAATCGCGTCTCTTTTAAAAACGGCAAGACCACTCTTTTTCTTTGTTGATGAAGAAAAATATGATTATTTTCTGGAAGAGTCAAAATCGCAATCTTTTATCGGCGAAGTCTATTCTTTAAACGGTAATCATGCAGATCGCTATGTATACAATTTACAAGCGGAACCGCTTGCAACCTATTTTCCGTTACGCGAAACGGATACGGCGGCAATTTTGTTCACCTCCGGTACGATGGGTAATCCAAAGGGTGTTATGTTGTCTCATCGGAACATTGTTTCCGATTGTTACATTGCTCAATCTCACTTGACGATATTCGAAAGCGATATTTTTTATGCGTTATTACCAATCCATCACTCCTATACTATGGTCGCTGTCTTTATCGAAGCGATTTCCGTCGGTGCGGAAATCGTATTCGGAAAATCTTTGGTAGTATCCCGTATGCTGCGTGAGTTAAAAGAAGGCAAAATCACAATGCTTCTCGGCGTACCGCTGCTCTTTAACAAGCTGCTTGCCGGTATTATGAAAGGAGTACGCAGCAAAGGCGTTTTCGTATACGGCATCATCAGATTTCTGATGGGAGTTTCGTACCTCATTAAAAAGACAACAGGGAAAAATATCGGTAAAACGCTTTTTAAGAGCGTACTTGAAAAAGCAAATCTCACCACACTCCGTATTGCAATTTCAGGCGGCGGGCCTCTTTCAAAAGAAGTATTCAGAGCGTATAACGAATTCGGTATCGATTTTGTACAAGGATACGGCCTGACCGAAACATCCCCGATTATCGCGCTGAACCCGAAAGAACACTTTAAAATCGAAAGTGTCGGAAGTTACTTCCATCCCTACATGGAAATGAAAATTCTTGACCCTGATGAAAACGGACGCGGAGAAATCTGCGCAAAAGGGCCGATGATTATGCAGGGTTATTACAATATGCCGGAAGAAACTGCAGCTGTTTTATCCGAAGACGGGTGGTTCCGCACCGGCGATATAGGATGGCTCGACGATGAAAAATATCTGTACCTCTGCGGGCGCGCAAAGAATCTTATCGTTACCTCCGGCGGTAAGAATGTATACCCCGAAGAAATAGAAAATGCTTTCCAGATGCACTATAACGATATCGAACAGATAACCGTAATGGGTTACCACCCTGAAAATGATTTAACCAGCGAAGAAATTGAAGTGCTGATATACCCTACCGATGAACTGTATAAAACACTGAACCTTGACCGAGGCACACCGGCTGGCGACAGCGCCGCATATAAAAGGATGGCAGCGATTGTAGAAATCGTGAACAAAGAACTGCTGCCCTATCAGCGAATAACCAAAACAACGATATTGGACAAACCACTCGAAATGACTACAACCAAAAAGGTAAAACGGTATAATAAAACCGAATAGTTTTAAGAGAGGTGTAAGATGGGAAAATTGGACGGTAAAGTAGCCGTTATTACCGGTGCGGCGGTAGGACTGGGCGCCGGTATTGCAGAAGCATTTGTGAAGCACGGTGCAAAGATTTGTATGATAAACCGCTCCGAACGGGTTGAAGAAACGGCGGAGCGGCTGCGCAAGCAGTATAATGCACAGATTATTACAGCAATTGCTGATGTTTCTAACAGAGAACAGGTAGAAGCCGCCGTTAAAAAGACTGTGGACACATTCGGTGCAGTGCATATCGCTTGCTGCAACGCAGGGGTGTGTCAGTTGGCGCCCTTCGAGCAGATGACCGATGAGATGTTTGATTTTCATATCAATGTGAATATTAAAGGTGCGTGGAATACCTGTAAAGCAGTTATTCCATATATGTTGCAGCAGCACGGCGGCAGTATCGTCATCGCCTCATCGGTTACCGGCGACATTGTTGCGGATGCAGGAGAAGCTGCCTATGCCACAACAAAAGCGGCGCTGGTCGGTTTAACGAAATGTTTGGCGGTAGAGTACGCCGCACGGAACATTCGGGTGAACTGTACTCAGCTTGGCTATGCGCGCACCCCCATGGTGGAAGGTATGGCCGCCGAATCGAACCCCGCCGATCCTGAAAAAGCGATTCGCGGTATAGCCCTCGGCGTACCGATGAAGCGACTTGCACAGCCGATAGAAGTCGGCGAACTGACCGCCTTTTTGGGCAGCGATGAGGCAAGTTATATTACCGGAGCACAAATCGTCATAGACGGCGGCAGTACGCTGCCTGAGACGATGAGTATGGGGACTAACTAAAAACCTTTTGCTTAAACAGAACTGCCAAAGATGGTAGTTCTGTTTAAAAATCTATAAGGATGGATAGCTCTAAAAATTCGGTTTGATTTTTAGAGCAGCCGAGGTATGCATTTTTTAATTGTCGGAACCAACCTTAAACTGGCGTACCTCATCGGAAAGTTCTTCTATACTTTCCTTATTTTTTCGGATTCCGCATTATAAATTTTCCCCCATGAAATCTATGTTCTAAATCATAGAAACAGCTATATACTTGAAGATATAAAGCCATTTTTACGATTAAAAGCTTTGTTTTTTGTCACGTATAGCAGTAGTTTCACTGAATTTTATCTGCAAAAGCTTATAATGCGGAATCCCTGTAAACCATCGCTTACAGTCTTGACTTTCAGAAAAGAACGCTCTATTATCCATTCATAATTTTTCGTACTCAATCAGCTGCAGCTCGTAGTAAGAAAAAGAGGTCATCTCCAAAAGCAAACCGCATTTTTAGAAGATGCCTTATAATATTTTTAAATCTAAGGAAACTGTCCAAAAACTGAAGTTTTTGGACAGCCCCGTAACTAAGAGGTTCTTAATATGTACAAAAACGTATTCAAAGCGATTACCGCTGCTGTTTTATTGGGATCCGTCATCGGATTCTTTGTAAGTTGTCAGAATGCTGCAGGGGCTACCCCCCCCCCAGAGACAGCAGGCTCTGCCGTTCCTAAACTCGAAGATTTTACGGCCTCCAATTTTAAAGGGCATTTTGCCGCTGATGTCCACCGGAATGTTATCAACTCGGAAATAAAGTGGAAAGCATTCCCCAACGCGAATTATTACAATGTCTTTATTAACGGCAAACAAACCAATGACCCTAAAGATGGAAAACTAACGGAACCAAAATTTAAAACAGCCGCAGGCACTATCGATCTTGATAAAGAGATGGGGACTGAAAAGAAAGAAGTGCGTATAATGGTACGGGCATATACCGCTAAGGATGAGGTTATAGCCGAAAGTTCCGTTATAAAGACGCTTCCTCTAAAAAATAAGATAGGTGCGATAACGATAAACAGACAGTCGTATTCCGAAAATATGGAAATCGAAAATCCGTGCGTTGTACAAATTGCGCTCAATAACGGTATAAAAGAGATGGATTCCTCCGAAGCAAAAGCGTATGCTATTTGTCGGCAATATGTTATGATTGAAAAATACGGCGACCCCGTGGCTTGCGATATCACATACGACCGCAGTTCTAACCTACTACAACTGAAAGCACAAGGCGCTCTGCAAGAAGGAAAATCATATACCCTTACGCTTAAAAAAGGCTTTTGCGATCGCTCAAATATGTATTATACGGAAGAAGATAAGGTATTTCGCCTTAAAATAAAAAAAACGGATAATCCGCCGACTTTAACAGTAGAGAAAATTCTTATCAATGATGATCCTAATATGGATATTACAACCGCCGGTAAACCGAATATTCCGGTAAACAGCACCGTATCGATATATTTTAATCAGCTTATCGACACTTCTACCTATACATCGTCTTCGGAAAGTGAAGGCGGTACGAAGGGTACCGGCATATATATTACTACAAAAGATTCCGGCAAAGGGGACGATGCTTCCCGTCTTATGGATCCACGATTTGAAAATATACAAGCGGGAAATAAGTTTATTTCCAAGGTAACATTCAAAATGGTCGGAAAACGCTTTCTTACGATGGATCCCGAACCGCTTAACGGGAATACGAAGTACTATATTGTAGTTGAAACAGATATAAAATCCGGGGCAGGTACAAAACTTGCGGAAGAAAAACGATATTCTTTTTTTACCGGAGCGGCTGTTGCAATTCCCCATACGCTTACAGTACAAGGCGGAAAAATTACCGGTAAAACCGAACCTCCTTTCAATGAAAAGAAAATCACGGCAGGTGAACAGGTAACGATTGAAGCTATTATACCGAAAGGTAAAACATTTGCATCATGGTATGTAAACGATGACGATTGGACAAAATTAAAGCTAACGGATGGGGATAAGAGGAAAAATCCCCTAACATTTACCATGATAAATGAAGATATTACATTTGCTGCAGAATTTAACTAAGTATCCCAAAACTTAATAATTGACAAGCGCTGGTATACCGGTATGTCAGCGCTTCTTTTTTTAGAAAAATATGAAAATGATAAAATATAGTGTCTTGAGCTTCTTTTTAGCTTTATTTGTCGCCTCTTGTACATTGGGAACTGCAAATAGTTCTGACACAAACACAAATCTCAAACACGCACCTGCTTATGCGGATTCATACATTGTCTATAACGGTCAAATCTACCGCGGCAGAGAACAGGGCGGGGACGGAACGGTTTTAAACGACTCCGAAAAAATACATATTTCGAGCCCATCTGTAACCGGCTTTAAAGCGGACGGCTTTTTTACTCTGCAAGGCGCCATAACAAACCCATCCGTTTATAACTATGCACTGCTCCGTGTTCAAAAAGACGGAACCGATTTACAGACAAAATATTTTCCGCGCGGAAACTTTTTGCAAACTATTTGGCTTCCGTTTGGGAAAGGACGGTATACTGTTACAGTTTACGAGCTTGCGACTATCTCCGTTAATTTATCCGGTGAAGGAAATATAAACGGCGTAGGGATTGCATCCGATGCTAAAACATATACATTTAAAATAGAAAATACGCGGGATGAGGACGGATGCTTTTTATATCCTTCATATTTTGTACAAAGCGACAACAATACAATCCGTGAATATGCCGAAGAATTAACCGCAGGAAAAACAGAAGATGAAGAAAAAATAAAAGCGATATATGACGCCGTGTGTACGGAATATCGATATGATAAAAGCAGTTTGTTAGAAGGAATGTATAAAAAACAAGATGCAGTAAGCGTATTTACGCGTGGTACCTGCGTGTGCGAAGGGTACGTTTCCATAACGGCAGCCCTGCTACGATCAATAGGAATACGAACAAAGTGTGTTATCGGCTGTGGAATACAACCTCAATCTTTACAGAAAGAAAGCCATGCATGGCTTTATGCCGAATGCTCACTGAACAATATAAAAAAATACCGTATGTTGGATCCTACGTGGGATGACGGTGAAATTTCCGACGCGCAAGGAAATTTTATAAAAGAAGCCGAGCCTAAGCATGACTATTTTTTGCTTGACATAGAAGCAAACGAATATAACTATCAAGCATCGCATAAAAGCGGTGTTGACGGCGCGGGTAACCCATTGCCCGATTATGACGGAAAATACGGAGGAACACGCCCCGGACGATAAGAGACCGATTCATAATGCGGAAGGCCTGATTTTATACCCGTCGTTTCTCGATAACACTCTGAAGAAACGCTCTACAGCTGTTCGCCTGCACGCAGTTTACTCCGCATTGTTTGAATTTTTGCATCCATCGCTTCAAGCTCGTTTAACAGTTCTTTCTCATGATCGGAAGTTTCGATGACCGCATGGATACCGCCGTTTTTAATCACGATACGCTTATCGGCATAAAGCGCAAGCGCGGGATCGTGAGTTGCCATCAGCACGATTTTATCGTTCGATACCAAAAGCTGCAAAGCCTTTTTCCGATCGATACCGGCATTTTCAATCTCGTCGATCAAAACAATCGGGGACGAGCTTAAAATAGCGGTATCGGCGATCATCAATGCCCTGGACTGTCCACCGCTCAATGCGGTAATCGGTGTATCCAGCCGGAATTGCTCACCCGCCAGTTTATTTGCCGCTTCGATAATCCGTTGGACGGCGCCTTCCGTATCTTCGACCAAACGGCTTTCTGCATGGAGTTCGATAAACTCCCGTACGGAGAGATCCATGACAAAATTCATGTTCTGAGAAAGCTGTGCAACCAATTTGTTGTTAATCGAAAACCGGATTGCTTTATCGGGTACTTCGCCGTTGATAAGTATTGCGCGACCGGTTGGCGTGTCTTTTTGCGCCGTCCATTCGATGTCGGCAAGCAGCCGCGACTTACCGGAACCGGTCGGCCCGACAATCGAAATAATCTGGGACGGATACAATACAAGGTCTTCAAAGTTTTCAGGCTCGCCGGATTTATTCGTACCGGGCAGTATTGTAAGACTCTGCACACTCCGAACATCATCCCCATTTAAAAACTGTTCCATTTGAATGATGTATTCAAAGAACGCGTGGGATAGAGCTTCTTTATCGAGTGCATAATCTTCATAATGCTCTTCGGAAAGGCTTTGTAGAAAAGAGTCAAAAGTGCGCTGCGTATTATTCAGAATGTGCAGCTCCGTTAATCTGTTTTCAGCAAAAAAATCTTCAATAAAAGGATACTCCGCAAGGAGTGTTTCTATTGTTTTTTTTGAAAGTTCCATCCGTTTTTCGGCGGTGCTGTGTATTTCAAAACCGGTATCTGCGGTCATAGTATTCCCCCATAAAATTTTTGCAAGATGTTTTGGGCATCGCTAAAAACTCGGTTAGGTTTTTAGAGGTTCCCTTTAACGATTTGTTTGAGACTCGGCAATAGACCTGTTCGATAACTTCGTTGTCGAACAGGTCGACGAGTTCTAAATCGTACAAATGGCACGATTTAGAACATCGCATTTCAAGGTAACCTGTTCAGAAACAGAAGTTTCCGAACAGGTTTATTTAATCTTCTCCAATGCTTTTATTTTTGTGCCCAGTTTTCCAGTGATAATTTTTCTATCTTTGAAAAATGTTTCGTGTTATTTGTAACTAAGGTCATATTCATACATAATGCTGTAGCTGCAATCAGTAGATCCATATCAGCGAGACATTGTCCTTTCTTTTCCTGTTTTGCTTTGATGTTACCAAATACTTCAATAATTCCTTGATGGAGTTCGATAATCGGAAAAATATTTCGTATATGATTGACTGCAATCATACTTTTTTCAGGGTATTGCGATTTATATGCACCATAAATTAATTCACCTAATGTAATAACTGATATAGACATAGGAATATTCTTGTTTTTTTGTAGCCAACTATTTACAATAGGATTCCCTTTCCTCGAATAGATAAGAATATCGGTATCAATCAAATAAGTCATTCAGCTTCCCTCTTGCTGAAGTATTTATTCTGGAATTTCTTATTTCGGATACGATTTCTTCTGCGCTTCGATCATCTCCCCAAGAATCATTTAATGCGAGAAAGGCATCAACTGCGGTCGTCGGAGTTTCCTGTGGAGCCGCTGCTTTTTCCTGCAAAATCGTTATAACATGCTGACTTATCGAATGATTTGCTAATTTAGCATTCACACAAAGCCAGTTATACAATTGTGCATCTATATCCCGTACTTGAAGATTTGGCATAGTAGGCCTCCATTCATTCCTCATTATACCTATTCACATAAAATTTTCTATTGTGCTTTCTCAGCCTTATCCTTCCGCCGCCGTTTCCGTAGACGCAGTATGATGATAATTGCGGCTATTCCCAACGCGATAAATACCCAGCCGTACAACAGTGCGATACAGACTGCGGCAAAGGCCTGTACTCCGCCTTTTATTGCATCCCATATCGGCATAAAAACTGAACCGGTTTCCGATGCGGCTTCTATCTTTTTGGTTTATATCGTTTTCGTGTCGGTTGGTAATGTCCGCCGTAAAAAATCCATACGCCGAGTATAGCATGGATATGTTCTTTTTGCGAGGTATTGTCTGATATGCTTTTAATTGATAGTATGCCCGAACGGGAAAGCATAAGTACACAAAAGGACACCGTACCTGATATATATTGCAAGGTAACCTGTTCAGAAGCAGAAGTTTCCGAACAGGTTTATTGACCGGTTGCCCCGTAGGTTCCCTAGAAAAGGATTGAACTGGCATGAATACCATAGTAATAAAGCTCCGAGCAAATCTTTCGGGAGTTGCTTTTATACTCAGTTTGGCGGTGCTGTTTTTGCAGCAATTTTATGCCTCGCTTGCCGTCACTATTGTTATTCACGCGGTTGATGCCGTCATTTTGCTTCTTATTATTGCGGAAACCTTCTTACCGATGCGGCAGGAAAGATACATTCAGCAGTATTTTCAAAAACATATCGCGTTGTGTCTAAGTACGCTGCTCTTTTGTGCGGTGTTTATCTTTTTTAAAATAAAGATCGGCTTTATTCCCGCTTCGCCCGAACTTATTCTCATGTTTGCGCTCATAAAAAATATTTTTCTGTTCGGTAAAATTATCAAGAATACGGCGGACAGTGCGGGCGGTACGGAGCGGGTGATGTTGAACCCTGCGGGAACTTTGCTTATTTCTTTTTTTATGGTCATCATTACCGGCGCCTTTTTGTTGATGCTTCCGGCAGCGACACCGGATACCGGCCATCTTGATTTTTTGACTGCATTATTTACCGCCGCCTCTGCGGTCTGTGTTACCGGTTTAAGTATTGTCAATGTTGCAACGGAATTGACAACAGTCGGCAAGATTATCCTCGTTTTACTTATTCAAATCGGCGGACTCGGCATTATGGTGTTTTCTTTTTTCGGTATGCTCGCATTTAGGCGTAAACTTTCTATTGCAGAAAAACTGACCGTTTCGTACATGGTGAGCGAAGATGATATGTCGGGGTTGTTTAAGGCGCTTCGCGTTATCGTAGGTTCTACATTTTTGGTTGAAGCGGTCAGTGCCGGTTTTTTGTTTCTCGGTTTTTCGCGTACCATGGGAGTCTCCGCCAAAACATTCGGATTTGCGGCCTTCCATGCCGTCTCCGCATTTTGTAACGCAGGTTTTGCGCTCTTTTCGAACAATCTGGAATCCTTTACAGGCGATCCTATTATCAGCTTGACGATTAGCTTTACGATTATCCTCGGCGGTATCGGTTTTGCCGTTATGTATGATACGGTGCATAAAATAAAAATCGAAGCGTGTAATGCGTTCAAGAAGAAAAAGACAACGTTTTTTCTTCCGCTCAATACGCAGATCGTACTTGCAATGACGGCAGGAGCGCTCTTTATTTCTTTTGCGGCGTTTTACCTATTGGAACATACCCATGCGATGAAAGATTTTTCTCTGCGTGAACAATATCTCGGAGCTTTTTTCCAAGCGGTTACGCTGCGGACGGCGGGTTTTTCCACGGTGTCCTTTGCTTCCCTGACTAATGCGACGCTGTTGATGATGATTTTCGTGATGTTTGCAGGCGGCGCATCGGGCAGTACCGCAGGCGGTATTAAACTGAACACTGTTGCGGTGGTCTTCGCGTTTTTCCGTTCGTTCCTCAAAAACGACCGGACGGTAGTCATCAAGAAAATGTCGATACCCGACGAGCAAGTTAAAAAAGCCTTTTTGATATTCGGTTTCGGTTTGTCGATTGTTTCCGCCGCCGTGTTCGTATTAACGATAACCGAAACGCTGCCGTTTTTACCGATGGCGTTTGAAACGGTTTCCGCCTTTGCGACGGTGGGGCTTTCTACCGGCATAACGGCACAGTTTAGCATTGCCGGTAAACTGATATTGATCTTTTTGATGTTTATCGGCAGGGTAGGGCCGCTTACCATCCTCACCGCCGCCGGTAAAAAGGAACACAGCAACACGGTAGAATATCCGTATGGCGCTATTTCGATCGGATAAATTATAACGCTGATGTAAAGGGCATCTCTAAAAGGAGGACTACGATGGATGTACAACAAAATTTTGCGGTTATCGGATTGGGTGAGTTCGGCATTCGAGTTTGCGAAATGCTGGCAGAGGGAGGCTGCTCGGTTGTTGCATTTGACCACGATGCGCAGGCTGTCGATCGGGTAAAAAAATGTGTTCCGGCGGCGATGGTGATCGATACCACCGATGAGAATGCATTTAAGAAAGCTCCGCTTGACGATATCGACGTTGCTATCGTTACAATCGGCGACAATAAAGAAGCGAGTATCTTAACGACGACGTTGCTGAAGGAACGGGAAATTCCCTATATTGTAGCGCGGGCGGTTTCTCCGCTCCATGCGATTGTGTTAAGGCGGGTAGGGGCTAATAGAGTATTAAAGATTGAAGAAGAGTCCGCCGCCCGTATTGCAAACGAATTGATGAACCCCGAAGCGCTCAATTCGCTTTCCGTTGTCGAAGGATATGGAATTTGTGAAGTAAAGGTGCCGAAGTTTTTTATCGGCAAAACGCTTTCTCAAATCGCTTTGAAAGAAAAATTCAATATAACGCTCATTACGGTTGTCCGGCTTGAACTCGATATCGATACGGTCGGCAACCCTCTAAACCGCGAAGCGATGTATGAACCGGATGATAATCTGGAATTGCAGGCGGGGGATAAACTCTTTGTGTTCGGCAGTACCGAAAAGATTGAGGAATTTAGGAATATCTAACGAATAGGAATGTATGTATGATTATTATCGAAAAAAAGAGATTGATAGGAGCGCTGCTTTTTTCATTTGCACTTATTCTGGCAACTGCAATTTGGGGATATAGAGCCGGAATGCAGGGGGCGCTCAAAAGCGATTCGGAGCTTGTATTGTTTTTCGGGTTTATAGGGGCAGGGGCGGAGCTTTGCTTATTGATTGCAATGCTCGTCTATGCAAAAAGAAAAGAGAACGACTTTTTAATGGTTGCAAAGGCGATTCAGCTAAATGGCGTATTGTCGGACTCGCGTGCAAAAAAATTGGGAAACTTAGGCGTTACGCTGCAGGAAGCACTTAACGATGCATATCACATTACCGCACAAAAAAGTTTAAAGATTGCGGGCTTAAACGGACTCGTTGACGAGCTTTTACAGATGATCGACCGTCCGTTATTGGTTGTAAGTCTTACCGGAACTATTCTTAATTTTTCCGCTAAAGCGCAGGAGAAGACAGGATGTAAACAAGGGGATGCGCTTTCCGAAATAGCTCCCGGTATCAGCCTTAAAGAAGCGATTCAAAATGCGGCACATACGAAAAATTCTGTTCCTGCATTCCCGAATCGAATTTTTTCAGCAAAAAGTAATAATCGAAGGTACAAAAGGCGATGAGCAAAGACATCTTTGTGTACACCATATCGATTTTGGTGATTTTATCCACGTCGAAGCCGTTCATATATGCGGCAAGCTCGCTTTTAACCTGAACCGCCAAATCCTTAATCGGCATGTTCTTTGCGCGCTCAAGGATCGATTCTTCTTCGAGCGATTCGGCAAGCTCTTTTTGAACATCGGACAGATGATAGTCGATAACCATGTATTTAAAGGCGTTGGGGTTC
>ERZ772967.2647-NODE-2647-length-11387-cov-4.035916_pt1 | contig 11387 bp, 20 predicted proteins | sample MGYA00511677_ERZ772967 | MGnify/ENA primary metagenome ERZ772967 (study PRJEB29015, sample SAMEA2737931) | human oral metagenome | biome: human oral; feature: human-associated habitat; material: dental | place: China | collected 2146 ...
CACTAGTAGTGGTTCCCTTTTGGTCACTAGTAGTGGTTCCCTTTTGGTCACTAGTAGTGGTTCCCTTTTGGTCACTAGTAGTGGTTCCCTTTTGGTCACTAGTTAAATAGTATATGGTAGCCTTACCATGTTCTTTTTTACTTCTAATAAAACCTAATGACTCAAGTTCCTCTATAGCTTTAGATATCCCATGCTTTTTTTTGATACTTAAATCTTCCATTAAAGAATTGTAAGCATACACAAAATAAATTTCTCCTTCTGCATCTGTAAAGCTTTTCATATTCTCTTTTAAACAAGAAATTTTATATCTATCCATCATTAAGATATATATATCAAAGGCAGTTAAACTAATTCCCCCTTCCCTTCTTAGCCTAAAAAGGCTTTTAGGGACTTGGTAAAATGGTTCATTGTCTTTCAAGTCCCTTACCTCCTTTTATTATTTAAAATTTAAAGCTAATAAGACAAGTATGACAGTTTCTAGGAATAAAGCTATTATTAGAGCTATATTAAATTTGATTAATTTTTGATTTTTTTTAATTTCTTTATCATTTTCATTTAACCAGAATTTAACTCTATTTTTATAATAATTTTCCCAGTATTTAACATCACTTAATTCCCATTTTAATTGACCTATTTCATTTAAAAGTTTCTTCATATTATCTTCTGTTACTTCCATTTTTTCAAATTTGATTTCTATATTATTTTCCATCTACATAAGCTCCTTATTTTGTTAAAAATCAACCTGTATGGTCTTTTAATTGTTGTCTGGGAATAAACTTTCTGCAACTTTATCTATATCTTTGTTATCGCCAGCCTCTGCAATAAATTCGCCTGTTTCAGCATTGATAATATCACCATTATTTTCAAGTATTTCAATTTCTTGTACTTCTGTACTCTTGTCATCTATAACTTTAAATGATTTTTCATCTTTTGCAGCCATTTCAAGAAATTCAACTGATACTGGTAACCATTTTAATAGCTTTTTAACTACTGTTTTTTGTGACATTTCTTCAAAATTCTTATTCCATACATCATTTTTATATGACCCTTTTCTGTACTTTTCTTCATGTTTTGTAATTTCATCTTTTGTCATATACTCAAATGCCTTAGCTCCATCTTTTAATATTGCTACTGCATAAAAGCCTTTTATTTCTCCTCTTTCATCAAAATTTGGCTTATGTGTTAATGTTCTTGATAATCCATACTCAATGTTAAAGTCATCATTTTCATATACTGTATAACTGTATATATCAGATAATTGTCCACTTCTTCTTAATAATTCAATTAATCCTTTATAACCTATTTGAAACTGGCACTCAACTGTACCAGCTTTCTTATTTTCAAATGGTATTAAATAACATTGCCCTAGTGTTCCTGGTTCTAATCCAAGTTGAGCAGATACCATCAATGCACCTATTAAACTTTCTGGATTACATTTAGCAAGTTTTGGGTTTAATCTAATTGTAGTTATAGCTATTCTTACAAATCTATCAGTATTTATGTGTTGTGGTAAAGCATTATTAAATTGTTTTTTACTTAATTGAATTAAATCAAATATTGTCTTTGGTTTTTCTTCTTTTTTCGCTACTGCTGTTCCATTTGCTCCTGTTAAACTGTTTTTTGCTGTTGGCATATTATCCACTCTCCTTATTCTTCATCTCTATTTTGATTTTTTGGTTTTCTGCCTCTTTTCTTAGGCTTTTCTTCTTCTATTTCATCTGTTTTATCAACTTCATCTGGATTATCTTCTTCTTTTTTGTTAGTTTTATCTTCTAAAAGATTTTGATTACTATTACCTGATTCTGTTACTTCTATAATTTCAGCTTCTTCAATATCATTTTTTTCATCTTCATCAAATAAAGATAAATTATTATTAGTTTTTATTGATGCCATTCTTTCAAATGCTTTTTCTATACAACTGATTGCTTCTTTTTCTATTTCTTCAATAGTCATATTTTCAAGTTCTAAACCTTTATTTAATAATTTTTCATCAAAAACTTCTGCCCAAATAGCTTCTTCTAAATAATATTCAACACCATTTATTTTTGTTTTTGGTACTTCTTCTTTACAAACAATATTATTAAAAATTATTGTTGTTTCACTTAATTTTTTAAATTCCAATGATAATTTTGTATTTGAAGTTTCAAAAACCAATTTTGTTTTATCTTCTTTGATTTGTTTTTCAATTAATGACCAACCTAAAACATTATATTTACTTCTTATAATTTCATCTGTATACCATTTTAAAATATTATCACTTATCATATTCAATTCCTCCTTATTTCACTAATAAATATTTAGAAACTTTCCTGTATTTGTTTGCTAATTCATTGTATTTTTCCATTACTTCAAAATTTTCTTTTGTCATTTTTTCTATATCTGGTGTTTTTCTTTCACTAATATTAAATTTGTATTTACCTGCAACTGCTTTCAATGTTTTTTCTTCTATCATCTTATGTAAAATTTTTTCTCTTAATAGTTTATCTTCATCTTCAATTAGCTTTTTTTGCCTAGCTAATTCTTTTATTCTTATTGCAATTTCCTCAAACTCTGGCAATTCTCTAACTTCATTATTTTCTATTTCCATTGCCTTTTTCTTCAGATGATTCATATATGCGTCACTTCCATCTGGCATTGGAGGAATCTTTTTTAATAAATTTTCTTGATAAAATTCAGTAGCTTTATTTCTAATAAGTTCTATATCCTCCTCATTTCTTTCTATTTTAAATTCCTTATATTGTTGTCCTCCAATTAATACAGCTATATATGCAAATTTATAGCCTGTAAGCATTAAATAATGCTGTACTTGAGCATAATAATATTGAGGTATTACATCATCTTCCCAGTCTTTTTTATTCCAAAGAGATGTGGTTTTTATTTCTAAAACTCCATAATCTCCTGTTTCTTTGTCTTTTAATGCTCCATCTAAATTAGCAATTAAAAAATCATTTACAACTGAGTAAGGAACTTCATATACAATTAGTTCTTTATGCTTATTGGAGAACTCTTTTAAAATAGTTCCCTCTAACATATGCCCCCAATGTGTTAGTTCATTACCTTTGAAGTTGCTACCTTCTGTTTTATCTACATAAACATCAACTATTGATTTGTAAGGATTTACTCCAATTATTGCCCCTATGTCACTTCCACCTATTCTTTTTGCTCTAAGTTCATGCCAATTATCTTCATTATCATAACTAAGAACTTTTGTATTTTCAGTATTTGCTGTTACAGAAGTTTCAAACTCTTCTTTTGTCATTTCTATTACTTCTGATTTAGTAACACTTATTAATTGTTCTAAATCTGCTTTATTTAATTTGCTATATCCTACTAACCCTAAACTTTTTGCTTCTTCTCTTAATTCTTTAACTGTCATAATCTATTCCTCCATATCTTCAAATAAAGATGATTGTTCTAATTTTACTTTTGCTTTTTCTTCTTCTAATGTTTCAAGATTTAATTTAGCCTGGTTAAAATATGCTTCTTTTAATTCAATTCCCAAACTTCTTCTATCCATTTTTAGTGCCATATATTGTGTACTTCCAATTCCCATAAATGGATCTAAAACTATATCATTTGGATTAGTCCATAGTTCTATACATCTCGCAATTACATCAAGTTGTAAAGGACATATATGTCTTTCATCTTCTTCTGATCTTGCTTTTGTTCTATTTAATGTATTTGTTTGTCTAATATCCATCCAAACTGGATTTGCATATCTTCTCCATACTTGGTGAGAATAAACAGGCAATTCATTATATTTTTCTTTGTTTTTTACTTTTTCAGGATCAGGTTCTGGTCTATCTCCTTTTATTCCTTCTGGTTCATTTTCTCCATAAAATCTAGTAAGACCTTCAGGATGTTCTATTCTTTCAGGATTTTCCCCATCTTTTCTGAATGTAACAATATAATCAGGTAAACCATTTCTACATAAACTTGAATCTTTACATAATTGTTTATGTAATAAACCTAGTGCTTTGGTTCTTGTTGCTTCAACTAATGGATCTTTATATATAGTTACTTTTGAATGGTATATAAAGCCTACTTCTTGAAATAATCTTATTATTTCTCCTGGAAAATCTTTTAAACCTATTACTCCATCTTTTGATTTCATCATAGGTAAATCCATACAATGAATACTTATTAATCTTCCTGGCATAAGAACTCTATATAATTCTTTTATTAAAAATCTAAAGTGTTTATAAAATTCAGCATCATTTTTACTATTCCCCATATCTCTATCACTATTTGAATAAGTGTATAAACTAGCAAATGGTGGGCTAAATATTGAGTAATGTATTGAGTTATCAGGTATCCCTTGAATCACTTCCACACTATCTCCATGATATATTGAGTATTTATCTTTTATTATTTGGTTAATTACTTTCATTTATTGACATCACATCCTCCCAATAAATTATTTTCATTCCTTTATGCTTTGCATATCCTAACTCAATTAAACATCCCTTTGACATTTTTATTTTTTTAAATTTTGGAATAAGAAGAATATCACATTCATTTAATAAGTTTAAACATAAATCTATCCCTTTTTCATATTCCATATTATTGTACAAATATCCATAATTATGGATTGGAGATATAAAATTTGGTTTATGAAAAATATTTTTCTTTATTAAAAGTTTTATAAATTCTTCTACTTTCTTTTTATTTTCTTCATGGCCATCATAAGGATGAGCCACATATATATTTAAAGCTTGCATATCATTTCCTCCCATTTTGGTAATATCATTTCTATTTGAGGTATATATTCAGTTACTATTCTTGATGTTGAGTGTAATTCCTTTTGTGTTATTTCCTTAGTTAATTCCACCATTTGAGATTGCATGTATTTTGCATCTTCTTCTTTTCTAGCAATGTTTTCTTTAACTGTTCCTTCTTTTGCAGAAAGAATTATGTAAACATTTACTTCTTTTGTTTGCCCAAATCTCCAACATCTCCTAATAGCCTGATAATATTGCTCATAACTGTCAGATAGTCCAACAAATATCATATTGTTACATTGCTGCCAGTTCATTCCAAAACCTGCTATTGATGGTTTTGTGACTAATGATTTTATCTCATTGTTTGAAAATTTAATCATTGTTTCAGCCTTGTATTTTGAATTATCTGAACCTTTTACTTCATAACTCTCATTTATATACTCTTTTAATTTTGATGATTCATCATTTAAGCTACACCATATGAGCCATTGTTCATTTGAACTATTAACTATATCAGCAGCTTTTTGACATCTGATATTTAATGTTTCTTTTCTTACATTTCTTCTTTGTGTAAGAGTTAGTTTATCATTAGAGAAATCAGTACCATCAGCTATGATTTCAAATATATTTAATTTTGGTAATTTGTACCCTTCTATTTCATATCCCAAGCTATTTGGATTATCAATAAATACACACCAACTAGCCATCCATTGCCAAAATATTTTATCTGCATGTCCTTTTAATCTCCATTTTGATGTATCACTACCATCATGAATAAAGTACATTGATAACATTTCATTTCTTGTCATTATTCCTAAAAATTCGGCATGATTTCCAAGTTCCATATAATCATTTGGAGCTGGTGTTGCTGTACATGCTAATCTAAAAGGACAATGTGAAAAGTTTTCAATTATTTGATTTCTTATTTTTCCAGTGAAACTCTTTAATATTGAACTTTCATCTAAAACTATTCCACCAAATTCATTTGCTACAAACTTATCTAATTTTTCATAATTAGTTATATTTATTCCAGGAACTACATCTAATTGACTTTCACATATGTTTACATCAATACCAAATGTTTTCCCTTCCATTTTTGTTTGTGTTGATACAGCTAATGGAGCGAGTATCAAAACATTTTTTCCAGTATGTTCATATACTTTATTAGCCCATTCAAGTTGCATAATAGTTTTACCTAAACCACAATCTGCAAATATTGCTGCTTTTCCTTTTTTTAATGCCCATCTAACTATATCTTTTTGAAATTCATATAAATTTTTATTTAGTTCTTTTTTACTAATATCAAACCCACTACTTATAATTGAAGTGGATTTGTTAAAAATAAAATTTTCATATTCTTGCATTGTCATCTCCTTTTATGGTACAATTCAAGCAAGTAGATTAACTACTTACTTTTAACCTAAACATCTAATAAACTTTGGTCGGTGCTATTAGATGTTTTTATTTTTTTATAACTTTTCCCTGCTAAAAAGTTCAACCAATGTGGTTTTATTATTAAATATTTCCCCCTTTCCTTTTCTTGATCTTTTATATAGATACAACCTGGAACTTCATTAGCTTGAATTAAACTATAAATATCATCTTTGTTTAATTCTCCACCAGATAAAGCAATGGCTTCTTCTACACTAATTTTATAATCTCCCATTTAATCACCTTTTTCTAAAAGTTCTAATACAAATTTGCAAGTATCAACTACACCTTGATAATATCTAACCATTGCATAAGCATGTCCTTCAGCAACTGGTCTATTTTCTTTTCCTATTTTGTAATATTCTTCATTTGCTTCTTTTAAATTTTCTTGTGCTAAGTTCAATTTAATTTCAATTCTTTCTTTTATTGTCATAAAATCACATCCATCCTATAAAAGTATCAAAGCCTTTATTTAATGCAAACCATACAACTTTTATTAACCACATAATTTTATATTTGGTTATATTTATTACACTGGCTTTTTTGAAATTATTACTTTTATTTTCCATTGTTAGCCTCCATTTCTATATATTTTTGGATAACTTCAATAGCATCTATTAACTTTATATCTTCAGGAAAAACTATAACATTTACCCATTTTTGAAATACTTTACAGTGCATTTTGAACCCCCTCTAATCTTCAAAATAGTAAATTCTTATAGCAGTTTTACTATCATTCCTATCAATTGTTTGCTTTTTCATCTTTAAAGTATTTACAAAGAAATTGTCCATGAGTTCTAAATCACTACCATGTTCATATCCTCCACCTCTACTTACACCTTGATGCCAATTAAATTCAAATTCAATTTCTTTTGATTTGTAGAAATTGTATTGTTCTATAAGATACTTAGCCCCTTCTACTAGAATTCTATAGAATAAATCTTTTTCCATCTCTTCTTGATTTACTATTATTCTTTTGTGTATCCTCATTTATTCCCCCTTATAGATACATTCTTAATTTATCTAGTATAATTTCCTTAAATCTTTTAACAGTTATAAGTTCACCATTTTCTGTTTCTGCATTTTTATACATCATAAATGTTTCAGAAAATTCAGTACACCATCCACTACCTATTTCATTTAAAACATCTTGGTATAATTAAGATTTACAAACTTCTTCATACACTTCTTTTTTTTCTTTATCTGTTAAATTTTTCCAGTATTTCATTTTTGTTCCTACTTTTATATTTTTCATTTATCACCTCTCAATTTTTCTATTTCTTCTAAAACCATTGTCCATAGTCCAGTTGCTCCATACTTTCCAAAGTTTGTCATTATCGCTAGTTTATTTCCTTTGAATATTTCTACTATTTTTAATTCATAATTTATTATTACTCTATAATCACCTACCTGTGTATCTAACTCTATTCTTTTTATTAAATTTTCAATATCTTTGTTTTCTTCTGTTTCTTTTTTAAAAGCTATATCTACCTCCCCTTGCTTTATAAATAACTTATTGGTTTCATATTGAAGTGCATCCAATAATCCATCTATGTATCTTTTTTTTATCATTTTTCTATATTCTTCACCTCCTTAACTATTTATTTTTTAGTTATTTCTCATATATCATCCCCTTTTTAAAGTTTCTTTTTAAGACACAAATTAATTAAAAAAAATTGAATCTATTTGTTCTGCTGTTAAATTATATCTTTCTTTTATTTTAAAAATTTGGTCTCTTGTAAAATCATATTTTTTAGCTTTTATCTTTTCATAGAGTGTATTTACATGTATCCCAAGATAGTTAGCTAAGTTTTGTAAAGTATCATTATTTCTGTCTACTACTTCTTTAAGTGCATATTTATTCAAAAAATCACCTCCTAAAAATATCTTTTTAAGACACAGACATAATAACATCTACTTTGTAGCTTGTCAAGATATTTTTTTAAAAATTTTATAAAATTATTGTCTTTTTAAGAAATTTATTGTATAATAGCATTAAATTTAAGGAGGATTATTATGGATGATTTTAAGAATAGTGAAGAAAAAATGGCACAAAGAATCCAAGAATGTAGAAAAAAATTAGATTTAACTCAAGAAGAATTAGGAGAAAAATTAGGATTACAAAAATCTGCTATTGCAAAATATGAAAAAGGTAGAGTAACAAACATAAAAAGGGAAACTATTCATTTAATGTCAAAATTATTTAATGTTAATCCAACTTGGCTTATGGGGTTTGATGTTCCTATAAAAACTGAAGAGAAAGATGAAGTTAAAACTGCTGCAAGAGATAAAAAAGTTTTTGATAAATATAGTAAACTTAATGAAGCCAAAAGAAAAATAGTTGAGGCTTTAATAGATAGTTACTTTGATGAAAATGTTGAAGATGAAGAAGATTAATTAAATCAAGGTGATTAAATTGATTAGAACAAATTCTCATATTCAATATAATTATGCACAAAAAAAGGCTTATGAAGTCTTATTAAAATATAGTGATGGGGTTTTACCAATAGATCCTTTTAGGATTATAAAAAAGATAAATAACATAGAATTAAAAACTTATACAGAATTTGCTAAGGAACTTCAAAAAAAGCAACCTAATATGTCAATAGAAGAAATCAAATGCCAATTTGAAAGTGATAGAGGTTTCTTAAAAAAGAAAGGAAAAAAGAAATATATACTTTGTTACAATGAAGAAGATTCAATATATATAATTAGATGGACTATTTTCCACGAATTAGGGCATTACTTTTTAGAACATTTGAAAGAAGAATATAGTTATATATTTTGTGATGGTGAAAAGTATAACAAAATAAAGGAAAAAGAGGCTAATTGTTTTGCAAGGCATTGTAGCTCACCTTTACCTTTGGCTTTATATATGTATGTTGAAATTAATAACAATAATTTAAAATTACTTGATTTATTTAGATATTTTTTTAATATGAGTAAAGAAGTTTCTGAATACTGTTCAAACCATTTTAATTCTAATTGGAAATATTATTTAGTCAAAGAGGATGATAAATTAATTACATTATTCAAAAATTCAATTAATGAAAAAATTAATAATGTTTATAGCCAATTTGAATATATGAGTTTATTTGGGGAAGATATTTAGTTGTATTTACCAAATAAAATATAAAAATATTTTTAAAGGAGATGGGGTTTATGACTGTTGATGAATTAAAAAGTTTTGCAAAAAGTAAAGGGATAATACTTCCACCTTTACAAAGTAAAAAATATTTTACTTCTATAATTTCTGAACTTAAAGAAGATGAAGAACTTTTATTTTTTTGTCAAGCTAAAGAAGGAAAAACAGATGGTACTTTCTTATTAACTTCTAAGAGAGTTAGTTTTTTAAAAATTGCTTTTTTATCTGGTGTTAGTTCTGTTTCTATGAGTATTGATAAAATTAATAGCATTTCTAAAAAGAAAGGTATGCTAACAGGAGAGTTAGAAATTTGGGATAATTCAGGGAAAGTAATTTATTCTATGCCTTCTGGTTATCTTGATGAAATTGAAAGATATATTAATCAAGCTAAAAATAATGCTAGTGGTCCTACACCTACAATAAACCAGATTAGTGCAGCAGATGAAATATTAAAATTTAAAAATTTGTTGGATCAAGGTATTATAAATCAAGAAGAATTTGATAAAAAGAAAAAAGAATTATTAGGAGTATAAGTTTTATTAATTAGTATTTTAAACATAAAAAAAGGGGAGTATTATTTATGAAAAAACTTATTGTAATTTTATTTTTAATTTTATCAGTTGGAGTTTTAGCAGAAATAGTCTATATTACACCAACAGGTAAAAAGTATCATCCTAGCAAAAATTGTCCTGGTTTAGCTAGAGCTAAAAAGATAATTCCTATTGAAAGAGCAGAGGCAGAAGCTAGGGGATATACACCTTGTAAAAAAGGATATAAATAAACAAAAAAAGCCCCTTAGTTGCTACCAACAACTAAAAGGCTTTAAGAGTGTGATACTCTTTGTAATTCAGATATTAAAATTATATCACACTCATTTTTATTATGCAAATAAAGGAGTGTGATTTTTTTATGAGAGCAGCAAATGGAATGGGTACTGTTTCAAAACTTTCAGGAAAAAGAAGAAAACCCTGGTTATTAAGAGATAACAAGAAATTTAATGAAAAAACTGGAAAATATGAAAGATTACCTCTTGGAGTATTTGAAACTAAAAAAGAGGCAGAAACATATAGAATAGCATATTTTACAAATAATCTTGATATGATAAAAGATACAGGTATTAAGATACACAAGAAAAAAGAAAAAGGCATTACTTTTGAACAAGTCTATGATTTATGGTTAAAAAATAAAGATGTGAATGATGGAACTTTAACCAACTATGAAACACAATTTAAAAGAAGTAAGAAGTTGCATAAAATGGAAATAAATAAAATAAATGGTATTTTACTTCAAGATATTTTTTATAGTTTAAATCTGACTAATAGCACTTTAAGAGTTTTAAAAAGTTTCTGGAGTATGATATTTGATTTTGCAATATTAAATGATATGTGTAGCAAGAATTATGCTAAGTATTTAAAGACTAAGACTGTTGAAAAAGGTAAAAAGACAAGCGATAGAGAAAGAGTTATTACTTATGAAGAATTACAAACTTTATGGGATAACTTAAATAATCATAAAACTGATAAATATAGAATAATAGATATGGTCTTAATCTTATGCTATACAGGTCTAAGAATTAGCGAACTATTAAGAGTTAAAAGGAAAGATATATTTCTAAAAGATTATTATTTTGAAGTAGAAAAGTCTAAGAGCAAAGCTGGAGTTAGAAAAGTCCCTATTGCAGATAAAATCATAGAACTTTTTAGAGGTAGGTATTTTAGTAAGGATAAGTTTTTATGGCAAAGATATGATGGTTTAGAGTATGATTATGATTCTTTTGATAATCATTTTAGAATACTATTTAGAGATATGGGATTATCTTATCATAGCTTACATGATACTAGGCATACATTTGCAACACTTCTATCAGATAATGTTGCAGATAAAGATGTAATTATAAAAATGATAGGACATTCTAACTATAAAATTACTTCTGATGTCTATGTGCATAAGAATATCCAAAAATTGAAAGAGGCAGTGGATGAAATAAAATAATTTAATGTTATCTAACATTCGTTATTTTATTTTGCTTTGTTACCATTTTGATACCACCTAATTCAAGTTAAGTCAATTTATTCTACACTTAAATTTTG
>ERZ772967.2651-NODE-2651-length-11372-cov-11.915879_pt1 | contig 11372 bp, 14 predicted proteins | sample MGYA00511677_ERZ772967 | MGnify/ENA primary metagenome ERZ772967 (study PRJEB29015, sample SAMEA2737931) | human oral metagenome | biome: human oral; feature: human-associated habitat; material: dental | place: China | collected 2146 ...
CGGAGACGACGGACGGTCTCCGCCGCTGGAAGTTCGTCACGATGCCTCACCGGCGTTCGGGAAATGGTCACGGGCGTCCGGTGCGCGCAGGGTCCGTCAGCCGCTTCCTGCGGCGTCGGTGGATTAGCAACCACGCGAACCCGACGACCAGCAACAGCACCGGATAGGCCTTCCACACGGGGATGGCGACCTCGTAGGTGGGTATGTGTTCCTTGTCGGAATCGGCCTGGGCGAAGCGGATGTCATCGCTGATCTTTGCCGGTTCGAAGCTACCCTCCAGCGCAGTCAGGTAGCGTTCACCATCACCGAGACCCACCTCACCCGCGGGGACTTTCCCGGCGAACGTGACGTTCAGGTCGTGGGAAGACGACGTCGGTCCCTGCGCATCTATGCGATGATCCGCCAGCACGAAGAGCCTCACCCCTTGGCGCGTTTGGGCGTGCCTGGACAACTTGATGGGATAGATCGGCTCACCGGTGGGGAACTCCATGCGCAGCGAGTCCAGGCCGCTCGACAGCGCCGCCGAGTCGCCGCCGGGCGTCAGCCGGGTTGCGGTGATCTGCCAGCCGGCGTCGAGATATTCCTGAAAAGTTGTTTCCACCTCTTTTCGGGCCGGGAACCCGTTGGTCTCCAGCCACTCATTGACCGCGGCGGCGCTGGTGCCCTGCAGGGTGGTCACCTCGAACGGCCCCACCGTCTGGACATCGACGACCTGAACCCCGGGGGTCGCTCCATCCTTGGGGCCACCAACCCCGGATTGCGGTCCTCTGTCCCTGGAGTCGGGCAGGAACTGTGGCACGTACCGGGGGCGAGGTTTGGTCAGTTCCTTGAGCCGGCCGAAGACGTCCTTGTCACCCAGGCTGACCTTTCCCCCAGGAGGCAGCGGCATGATCCAGGCCGCTGTGGAAGCCTCACCATCGAGGTGCATCACCATGTCGATGCGTTCCCGCCCGTCGTTCATCACCACGAACGCGGTCTCAGCATTGATGTTCGCCTCCGAGTCGGTCACCAGGGCCCCGCACGCGCACGCCTGCGCGGGGGTCGGCAACCAGGAGGTCGCGACGATGAACAGCAGACCCAGGCAGATGCGGAGAGCGTTCTTCACGAGGATCAGGGTATTAGGCGGTCAGATCAAGTTTGATCAGGAGCCTGTGCGCGGGATGTGGCGGAAAAGACCGAGAGCAGGGGACGTGGATGTGTCGGCCAGCAAGGTATCGTTGCTTGAGGTGCCGGCCATGGCCATCTCGTCCGCTACTCCCGGGAGCGGCTGTGGAAGGACCTGCCAGCGGTTGCGCTGGACATTGACCAGGCCCCGAAGGAAAGCGTCGAGGTATCGTGAGTACCACACTGATCCTGATCCGGCATGGCGAAACCAGACTGAACGCGCTCGGGGTGTTCCAGGGGCAGCTGGACGAGCCGCTCAACGATGTGGGTCTTGGGCAGGCCCGGGCGGTCGCGGCATCGATGGCGGGTCTCGAACCGGACGCGATCTATACGTCCGATCTTCTGCGAGCCAAACAGACCGCCGACGAGGTCGCGAAGCTGACCGGCCACGAGGTGCACACCGACGAGAGGCTTCGGGAGATCCACTGCGGTTCCTGGCATGGACGCAGCATCGACGAGGTGTCACAGGAGCTCCCCCAACTCGTCGAGTTCCGCCGCAGCGGACAGGACTTCCGACGCTCGGATACCGGCGAGACCGCGGCCGAGGTTGCCGACCGGGTGTGCGAGGCGCTGTTCGACATCATCAAGGACAACAAGAACCAGACCGTCATGATCGTCAGCCATGGCCTGGCCATCCGGGTCGGGATCGCCCGGCTGCTGGGCCTGCCCGACGAGCTGTCGACGAAACTCGGCACCTTGCAGAACTGCCGCTACGCCCTGGTCAGCCATTCCAAGCGGAGAGTTCGCCTGCGGCCTACAACCTTCCCGGCTAGCCCGCCGGTGGTCCGCCGGGATCGGCAGCTTCCCCCTGACATTGGACCCGAGCGGGGCCGGCAGCCATGAGGTTGTGACGATGAACAGCAGGCCCAGGGCGATGTGAGGAGAGATCTTCACATGGGTCAGGGGATGGGGGCGGTCGGTTCATCCCGGTCCGTAATCGGTGCGCAGGATGTGGCTGAGAAAACCGAGATCAGGGAAGTGGATGTGCCGGCCCGAAGTGTCCCCGCTCGCTCACCACCTGATTGCCCCACTGGGTCAGGGCGTTCAGCGCGGGCAGGAAGGTGCGCCCGAAATCGGTGAGCGAATACACCGTTTTCAGGGGCGGTTTGGTTCCGAAGACCTGCCGCGATACGAGGCCGTCCTGCTCCAATTGTTTGAGCTGGTTGCTCAGCACGGTTTCTGTGCTCGAAATGAGTGCACGACGCAATTCACCGAAACGTTTCGGACCGTTCTTCAGATGGTAGATGATGACGGCCTTCCATTTGCCGCCCACCAGATCCATTGCGACACTGATCGGGCAGGGATACGTCTTTTCTCCCAAGCTCACGAAATCGCTGACGCACTCCAGTTTCACGCCGTGCTCCTGCCGTCTTCGAGGTGGTATCGGAAAGGATAGTTCTTGATCGCGGGGATCCGTGGTCCCACACTGAAATTCGTACATGACCCTACCGCTCATCACGCAAGGGAGAAACACCATGACCTCCACCGCGCCACTCGTCGCCGTCGCGGGCGGCACCAGCAAACAGGGTCGCAGCGTCGTGAGGACGCTGCTGGCCGACGGGCGCTTCCGGGTGCGCGCACTCACCCGAGATCCATCATCCCCGCAGGCGCGGGAACTCGCGCGGCTGGGCGCAGATGTCGCCGCGGCCCCGCTGGAGCCGGGGCATGACGACGAATGGTTCGCCGCTTTCACGGGCGCGCGGAGCGCCTTCCTCGTGACCCCACCCACGCCTCCGGAGAACTCGTGCGAGTTCGAGCTGGGATGCCGCCTGGCGGACGCGGCGGTGCGGGCGGGTGTCGAGCACATCGTCTTCAGCACCCTTGAAAACGTGGACGAAATCTCGGGCGGCAAGCTGTTCGCTCCGCACTTCACCGACAAGGCGCGGATCGCAGACCACATCCGCACACTGCCCGTCGCGCACACCTTCGTGATGCTGGCCTTCTTCTACACCAACCTGCTGGAATACTACGTGCCACGCATGGAAGACGACGTTCTCCTGCTGCCCATCTACCTGCCCGAGGATTTCCATGCGCCCTTCGTGGACCCACTGACCGCGACAGGTCCGGCGGTCCTCGAAATCCTCACGCACCCCGAGCTCTACCAAGGAGAGACCCTCCCGCTGGTGGGAGACATCATCTCACCGCGGGAAATGGTGGAGACCTTCCAACGGGTCACCGGAATAAGAGCCGAGTATCGCAATGCATTCACGCGCGACGGACTGCTCCGCTGGTTTCCCGAATTCGCTTCGGACGAACTGCAGGTGAAAGAGCTCCTGGGCATGGTGAACTACGCCGTGGACCACGGCTATTTCAGGCCGGAGCGCGACCTGGAATGGAGCCGTCGCATCACCCCGGATATCTTCACATGGGAACAGTTCCTGCGTGCGACCGGCTGGCAAGGGAAGCGCACGTCCTTCAACGCCTCGTAGGTGACGTCGGGCCGAAAAGGTCATCGCTTGGTGGCGCGGGGTGGTCGGCGACGCCGAGGCGTTTCACCGCGGCCGGGACCAAGACGGCGCCGGAGAAGATGATCACCGCACACGCGGCACAGGCCAGCAGCCAACTCCCCGACTCGTAGAGGAAACCGGCGGCGAGGGAACCAATGGTCGCCCCGGCGAGACACGCCGCCTCGTAGAGACCCAACCCGCGACCGAGATGCGTGCTGCCCGCAGCCTCGGCGATCACGGACTGTTCCACCGGAATCACGCAGGACCACGTGACCGCGGAAAGCACCCAGAGCGCCGCGATCCACGGCGGATTCGGCGCAAAGGCGAGGCCGACGGCGAACAGCGCGCTCGCCACGGAACCGAGCATCAGCATCCTGCGGCGGCCGAACCGCACAACCAAGCGGTGCAGATGGGGAGGGAGGAGACCCATCGCGACGGCTCCCGGCAGGAACACGTAGGCGACCTGCACCGCCCCTAGATGGAATCCGCGCTGCAGGTGCAGGATCAGCAGCAGGCTGATCGTCGTTTCCGCGGTCATCGTGACCACCACGGCCGCGAGCATCGGTCGCAGCCTGGCGCCGAGCCCCCGAAGTGACATGCCCGACAGCTCCGCGCCGGCGAGCGCGTCGTCTGGCGCGTCGCGTCGTGGCAGGCTGACAAGCTCCAGGGCGGCTGCGAGGCAGCAGGCGGCGACGCCGGCGAACATCCACTGATATCCGGCGGCGGACAGCAGAATGATCGCGGGCACCATGATCACCCAGCCCCCGGTTTCTTCCGCGGCCACCAGCTTCGCGAACACGCCTGAGTCCTCGGGCAGGCGCTCGCCGATGATCGCCCGGATCGCCACCCACAGGAAGGCCTCGGCCACCCCGGTCACGGTCGCGGCGATCAGCGCCAGCGGCAGGCCCGTCGCCAGGGCGTAGAGCCCGCACCCGACCGCGAACACCCCCGCACCTGCGCCGGCGATGACCCCACGATCCGCGCGGTCCACGACCACGCCGGCGAACGGGCGAACCATGAACGTCGCCAGCGCGTTCGCCGCGACCAGCAATCCGGTCTGCCACGGGGGCAGGCCGAGCACCGCGCCGGCGAACAGGGGAAGAACGAACTGGATGGCCTGACCCACGCCGCTGGCGAGTATCGCGCCGTTCAGTGCCTGGCGTTCCCGCGGCGGTGCCGGGGTGTCGGGAGAAGACATCGACCCTCCAATTTATTAATACGATCGTGCTAGTAAAAGTTATGGTAACACGAATGCGCTACCATGGAGGATGCCCAAGCTCATTGATCACGACCGGCGCCGGGAGGAGATCGCCGAGGCGACCTGGCGGGTGATCCACGCCCAGGGCATCAGCGGGGTCTCCATTCGCACCGTCGCGGCGGAGGCCGGGATCTCCACCGGCTCGCTCAGGCATGTCTTCCCCAGCAAGGCCGATCTGCTCGTGCATGCCACGGAGCTGGTGGGGCGGCGCGCGCAGGGGCGGATCGAGGAACATCTGCACGAACCGGATCCGCGTGCGCTAGTCCTCGCCGTCGTCAAGGAGCTTCTGCCCCTCGATGCCGAACGGCGGGCCGAGATGGAGGTCAACGTTGCGCTCATAGCCGAGGCCCCCGGTGATGAGCGCGTCAAGGAGGTCCTGGATGTGGCCCACGCAACGGTCCGGGACGCCTGCCGCCACATGGTCGCCCACCTTCACCGGGCCGGGCTCACCGCGCCGGACCTCGACGTCGAAGGGGCGACAACGCTCCTGCACGGGCTGGTGGACGGGCTCGCCATCCACATGCTCGTCAACCCGGATCCCGCCTTCGGGCGACAGGCCCTCAGCATGATCGAAACCACCATCGACGGACTGTGACCAACCCGGTTGCGCAGCACTCAACGCCGATTCTGCTCTTCCAGGGGTGATATGCGGCGTTGAGTGCTGCGCAACCGTGATTCCTCCTCCAGGGCCTTGTGGGCATGCAGGGAAAACGGTGATGAAGCACGATGACTGGTACCGTTGATCCGTACCACTTTCAGAGGAGGGGTGGCCGTGTCCATCAGCGCCAGCGAGGCCCGCAGGACGTTGTTCCCGCTCATCGAGCAGGTCAACGACGATCGCACTGCCGTCGAGATCGTTTCCCGCAGGGGGAACGCCGTTCTCATGTCCGCCGATGAATACGCCGCGTGGCAGGAGACGGCCTACCTGTTCCGTTCCCCCGCCAATGCCCGAAGGCTGCTCGACGCCTACGAGAGGGCCCGGGAGGGGCGGGTCGAGGAACACGATCTCATCCGGGGGGACTGAGGTGCGCCTGGCGTGGGATCCCTCGGCCTGGGAGGATTACACGTACTGGCAGGCCGCGGACCGCCGGGTTCTCAAGCGGGTCAACGCGCTCATCGACGCCTGCCTCCGCGATCCCTTCGGTGGGATCGGGAAACCCGAACAACTCAGGTACGGGGCACCCGGGGCGTGGTCGCGGCGCATCACGGAGGAACACCGGCTCGTGTATCTCGTCGACGGCGACGACCTGGTGATCCTCCAGGCCCGGTACCACTACTGAGTCCAGCATCTTGCGATCGGAGCGACCTCAGTTGCGTGGGCCGCTCAGGCGAGGCCGCCTATTCCGGTAGGGGAGTCGTGAACAGTTCGTTCAGCAGCTTCTGATTGATGTAGACGACGTTTCGGCCGATCTTCTCCTTGGCGATCAGGCCGGTGGTGGCCAGCTCATTCAGCCACTTGGACGCCGTCTGTCGCTGGGCCAGTCCCGCGTCCACCACGTTCTCTATTCGAAGATAGGGCTGCGTGAAGAGCAGACGGGTCAGTTCCCCGGCGGGGAGTTTCGGCCGGATCCGGCGGATGTCGTGCTCCACGGTGTCTCGTAGGCCATCCGTCGCCTCCACGAGAGCCAGGGTCCAGCGGGCCGTCGATTCGACCCCGGTCAGCATGAACAGTATCCACGGCTCCCATTCGTCGGAGCGGGTGACGGCGTTGAGAAGGCTGTAGTACTCGTCCTTGTGGCGCACGATGTGACCCGACAGATACAGGATCGGGAGTTCGAGCAAACCGGTTTCGATCAGGGTGAGCAGGTTCAGGATGCGACCGGTGTGTCCGTTGCCGTCGAAAAATGGGTGGATGGCCTCGAACTGATAATGGGCCAACGCCATGACCACGAGAGGGTCCACGCCGTGGTCGCCGTGCAGGAACTTCTCCCACGCGCTCAGGTGATCCAGAATGATCTCGCGCCCCTCGGGAGGCGTGTAGATCCTTTTCCCGTTCGTGGGGGTTCCGATGTAGGTGCCCGGGGTGTTCCGGATGATGGACGGCCGCCCCAGGAGGCGGGAACAGATGTCGATTGCTGTCTGCTTGGTCAGGGGGCGCGAGGTCAGGGACTCCACTCCGGCTCGGAGCGCTTCACAACAGCGGAGCGCCTCCTTCACCTGTGGGGTCGGCTGGGTCAACGCCCCGTGCGCCGCCTTGAACAACTCGTCGTTGGTGGTGACGATGTTCTCGATCTCGTTCGATGCCTGCGCCTCCATCAGGGGGATGAGGTTGATCAGCATGGTGGGGTCGGGCAACCGCTTGCAGGCCCCGTCGAGCCGGGCCAGTGCCCTGCTCGCCGCAACCGTCGCCTTCAAGACCACCGGCGTCTCCACATCCTTCGCCGGTGGGAGCGGGGGTAGGTTCTGGTGCGGGCGGTCAGGATGGTGCCACATGCACGAAACGTAACCGCACAAGCGGGACGCGTCGAAATTTTGGTGATTTTTCGACACGTTTCACGGACGTGTCGATGATGTGTACACGTTCCCTCCCGGCTCCGGGGTCTTCATGATCCAGTGGCGGGGCTCTCGATAGGCCTCTTACGGGCGATTTGATATCATGTTTGATATCACTTGAGGAAGGTGGTTGCGATGGCATCCATCCTTGTCCGAGGCCTGGATGAGTCGGTGAAGCGGCAGCTCGCCGAGCAGGCCGAGCGACATGGACGTTCCATGGAGGCCGAGGCCCGCGACATCCTGACAAAGGGCGTGACCCGCCCCAACATCGGCTTGGCCCTCATACAGGCCGTGCAGGAGGTCGGGGGAGCGGATGACCTGCCCGTCCCTGAACGTGATGACGTGGCGCGGGCGGCGGAGCTCGAATGATCGCGCTCGACACCAACGTTCTCTCGGAAGGCTTCAAGAGGCGCCCGGACCCGCGGGTCATCGAGTGGTTGGGTTCGGTCAAAGGGGAGGTGGTGATTACTGCGGTCACGCTCGCTGAAATCTTGGCCGGGGTACGTCGGCTCCCGGAAGGACGACGCAAGGTGCTGCTGGCCGAGGTGATCGACGCAGCCCTGCGACCTTTTCGCGACTCCGGGGCGGTGCTGGCATTCGACGAGGTGGCAGCGGATCACTACGCCGACATCCTGCTCATACGCGAACGGTCAGGCCTTCCGATCAGCACCGCTGACGCCCAGATAGCGGCCATCTGCCGATCCCGAGGGGCGACGTGTGCCACCCGCAACACCAAGGATTTCGCTCACACTGGCGTGAAGTTGCTTGATCCTTGGGGGTTCTGAGCCGATGCCCCGGCCGGGACGCGCGGGCGCCCCGATGAACCCGAATGACTTTTCCCTGGGGATCGACGGCGGGTACCGGATTGTTCAGCCGTCGGAAGCTGTGCGTACCAGGCAGGCCCTGACCTGATGCCGGTTCAGGCGCGGAGCAGGACTTCGCCATGGACGACGACGAACCAGCCGTCCTCGCTGGCACCCCACTGCCGCCAGGCCTCAGCCATCGTCTCCAGGTCGCTTGTCGTGGCCAGTCCGAGCTCCACCGCCCGCGGGCCGAACGAGGTCAGGCACCGCTCCGCCCAGGTGCCGGACCACCATTCACGGTCCTGCTCGGTGGCGAAACACCAGGCCGACGCCGATGTCTTCACATCCCGGAAACCCGCGGCCCGCGACCACGCCAGCAACCTGCTTCCCGCATCGGGTTCCCCGCCGTTGGCCCGGGCCGTGGCCATGTAGACCTCCAGCCACGAATCCATGCCCGCGGGCTGGGGAAACCACGCATCCGCCGAGTACACGGCGTCGCGCGCAGCGACGATCCCCCCGGGACGGACCACCCGACGCATCTCAGCGAGCGCCGCCACGGGATCGTCCAGGTGCTGGAGCAGCTGATGGGCGTGGACGACATCGAAGGTGTCGTCGTCGAAGGGCAGCGCGAACACGTCGCCTGCCATCAACTCCACCCGGTCTCGAAGGCCCCGTTCTGCCAGGAGGGCCCGGGCGATGTCGAGCACGGCGGGCGAGGCGTCGAGCCCCACGACCCTTCCGGGCGCGACGAGCTCGGCCAGGTCGGCGGTGACGGATGCGGGTCCGCAGCCGACGTCGAGCAGGTCCATGCCCCGGCGCAGGTGGGGGAGCAGGTAGCCCGCCGAGTCCTGGGCGGTGCGACGGGAGTGGCTGGCCAGGACCGCCGCACCGTGGCCGTGGGTGTATCGATGAGTGGTCCCTGAAGCACGCGCGGAGGTCATGGGGCCAGTATTGGACCGGCGGGATTCGCGCTGCCGTCGTGTCCGGGATGAGAGATGAGGACCAACAACGTGTCAGGGTTTGAACGATGTCTCGATGCACGCCTCGTCGTTTCCATCGTCGCGGTGGGCATCATGTCGTTCGCCGGGGTGGTCGTGGAGACCGCGATGAACGTCGCCTTCCCGGCGCTCATGGGCGAGTTCGGGGTGAACACCGCGACCGTGCAGTGGGTCACGACCGGGTATCTGCTGGTGCTCTCCGCGATCATGCCGATCTCCTCGTTCCTGAACCGCAGGTTCCGCGCCCGGACGCTCTTCCTCGCGGCCATGCTCACCTTCCTGGCCGGGACGATCATGAGCGCGGCCGCCCCGCACTTCTCGCTCCTGATCGGCGGACGCATCCTGCAGGGCGTCGGGACGGGCGTTGCGCTGCCGCTGATGTTCAACATCGTGCTGCAACAGGTTCCTCACGAACGGATGGGAACCATGATGGGTCTCGCCACGCTCATCACCGCCATCGCCCCGGCCGTGGGGCCCTCGCTCGGTGGTTTCCTCATCGGCGCGCTCGGGTGGCGTTCGATCTTCCTGGTGCTCGTTCCCTTCCTGGTCATCGCCCTGGTGCTCGGGGCCCTGACGATCCGCCAGGCCCAGGAGATCGGGCGGGTCTCCTTCGCCCCCGTCCAGTTCCTGCTCATGGCGGCCGGGTTCGTCGCCCTCATCTTCGCCACCAACGCTGCCTCCACCAGCGCATGGACCAGCCCGGAGGTACTCGGGCTGTTTGTCCTGTCCGTGGCGCTCATTGCCGGTTTCATCCGGCTCTCCCAGCGCTCCGACGATCCCCTGCTGCGCGTGCGGATCTTCACCGACCGCACCTACGCGTTGAGCATCGTCTACGTGGTGCTCATCCAGGCCATCGTGCTGGCGCTGGGATACCTGATCCCGTACTTCGCCCAGATCGGCAAGTCGATGGACTCCTTCGCCGCGGGCTGTCTACTGCTGCCCGGGTGCATCATCGGCGCGCTCCTCACCCCGTTTGGCGGCGGGATTCTGGACCGCTTCGGTCCCATGCGGCCCATCCTCACCGGCGCCGCCATCGGGGTGGTGACCCTCGTGCTCTTCGCCGTCCTCGGCGTTCACGGCTCGGGCGTTCGGCTGGCGTTGATCTACGCGCTCTTCCCGATCTGCCAGGGGTTGTCCGTCTCGAACTCCATGACCAACGGCCTGCGTTCCCTTCCCGATGACCTCCAGGCCGACGGCAACGCCGCGTTCAACACCATCCAGCAGCTCGGCGGGGCCATCGGAACCGCGGTGGCGACCGCCATCGTCAACGCGGCCGAGGCGGCCGATCCGGTGGCGGGAACGACCACGGGCACCCAGCTCTCGTTCCACGTCCTGCTGGGTGCCGGCGTGGTGGCGTTCGTCGCGGCGCTGGGCGTGTTCATCCGGCCGGGAAGACCCGCTGGTGATCCGGCCTGACGGGGCAGGGGCGATTCGTTTCCGGGAAGGCGATGGTCGGTGGCATGTTGGAAACGCCTGCAGGGTTTCCGTACCGAGCCGTCGTCGAGCGCGAGGAGGCTGTCATGACCGGTGAGACCGTGATCGCGGTGCCCGCCCCCGAGATCAGGGTGGAGCTGCCGGGAGGTTTCGTGGTGGACACGGACCGCGATCGGCTCGATCTGGAACGCGTACACCGCTGGTTGTCGACGGATGCGTACTGGGCGCTGGGACGGTCCCGCGATTTCGTGGAGCGGGCCGCGGCGGCATCGGTGAACTTCGGCGTGTACGGGCCAGACGGCGCGCAGGTTGGGTACGCACGGGTGGTAACCGATGGTGTTGCCTTCGGGTGGCTCTGCGACGTCTACGTCGCGCGCGAGGTGCGTGGGCGTGGGCTCGGGGTCGCGCTGTCCCGGACCGTGGCGGAAACGTTCCGGCGACTCCGGCTCAAGCGGCTCATGCTCATTACCCCCGATGCACACAATCTCTACGCCGAGGTGGGGTTCGTGTCTTTCCCGGACCCGGAGAAGCTGATGGTGCTGGGGCCCGCTGACCGCTGAAGAGCGGTCGGGCTGAAGAGCCGGGGGTGAATCCTCCGGTCCGGTTGACGGCCCGCCGATACCGACCCTGGTGCGCATTGCGGCGAAAACTACCCGAAGGGATCCTTGATAATTGAATCACTGATCTGAGGTGGCGGGGGAGGTTGTTGCTGAAGAAGTTTGGTAACCGCAGTGATTGTTAGTTTGTTTACAATTTGACGGATGCCTCCCCCGCC
>ERZ772967.2652-NODE-2652-length-11367-cov-2.921146_pt1 | contig 11367 bp, 9 predicted proteins | sample MGYA00511677_ERZ772967 | MGnify/ENA primary metagenome ERZ772967 (study PRJEB29015, sample SAMEA2737931) | human oral metagenome | biome: human oral; feature: human-associated habitat; material: dental | place: China | collected 2146 ...
CCCCGACGGTCATGACGGGGTTGAGGCTCGTCATGGGGTCCTGAAAGATCATGGATATCCGCTTCCCGCGAAGCTCCTCCAGGTCCCGCAGTCGCATCCTCGTGAGCTCCTGGCCGTCGAAGTCGATGCTGCCCCCCACGACGCGGCCCGACGTCCCCAAAAGCCCCAGCACGGAGAGCATGGTGACGCTCTTGCCGCTCCCGCTCTCGCCGACGATGCCCAGCACCTCGCCGCGCTTCACGTTGAAGGACACCCCGCCCACGGCCTTGACCTCCCCCGCCGGCGTGAAGAAGGACGTGTGAAGGTCCGACACGCGCAGCAGGAAGTCCGAAGGGTTCGTGGCGTTCATGCGATCGTTCATCGTTCTCCCTCCCCTACTTTCTCAGGCGCGGGTCCAGCGCGTCGCGGAGGCCGTCGCCAAGGAAGTTGAAGGCCAGGATGGTGACGGAGATCGCTGCGGCCGGGAAAAAGAGCTGCCACGGGTAGATGGCGAGGGAGCCGATCGCGTCGTTGCTCAACACGCCCCAGCTCGCCATGGGCGCGCTGACTCCCAGCCCCACGAAGCTCAGGAACGCCTCGGTGAAGATGGCGCGGGGGATGGAGAAGGTCAGCGTCACCAGGATGGGGCCCATGGCGTTGGGGATGAGGTGGCGCAGGAGCATCCGAGCGCTGGAGGCACCCAGCACCCGCGCGGCGAGGACGAACTCCTCGTTCTTGATCCGCATCACCTCGGCCCGCACGATCCGCGCCATGGAGGCCCAGTAGGAGATGCCGAGGGTGATGAAGATGCTCTTCAGCCCCGGCCCCACCACCACCATGAGGAGGATCACGTAGATCATCGTCGGGACGCTGTAGATGACGTCCACGATGCGCATCATGACGTTGTCCGTCCGTCCGCCCACAAAGCCGGCGATGCCGCCGTAGATGACGCCGATGAACAGGTTGATGAAGCTCGCCACAAAACCAACGGCCAGCGAAATCCGCGCGCCGAACAGCACCCGGACGAAGATGTCCCGCCCGAACATGTCCGTCCCGAACCAGTGCTTCAGGCTGGGGGGCTCGTTCGACACCATGAAGTCCTGCCCGTCGTAGGTGTAGGGCGAAAGCCACGGGCCGACGACGGCCATCGCCAGGATGATGAGGATGACCACCAGCCCCAGGATCGCCACCCTGTCCCGGCAGAGGCGCCGCCAGGCGTCCTGCCAGTAGCTCAGGGAGGGGCGGACGAACTCCGCGCGCGTCCTCTCCTCCGGCGACACCGGCTCGAACAGCCGGGGGTCGCTGATATCGGGAACCGCTCGTTCCATGCTGCTCATATCCGTCCCCTCCGTCAATTCAGCTTAATCCGCGGGTCGATGAACCCGAGGCAAATGTCCACCACGAGGTTCAGCGAGACCAGAAGCGCGCTGTAGAAGATCGTGACGCCCATGATGGTGGTGTAGTCGCGGTTGGAGATGCTCGTGACGAAGAAGGTGCCCAGCCCCGGCACGCCGAAGACCTGCTCCACGACGAAGCTGCCCGTCAGGATGCCGGCGATGAGGGGCCCCAGGTAGGTGACCACGGGGATGATGGCGTTGCGCAGCGCGTGGATGTAGACCACGGCCCGCTCCCGAAGGCCTTTGGAGTAGGCCGTTCGGATGTAGTCCTGCTGGAGGACCTCCAACATGCTGCTGCGAGTCAGGCGCGAGATGAAGGCCGTCGGGTACCCCGCCAGCGTGATGGCGGGCAACAGGGCCGTGGGCAGCCCCTCCCAGAAGCCCACCGTCACCCAGCCCCAGCGGTAGGCGAAGAAGTAGACGAGGATCGTCGCGATGACGAAGTTGGGTATGGTGATGCCCAGCGTGGCCAGCACCATCGCCGTGCGGTCCTGCCAGCGCCCCCGCCGCAGGGCAGAGACGATGCCGGCGGGAATGCCGACGACGAGGGCCAGCAGGATGGCGATGCTCCCCACCATCAGCGAGGCGGGGAAGCCGGAGGCGATGAGCTGGTTCACCGTCATGCCCTCGTACCGGTAGGAGGGGCCCAGGTCGAAGTGCAGAACGTCCCACAGATAGTGCCCGTACTGCACGTACAATGGGTCGTTCAGGTGGTAGCGGGCCATGATCTTCTCCAGGATGAAGGGCGGGATCGCCTTCTCGTCCGTGAACGGCCCGCCCGGAATGGCGCGCATCATGAAGAAGGTCAGGGTCACGACGACGAAGAGCGTCAGGAAGCTGGCCCAAACTCGTTGAAAGATATACCTCCGCATTTGGATACCCCCCAGGGTGTTTTAGGATAAAACGCTAAAGCAACGTGTAATTAAAACCTGTTTTCGTTAAAACACACAATTCGAGAAGTTCTGTGATTTCCGATAATAAACGTCGTTATGGTATCACGCGGCGCGCTAAAAGTCCATTATCCTCGAGGCCCGCTGCGGGGCCGCGGGCCTCGAGACAGCGGCTCAGACGACCTGAGTCGCCACGGTCCCGGCGCGGCCGGGAATGGGGCGCATCTCGACGTCCGCCTCCGGGAGGGGCCGGGAGGCGGCCAGGGCCTCGCCCAGCGTCATGAAGGTCAGGGCCCCCTCGCTGCAGGCGTCCATGAAGGCGCTGAAGGCGCCGCTCATCGCGCCGCCCTCCATCTCCGTGTGGATCGTGAGGACGTTCAGCCCCGGCTCCAGGAGGTCGAGGTAATGGTCCGCGGCGTTCTCGGCGGACACCCCGTCGCGCCCCAGCACCTCGTCCAGCGTGGGGAGGGTCGAGGGCACCTGGGGCGTTTGGAACGTCCGTCCCCCCATCCGGGGCAAAAACGGAGCGCTGCCGCGGGTGTCGCTGCAGTAGGCGAAGCCCAGCTCGTCCTGGACTGCCAGACTGTCCGGCGTGGCCTGCCAGCCGGGCGCGGCGCAGCAGGAGGGGCGCGCGCCCGAAACCCTCTGGAAGAGCTCCACCGCCATCCCAAGCTCGTGGCGGATGACGTCGGGGGTCATGCGGGGCAGACGGTCCTGCCACAGGACGTGGTTCCAGGCGTGGATGCCGCACTCGTGCCCCTCGTCCAGGGCACGGCACAGCAGGGAGGGCTCGGAGGACACGATCATCGGCGCCGGCAGCAGCGTTCCGTAGAACAGGGTCCTGAGCCCGTAGGTGGAAGGCGCGCGGGTGCGCAGCATCTTGGCGAGGAACCCCCTTCGGAAGATACGCCGCAGCGCCTTCCCCGACTCGTCGGGCCCCATGGAGAAGAAGATGGACGCACGGACGCCGTGCGCCTTCAGTATGTCGAGGAGCCTCGGCAGCCCCTCCCGATATCCCTTCAGCGTGTCGATGTCTATCTTTATCGCCAGGGTGCAGTTCTCTACCGTCACTTCAGCGTTCCCCCCAAAAGGATGCCTCTCTCAAGGTGCGGGCAGGCGTCGTCCCCCTCAAGCCCGTCCTTTTTTCTCTCGCCCCATTCGTCGGCCCACTGGGCCTGCAGGAGCTCCAGGGCGCCCTGCCCCGCCGCGACCAGGGGCGGCCGCGAGCGCAGCACCGTGCCGGCAGACGCCGCCGGCGCCCCCTCCGACGGGCGCGTGCGCCAAACCATGAGCTTCCGCCCTCCCAGGAAGGTGAACGCCCCAGGGAAGGGCCAGGCCACGGCGCGGACGAGGTTGTGCAGCGCCCGTGCGTCCTGCGTCCAGTCCATCAGACCGTCCGCCGGGCGCCGCCGGCCGAAGGTCGTGGCGCGGCTCTCGTCCTGGGGCGTCCCCTCGGCCTCCCCGGCCAGGATCGCCCCCAGGCTGCGGCGCAGGACGGCGCCCGCCGCGGGGACCAGCTTTTGAAAGACCTCGATGGCCGTCTCGTCCGGACCGATGGGGACGGCGATCCGGTCCACGACGTTGCCCCGGTCCACCCGCTCGGTCATGCGGTGCAGCGTCACCCCCGTCTCCGGCTCCCCGTTCAGCACGGCCCAGTTGACGCAGGCCCTGCCCCGGTAGCGGGGCAGGAGGGAGCCGTGCAGGTTGAAGGCCCCCAACGGCGCGAGGCTCAGGACGCTCATGGGGATCAGCGACCGGTAGTAGAAGGAGAAGATCACGTCCGGCGCAGCCGACCGCACCCGCTCCACCTCCCCCGAGAGCACGTCCGGCGTCAGCACGGAAAGGCCGCGGGCCCTGGCCAGGTCGCCCACGGAATCGAACCACCGGACCTCGCCGGGGTCGTCCCGGTGCGTGTAGAGGAGGCGGACGTCCACCCCCTGTTCCAGCAGGACCTTCAGGCACTCGCAGCCGACGGAGCTGTAGGCGAACACCACGGCGCGACAGGCCCTCTTCTCGCTCACCTCGCTCACCGCCCCTCCCCTGCCTCCAGGTCCGTCCCATCCGGGCCGTAAAATCGGCGCACGATGTAGCGCGGCCGGCGGCGCACCTCCTGATAGAGGCGACCGATGTACTCCCCGGTGATGCCCACGCAGGAGATCGTCACCCCCATCAGCAGGAAGTTCAGGGCCAGAAGCGTGAAGACGCCCTCGGCCTCCGGTCCGACCCACAGGCGCCGGATCAGCATGAACACGGCGAAGCAGAGGCTCAACACGGAAACGGCCAACCCCATCATCGTGACGGCCTGCAGCGGGACGAGGGAGAAGCTGGTCATCAGGTCGAAGTTCAGGCGGATGAGGCGAAACAGGCTGTACTTGGAGGCCCCGCTCTCCCGCTCGCTGTGCGCCACCTCGATCTCCACGGGGTTGACCGCAAACTTCTGTGCGAGGGCGGGGATGAACGTCGTCGTCTCCGCCGACTCGTTGATGATGTCTATGATATCACGCCGATAGCCCCGCAGCATACAGCCGTAGTCGTGCAGCGACAGGCCCGTGATCCGATTGGTCAGCCAGTTCACGACGCGCGAGGCCGTGCGGCGGAACAGCGTGTCCCGACGGTGCCGACGGACCGTCCCCACCACGTCGTGCCCCTCCTCGAGGCAGGCCACGATGCGGGGAATCTCCTCCGGGGGGTTCTGCAGGTCCGCGTCCATCGTGATGACGTTCTTCCCCGACGCGGCGTTAAACCCCGCCATGATGGCCATGTGCTGGCCGAAGTTGCCGTTGAAGTCGATGACGCGAACCTCCTCCGGCCGCCGTTTCCACTCCCTCAGCAGGAGCGGAAGGGAGGCGTCGCCGCTGCCGTCGTTCACGAAGACGGCCTCATAGGTCCGCCCCATGCCCTCCAGGACCGGAAAGAGCCGATCGAAGAGCCGGGGCAGGCTGTCCTCTTCGTTATAGACGGGAATGATGATGGAAATGTCCTTGCTTTCTTTCACGGATGCGGTCGTATCACTCAATCTCAAGCAGCCCTCCCTGGTGCAAAAGGCGTCAATGGCGCAAAGCCCACGAAATCCGCCGTCGCGGGGGAACGCGGACGGCGCCGTCCCTCAAGGCACAGCCCCGTCGTCCCCTAAAGACAATGCGTTTTCAGAAGTTCGTGAACAGGATCTCCTTTTCCGTCTCCCCCAGGCGCACGGGCTCGCGCCCCAGGTCCCGCGTCAGCTCTTCCAGCCTGCGCCGGCTCGCGGCCAGCAGGACGCGATCCGGTCCGTTCCACAGCCTGCGGAGCTGCTCCGCGTTCAGGAACCAGCGCGGGTCCTCCTCCTGCGCTGCGCCAAAGTCCAGCTCTCCCGGGCCGCCGGCGATCGCGATGCGGCGGCCCAGGTAGAACGACAGCCCCTGCATCAGGTCCCCGTAGGCGACGACGGTGTCGTCGGCCCGCAGCCTTTCGCGCAGCATGGCGGCGATGGGGCGCCTCGAGTCGCGGGCCGCCATCAGGTCGAAGCCCGTCCCAGCCACGAAGAGCGCCGTCAGCGCCAGGAGGCAGAGCAGCAGAAAGCCTCGCGTCCGGGCGCGGAGCAGGACGAAGGAAGCCAGGCAGAAGGCCGTCAGCACAAAGCAGAAGGGGTTCGTCGCCGCCCGAAGGTAGGCGTCCTCCGGACGAAGCGCGGGGTAGACCGCGCCGGCCAGGACGATGGGGAGCAGGACCAGGACGTTCAGGCAGGCGAATCGGCGGCCGGCCCGCATGGCGGGAGCACCGCCCCTCAGCATCCCCTCGACGGCTGCGCCGATGAGCACGGCCAGGGGGGGCAGGCACGGAAGGACGTAGGGGACCAGCTTGGACCCCGACAGGGAGAAGAAGGCCAGGGGAACGGCAAACCAAAGGCTCAGGAACAGGCCGTCCTCCCGCCTCAGGAGCCCGCCCCGTCCCCGCGCGGCGCGAAAGGCGTCCCAGAGCATCCCGGTCCAGGGCACGAGGCCCCCCAGAAGGATGGGGACGAAGAACCAGAAGGGCTCGTAGCGGCCGTGCTCCGTCGTCAGGTAGCGGGTGAAGTGCTCGTGGACGAAGAAGAAGTCGAAGAAGTCGGGGTTGGCGCGGCAGACCGCCCAGAACCACGGCACCGTGAGCGCGAAGTAGAGGGCGATCCCCAGGAGGGGAAATATCCTCGGCAGGTCCCGCCAGCGCCGGGCGAAGAGCAGGTGCAGGACGGCGATCCCCCCGGGGAGCACCACGCCGACCAGCCCCTTGGAGAGGGTCGCCAGGGCCATTCCCGCGTAGAAGAGGAGCAGCCAGGGGCGCCCGCTGGGCTGTTCCCCGTCCGCGAGCCACATCCCATAGCCGAACAGCGCCGCCGTGAAGAAGAACGACAGCGTCATGTCGATGATGTTGAGGCGGGACACGCCGAACCACAGCAGGGTCCCCGCCAGGACCAGGGCGGAGTATCCCCCGGCCCTGGCGCTGCCCGTCATCCTCCGGGCGAGGAGAAACGTCAGCAGGCACCCGCCCAGCCCGCAGAGCGCCGGGACCAGCCGCGCGGCGAACTCGCTCTGCCCCAGAAGGGAAAAGGATCCCGCGGTCAGCCAGTAGTGCAGCACGGGCTTCTCGAAGTACTTGGCGTAGTTGAGCCTGGGGGTCACGAAGTCCCCCGACTCGAGCATCTCGCGCGGGATCTCCGAGTAGCGCCCCTCGTCCGGGTCGATGAGGCCGTACCGCCCCAGACCCCAGAAGTAGACGGTCGCCGCCAGCAGGGCCAGGACGGCCCATGGGATGAGGGGACGCGCCGCCGCCAGCCAGCGGAGGAAGCGAGGCCCCTCCCTGCCGCCCGGCCTCATTCCGCGGGCACCTCAAACGCATCGAGCGTCAGGCGCACGGCCTCCCGCAGCCCCACCTTCGGCCTCCAGCCCATCCGTTCCCTCATCTTTTCGATGGAGGGGACCCGGTTCCTCATGTCGTCGTAGCCGTTCGAGTAGTACTCCTCCGCGGGGACGGAGACGACGCGGACCTTCTCGGCGCGGGGGGCGAAGCGCGGGTCCTGGCGCATCACGTCCAGGATGAGCTCCGTCAGCTCCCGGATGGAGAAGTTGTTGTCCGGGTTGCCGATGTTGAAGATCTGGCCGTCCGCCCGTCCCCCCTCGTTTCGCAAAAGGGCCATGAGCGCATCCGTCCCGTCCCCGATCCAGGTGAAGCTCCGGCGCTGCTCCCCGCCGCCCACCAGGGTGACCTCCCCCCGGTACAGGACGTCGTAGATGATCTGGGTGATGGACCGGGCCTTGCGGCAGCGGGCGTCCTCCATCGTGTCGAGCCTCGGCCCAACCCAGTTGAAGGGACGGAACAGCGTGTACTGGAGCCCGCGCTCCAGGCCGTAGGCCGCGATCACGCGATCCATCATCTGCTTGCCGCAGCTGTAGATCCAGCGCATCTTGCCGATGGGGCCGACGATGAGGGGGCTCTCGTCCTCCAGCAGCACGGAGTCGCTGGACAGCCCGTAGACCTCGGAGGTCGAGGGGAAGATCACGCGCTTCCTGTGCTCCGCACACATGCGCACCACCTTGAGGTTCTGCTCAAAGTCCAGCTCGAACGTCCACAGGGGGCTGCTGAGGTAGTACGCGGGCTTCGCGACGCCCGCAAAGGGCAGGACGACGTCGCAGGCGGCCACCTGGGCCTCGATCCAGTCGTTTTCCCTGAAGATGTCCCCCTGATGAAAGGTAAAGCGATCCCGCCCCTCGAAGCGCTTCAGGCTCTCGCCGCAGAGGTCGAAGGCCACGACCTCGTAATCGGACTCGTTCAGGATCTTCTCGATCAGATGGCTCCCGATGAAGCCTCCCGCGCCAGGCAAAAAAATACGCAAAGTCTACAGTCCTCCCAGAATAAGCAGATCGCCCCCATGTCGTCGGGGGACGCCGCACGGCACCTCCACTCCGGCGGCACAGCATCGTGAAAAGTATAGCAAATATCCGGACGATCCACATCGTAGCGGCGCGAAAAGCAAAAAGTCAGCAAAGGTCAGCGAAACGACGGGGGGTTGAATTCGTCGATTTTGACGATATGGTCATTAAAGGTCAGTGATATGATGACTCACGTCGAGGAGGGGATGGAGCCGGGGAGGCAACGCCTCCTCTCCGACGGAAGAACGATAAAAAATACTTCTTTATCAGGAGGTTGTTTGCGATGAGGAACGGATACGCACCGGTAGTCTATGGGCGCTTCGGGGGGCCTGCGGCGTCGCTCTTCGACAGCATGGATCGTCTTGCGGAGCAGATGGGAATGTTCCCCTTCGAGGGGAGCGGCGGGCTTTCCGCGAAGACGGACCTCTACCGCAAGGACGGGAAGCTCTGCGTCGAGGCGGAGCAGGCCATTGCCGTCATCGCCGATCAGCTTGATCCGGCTGATGATGGTCGAGACTGTGGCCTCTTCCTCGATCTGCTCATCCACGAACCAGTTCAGCAGGGGAAAGGCGTCGATATCCCCGGTCGACTGGGCCAGGCGGTAAAGACCCCGGATCGCTTCGGAGACCTTCTTCTCGTGGGCGAGCGAGGCCTCGAAAGCATCGAGGACCGTGGTGACGTGCTTGGTCTGGGCCTTGATGGCGCCGAGCAGCGGGGTGGCGTCGCGATCCAGCATGTGGGTGATGAACTTGTCCGCGTGCACCTCTTCCTCGGCGGACTGGGCCTTGAACCAGCCCGCGATGCCCGGCAGATCGAGGGCATCCATGTCGATGGAAAGCTGCCGGTACACGACAGCGGCTTTCAGCTCCATGGTGACCTGAGCGTTGAATGCTTCTTTGAGTTCTCCAGTGAGTTCCATGCCAGAGAGACTAACCTCTCATGATCACAAAACCACCGATTTGGTTAGGTTCGGCTACCGAAAAATCTGCGCATGACCAAAACGACGACAGCGCGCCGAGCGGGGGCGGAGCCTTCCGGAACTGGTTCCGGAAAACCTCCTCCGCGCAGCTCCGGGTGCGTAAGAATGGGGCTACCGGATCAGTGAGGAGTCTGTATGAGCGAACAGCATACCCCACCCGACGGGCACCTTGGCCCGGGACCGGACATGATCGCGCCGCTGTCGGGGTTCGTTCCTAGTCCCGCCGAGCATTCCGTGGCGTCCCCGCGATCCCCGGGCGAACCGGTTCCGGGGCAGGCAGAGCAACCGCTACCACCGCGTGGCCCGAACAGGGCACGAACGGCCCTGATCCTCGTGCTGGCGGCCGTGCTGGTGGCCGCCGCCGGATTCGGGACCTGGTGGTATCTCTCGCAGGGCAGCGGGAACGGGGAAGTCATCAAACCCGTCGCCGGGCTCGACCAGGCCCCTGGGATCGCATGGAAGGGTCAGAGCCGGAGCGGGGCCGTCGGGGGCGTGGCGGAAGGGCTGCTGCTGGCCCCCGACGTGGCCGATGGGGGAACACAACTCAAGCTGCTTGCCTGGGCCGACGGTTCGGAGCGCTGGTCGGTTGACATCGGCGAGCGGATCGGTGGCGCGGTGAGCATACAGTTCAACACCAAACTGCCCGGCGGGCTGTTCGGGCTGGTCGTCACGGATGCTGCCGGGAAGAACCGGTTCCTGGTGCACCGGGCCTCGGACGGGGGATTCGTGCGTGAACTCGACCTGGGCAATGGATCGATCGTGGGAAGCGACACGAGGGCCGTCTACCGCTACGAACTGGACGAGGAGATCATCGGCAAGGTGAGGATCAGCCGCATCCCGGACATCGCCGGCTCGGGTGCCGCCGAGTGGACGACTGAGCTCTTCATCGAACCGCAGGAGGGTGCGTTCATGGTCAAGGAACGCGACGGATTCGCCGATCTCTGCTGGATCAACGAGTTCGGGGCCGAGATCAGCTGCTTCAAGTCCATGTCCCTGACCGACGGCAGCGCACCCTCCTGGTACAGCGATTCGGCGGGTTTCGTGCGCATCGGCGGGACCGTCGTCGCTTCCGAGCACAACAACACTCGCCTGACCGCCTACGACTCGGCAGGCAACCAGATCTGGCAGAAACCGGATTCCGGCGGGCCGCTCCACGTCTTCAAGGACGCCCTGCTCGTCGGTTCACGGCAGGGTAAAATGGTCGAACGCCTCGACCCCCGCACCGGGGATGTGCAATGGGGGCAGAACTGGGGCAACGGTTACCCGACCATCTTCGATCACGAGGGACAGCCGGTGGTGTTGCTGGCGGAATCGCAGGAGATGTACGTGGGCGTCGCTGACATGGGCACGGGAAAAATCGAGTTGGAGAAGTACTCGGTGGCGTTCGGCCGGGTGGTGTTCCGCACGGCGGAAGGAAACGTCATAGCCTCCGACGACAGGGGCGAGGGCGTGCAGCTGGTGGCGATCAAACCCGGCCAGTCGGAGATGCTGTGGAAACAGGCCTTCAACGGCTACACCTACATCCAGCAGGAAGACCAATACCTGATCCTGCGCAGCGAGGAGAAGTTCGCCGTGTTGCGGTGACGCGAAAACCGATCCACTGGGACGGGTGGAGAGCCCGGCGCGTCTCGGGCCGTGGGGGTCGGTAAGAGGATCACAGGGAGAGACCGTTACGGGGTTGGGTCAAGTAAAGGGCCGCCAGGTGGGTGTTTCACACAATCGATGGAAATATCATGACAAGCACAGGACCTGGGGTCCGAAGTGCGACGCAAGGACAGGATGACGTTGACTGCCATGAAGCCGTGTGTGACCCGGGCGGCGTGCAACCGGGATTGGTTTCCAAAAACCTTCCCAAGATGGGGGTGTGTGCGCAAGAATTGGGTCACTGGGTCAATGAGGAGTCCGTATGAGGGATCACTACCTGCCGTGAGGAAACATCACGATGCCGGTTTCGTGTGCTACATGGATGGCCTCGAGGTTGTGCGATTGACGATGACTCGGTTCATTTCAAAGGTGAAGGAATTTCTTCGGAGACGTGTGACGAAGAAGTTGGGTGGAGGGAAAACTAATGACTCATGAACAGGGGCCGACCGGCGGTGATCAGCCGCGGGCACCCGGGGAATCCGTGAATGAGACTGCAGCAGACGGCAGGGAAGAAGCTTCCGCTGTCGAGGAAGCGAAAAATGGCGGGCCGGTGTCCGGAAAACCTGAGCCTCCCGTGAAGCCATCAAGGCCGT
>ERZ772967.2654-NODE-2654-length-11362-cov-4.984788_pt1 | contig 11362 bp, 10 predicted proteins | sample MGYA00511677_ERZ772967 | MGnify/ENA primary metagenome ERZ772967 (study PRJEB29015, sample SAMEA2737931) | human oral metagenome | biome: human oral; feature: human-associated habitat; material: dental | place: China | collected 2146 ...
GCATGCCGGGCAGGTGGGCGGCCCCGCCCGCGCCGGCGATGATGACGCGCAGGCCCCGCTCGGAGGCGGAGCGCCCGTAGGCGACCATGTCCTCGGGCATGCGGTGGGCCGAGACGACGCCGACCTCGCAGGCGATGGAGAACTCGGCGAGGGCGGTGACGGCGCCCTCCATGGTCGGCCAGTCGGAGTCGGAGCCCATGACGACCCCGACCAGGGGGTCCTCGCCGGTGGCGGTGAGCCGGACATCAGGGCTTGTGGACATCGTTCCTCCCGTGGGTTGTGGTTCGGGGCGGGGGCCGCCCGGTCAGTGGGCGCCCGCGCTCACCCGGCGCCCCGCAGGGCGGCGACGGCGGCGCGGGCGAGGGCCTCGGCCTCGTGGGCGCTGGGGCCGACGACGGTGACGTGGCCGAGTTTGCGCCCGGGGCGCACTTCCTTGCCGTAGAGGTGGACGCGCGCCCGGGGCCCCCCGGCCTCCATGGCCGCGCCGAGGGCCCGGGCGGGCTCGTCCAGCCGCGAGCCGAGCAGGTTGACCATGACCGCGCTCCACCCCGGTCTGACGGGGTCGGTGGCGCCCAGGGGCAGGTCGAGGACGGCGCGCAGGTGCTGTTCGAATTGGCTGGTGACGGCCCCGTCGATCGTCCAGTGCCCGGTGTTGTGGGGGCGCATGGCGAGCTCGTTGACCAGCACCCGCTCCTGGTCGCCCTCCCCCACGACGAACATCTCGACGGCGAGGACCCCGGTGACGCCGAGGCGCTCGGCGATGTCCTCGCCGATCCGGCGCGCGAGGTCCGCCGTGGCAGGGCGGATCCCCACGGCGGGCGCGGTCACGGCCGAGCACACGCCGTCCTCCTGGACGGTGGAGGCCACGGGCCACGAGCGGATCTCGCCGGAGGGGCGCCTGGCGAGCAGGGCGGCGACCTCGCGGGTGAAGGGGACCATCTCCTCCGCCAGCAGCGGCCCCTCCCCCAGCCACGGGTCCGCGTCGCGGGCCTGGTGCACTGCTTTGACGCCGTGCCCGTCGTAGCCCCCGCGCGGGGTCTTCACGACCAGGGGCCATCCGACTGCGGCGCCGAACGCCTCCAGGTCTGCCCGGGTCTTCACGCGGGCCCAGCGGGGGCAGGGGACCCCCATCGCGGTGAGGCGCTCGCGCATGGCGAGTTTGTCCTGGGCGTGGAGCAGGGCGGCGGCGGGCGGTTCGATGGCGACCAGGGGGGCGCACGCCTCGAGGACCGCGGCGGGGATGTGCTCGTGCTCGAAGGTGAGGACGTCGGCGCCCTCGATCAGGGCGAGGACGGCGGCCAGGTCGCGGGGATCCCCGACGGGCGCGTCGACGATCGCCTGCCCGCCGGATCCGTCGGGGGCCTCGACGAGCGCGCGCAGGGCGATCCCCAGTGCGATGGCGCTCTCCTGCATCATGCGGGCCAGTTGTCCGCCGCCGATGACGGCGACGGTGGGGCGGTGCTCGTTGTCCACGGCTACAACATAGCGCCGCTGGGTCAGAAACGCCGCGAGCGACGCCCCATGGACATGAGGGCGCCCTCGGGCATGACGCGGTCGGGGTCCAGCGACTTGGGGATGGCCGCCAGCGACACGGTGAACACGGGCGGCTGGTTCTGGGCGAGTTCGAGGCGCCCTCCCATCGCCTGTGCGAGGTCCCGCGCCAGGGCGAGGCCGATCCCCGTGGACCCGTGCCCCGAAACGCCCTTCTCGAAGACGTTCGGGGCGATCTCGTCGGGCACGCCCTCCCCCTCGTCACTGACCTCGATGACGATGCCGCGCTTGGACGTGCCCTTGCGGGCGCGGACCGTCGTCGTCCCCGCGCCGTAGCGCAGCGAGTTCTCGATGAGCGTGGCCAGGACCTGCCCGAGCTTGCCCGCCTCGGCCAGAACCGGCATCTCCGCCTCGTCGAGGAAGACCAGGGGGCGGCCCTCGGACTCGAAGCGGTCCTCCCACTCCTCACGCGCCGTGTTGAAGACCTCGAGGATGTGGATGGCCTCGGTCTGCCCGTTGCTCCGCGCGTTCGCGTCGAGGAGGTCGGTGACGACCCGCGTCATGCGCTCGACCTGCTCCAGGCAGGAGCGGGCCTCGGCGCGCACTTCCTCCTGGGAGGAGACGAGCTCGATCTCCTCGATGCGCATGGACAGCGCGGTGAGCGGGGTGCGCAGCTGGTGGGAGGCGTCGGCGGCGAACTGGCGCTCGGCGGCGAGGCGCCCGGCCATGCGCTCGCCCGTGCGGGCCAGTTCCTCGGACACGAGGTCGATCTCCTCGATGCCGGAGGACTCGACGCGGGCGCGCACCTGCCCGGAGCCGATCTGCTCGGCCTGGGCGGCCAGGTAGATGAGGGGCGCGGAGAGGCGCCGGGAGAGCCTGCGGCCCATCGCCCAGCCGGTGAGCATGGAGACCGCCATACCGGCCGCGAAGACGGCGCAGGTGACGGCGATGCGCTTGACCGCGCGGGACCCGGAGGCGGTGAGTTGCACGGAGATGCCCGCGGGCGAGGACACGGTGGTCGTCATCGCCGGCTGGGAGGGCCGCACCTGGTTGACCATGAGGGCGTGCCCGGGCACCTTCACCCTGTAGGCCACCGGGGAGCCGCTGCCCGGGTCGGCCACCAGGGAGTCGAGGAGCTGGGGGGTGACGGGCTCGTCGGAGCTGATGCGCCGCTCGATGGCGTGGAGCACCGCCTGCCCCTGGGTGTCGAGGGCCCGCTGGTCGTTGTTCCACACGAGCACCGAGGCGAAGAAGGCGCCGGGCACCCCCATGATGAGCGACACGACGGCGACGACGGAGACGATGATCCGCACCGCCCGTTCCCGCATGCCCGGCTCCCCGGCTCAGCGGCGGGTCGTCTCGAAACGGAAGCCCATCCCCCGCACGGTCGTGATGTAGTGCGGGTCGGAGGCCTCGTCGCCGAGTTTGCGGCGCAACCACGACACGTGCATGTCGAGGGTCTTGGTGGATCCCGTGGGGTCGGAGCCCCACACCTCGCGCATGAGCTCGTCGCGCTCGACGACCGACCCGGCCTCGCGCAGCAGGACGCGCAGCAGGTCGAACTCCTTGGCGGTGAGCTGGAGCTCGGTGCTGCCGGAGAACGCCCGGTGGGCGGCCACATCGACGCGGATGTCCTGGGCGCGCAGCTCGGACTCGGCGGGCTCGGCCGTGTGGCGGCGCAGCAGCGCGCGCACGCGCGCGAGCAGTTCGGCGAGGCGGAAGGGCTTGGTGACGTAGTCGTCGGCCCCGGCGTCGAGCCCGACGACCATGTCCACCTCGTCGGTGCGCGCGGTGAGGATGAGGATGGGGACGCGCCCGCCATCGGCGCGGATCTCGCGGGCGACGTCGAGCCCGTCCATGTCCGGCAGCCCCAGGTCGAGGACGACGAGGTCGGCCCCCTCGACGTTGGTGAGCGCCTCGCGCCCTGTGGACGAGGCGAGCACCTCGTACCCTTCGCGGCCGAGGGCGCGGGCGAGGGGTTCCGAGATCGCGGGGTCGTCTTCAACGAGGAGAACTCTAGTCACGCCCCCATCTTAGCGAACACGGGGGAACTCTTTCATGTTTCTTGACCGAAATACGGGCATACGCTGAAGGCGTCCGGCGGCGCCCCGCCGGGCCCTAGTCGACGGCCGAGAGCACGTAGGGGGACACCGGGCCGAAACCGCGCAGGTCGGCCGTGGGGAACTCCTCGAGCTCGTAGCCGTGCCCGCCCTTGCCCGCGGCGATGGCGGCGGCGGTGGTCGGATCGGTGAGGATCTTGCCCACCGGGGCGATGTCCACCAGGCGGGAGGCGAGGTTCACGGTCGGCCCGAAGACGTCGCCGGAGCGGGAGAAGACGTCCCCGCGCACGAAGGAGGCGCGCACCGGGAGGATCTCGTCGTCGGCGTTGAGCCTCTCGATGAGGGAGGTCGCCACCCGCAGGCCCGTCGGCAGGTCGTCGGCGATGTACAGGACGGCATCGCCGATCATCTTGACCACGCGCCCGCCCGCCTCGACGACAGCGTTGCGGCTCTCCTCCTCGAAGCGCTCGATGAGGCCGACCAGGGCGTCCCCCAGGATGGTGGACGACGAGGTGTAGGACACCATGTCGACGAAGCCGAGCGAGCGGTTCAGGGGAAAGCGGGAGCGGCGGTCCTCGTGGCCCCTCTGGGCGACCTCCTTGTCGAGGCGCGCCAGCAGCGCCTCCAGCTGGCGCTGCCACGAGTGGATGAACATGCTCTCGAAGACCTCGACCCTGGAGCGCATGTGGTCCAGGACGTACATGCGGGCCGTGGTGTCGTCGAGGCCGTGGCGGCGCATCGCGTCCTCGACGAGGGCCTCGAACTGCCACAGCGCGAGGCGGTCGGCCAAGTGCGAGTTCGCGCGCAGCAGCGAACGGGACGTGGCCGTGTCGATGGCCCCCGACTCGACCAGGTCGTGCCACTGGGAGAACACGTCGAGATCCCTCTCGGAGAAGACGACGGCGCCGGGGTCGGGGGTGGGGAAGCCGAGGGCGCGCCAGAACTCGTTGACGCGGACGATCGGCGTGCCCGTCCGCTCGGCGATGTCGTGCGCCGAGTACAGCAGGGGCCCCCCCAGGAGCCGCGGCACGTAGCTGGGGGCGGTCAGCTCGTCAGGAAACGCTGACGACGGCACGTCGCGCGCACCCATCAGGATCCCCTCCTCCGACTGCTGAACACAACCTCATCAGCAGGTAATGGTATAAAACCTCACATTTTCCGTCCGAAGGATCGATGAGAATCCCTCGACGAAATCAAGTATAGTGGATAATTTGATTTTTATCCATTGATTGCGGCCCCGACCTGCGCAAACCCTTTCCGGGACACGCCGGAGGGCGGGCCGCCCGGCCCACGCACCCCAGATTGAGAGAATAATCCTATGCGCTTCATCCTCGCCTCACGCTCGCCCGCGCGCCGCGCGACTCTGGAGTCGGCGGGCGTCCGCCCCACCGTCATCGTCTCCGAGGTCGACGAGGACGCGGTCCTGGACGCCCTGCCGGGGGGCCGGGCCTTCAGCAGCGGGCGGACCACCCCCGCCGACGAGGTCATGGCCCTCGCCCGGGCGAAGCAGGAGGCCGTGACGAGGATCCTATGCGAAGAGGGCTCCTCTTTCCAGGAGGCCCCCTCCGAAGCACTGGTCGTCGTGGGGTGCGACTCGATGCTCGAACTGGACGGGAGGATGCTCGGCAAGCCCCACACCCCCGATGTGGCGCGCGCCCGCATACGGGAGATGCGGGGCAGGACCGCCGCCCTGTGGACGGGCCATTCGATGGCCCTGCTCTCCCCCGCCCGCCCCGGCGGCGCGCGGGACGTTGCGGGGGCCGACACCGCCAGCGCCTCGACCCTGGTCCACTTCGGGGACATCACCGACCGCGAGATCGACGCCTACGTGGCCACGGGCGAGCCCCTCGGCGTCGCTGGCTCCTTCACGGTCGACGGCCTGGGCGGCCCTTTCATCACGGGCGTGACCGGGGACTACCACTCGGTCGTGGGCATCTCCCTGCCGCTCGTGCGCGCCATGGCGGCCGGCCTCGGCGTCTTCTGGCCGGACCTGTGGGAGCCCGCCGGGTGACGATGGGCACCCGGGGGCGCGCCGCCGTAGAGTTGACGCATGGACACCAACACCGTGTGGGGCGTCGGCCTCGCGACTGTCACAACCAGCGGCCAGACCCTCGACACCTGGTACCCGGCTCCGCGGCTGGGCGAGGGCCACGACGACGAGCTGGCCACGCGCCTCGCCCTGTTGGAGAAGGTCGATGACGCCCGGGGGGTGCGCACCAGGGTCGTCACCTGCGCCCAGCGCCTCGACGAGGCGCCGGACTCCACCGAGGGCGCCTACCTGCGCCTCCACGCCCTGTCCCACCGCCTCGTGCGGCCGAACACGGTCAACCTCGACGGGATCTTCTCGCTGCTGCCCACGGTCGTGTGGACCGACGCGGGCCCCTGCGCCGTCGAGGGGTTCGAGCAGACCCGCCTGCGCCTGCGCGCCCGCCTCGGGCGCCCCGTCGTGGTGGTGGGGATCGACAAGTTCCCGCCGATGACGAACTACGTCGTGCCGTCGGGGGTGCGCATCGCCGACGCGGTGCGCGTCCGCCTGGGCGCGCACCTGTCCGAGGGCACCACCGTCATGCACGCCGGCTTCGTGAACTTCAACGCCGGCACCCTCGGCACCTCGATGGTCGAGGGCAGGGTCTCCCAGGGGGTGGTCATCGGCGACGGCTCGGACGTGGGCGGGGGCGCCTCGACCATGGGCACCCTGTCGGGGGGCGGCAGGCAACGGGTCCGGCTCGGCCGCCGCTGCCTGCTGGGCGCCAACTCGGGCCTGGGGATCCCCCTGGGCGACGACTGCGTCGTCGAGGCGGGGCTCTACGTGACCGCCGGCGCCAAGGTGGCGCTGATCGACCCCGCCTCCCCCGGCCAGGAGCGGATCGTGGCGGCCCGCGAGCTCGCCGGGGAATCGAACATCCTCTTCCGCCGCAACTCCGTGAGCGGCAGGGTCGAGGCGATCGTGCGCGACGGGCACGGCATCGAGCTCAACTCCGCGCTGCACGCGTCGAACTGACCGACCCGGCCCGCTGCGGGCGCCGGTCCCCTCGGGGGGAGGGGGAATAGCCGCGCGGCCGGGCGCCAGTGGACAGTGCGGGCCGACTGCGGCTGCGGGCACGGCGCCCGTCGCGCGGGCCCCTCCGGGCCGATGGCGGGGCGCCCCCGACCCGTGCTCGCGCGCATGCCCGCGCCGCCCCCTCGCCCTTCCGCGCAAGGGCCGGAGCAGTCCCCCGCTCCGCGCCGCCGCACCAGTGGGCGCCGCTCAGCCCCAGTGGGAGGCGATCCTGGAGGCCGCAGCCCCTATCCTCTCGTCCGTGGCGGTCAGCGCCATGCGCACGCGCCCGCGCGCGGCATCGCCGTAGAAGGCGCCAGGCGCCACCAGGATCCCCAGGTCGGCGAAGCGCCGCACCAGTTCCCAGTCGTCGTCGACGCCCGGGCAGCCCAGCCACAGGTAGAGGCCGGCCACGGACCGCGGGTCGTTGACCAGGCCCGCCGAGCCCACGGCGTCCAGGAGCCGGGCGCGCCGCGCCCCGTACACGTCCCGCTGGCGCCGCACGTGCGCCTCGTCGGCCAGGGCGACCGCCATGGCGTGCTGGACCGGGGCGGGCACCATCATGCCCGAGTGCTTGCGGGCCTCGACCAGGGCGGCGACCAGGCGCGGATCGCCGTACACCAAGGCGGCCCTGTAGCCCGCCAGGTTCGACTGCTTCGACAGCGAGTAGAGCACGACCAGGCCGGAGGGGTCGCCCCCGCACACGTCGGCGTCCAGCAGCGAGGGGACGCCCCCGCTGACGTGCGGTTCGGCCCAGGGCAGGGCCGCATAGCACTCGTCCGAGACGATGACCGCGCCCCTGCTCCGCGCCCAGGCGATGGCGGCGCGCAACTGGTCGGCGTCCATGACGTGGCCGTCGGGGTTGCCCGGGGAGTTGAGGAAGACCATCGCGGCGTCCGGCCAGGACCCGGGCCTCAGCGGGTCGACGGGCACAGGGACCGCGCCCGCCAGGCGCGCGCCCACGTCGTAAGTGGGGTAGGCGACCTCGGGCACCAGGACGGTGTCCCCGGTGCCCGCGCCCAGCAGAGTGGGGATCCAGGCCACCGCCTCCTTCGAACCGATGGTCGGGATGACGCCCGCCTCCCCCACATCCACCATGTTCCTGCGGGCGCCCCACGCCAGGATCGCCTCGCGCACCTCGGCGGTCCCCACCACCGCCGGGTACCCGGGGGCGTCGCAGGCCCCGGCCAGCGCCTCCCGGATCAGCGCGGGCGTGGGGTCCACGGGCGTCCCCACCGACAGGTCGCAGATCCCGTCGGGGTGGGCGGCCGCCTGCCTTTTGTAGGGGGCCAGGGAGTTCCAGGGGAACGCGGGCAGCGGGAGGGGGCGGGGCAGCTCGGCCATATCAGTACCCGTTCTCAGCCTTCCACTCCTCGTTCTGCGGGGGCAGCGCGGCGATCATCGGATCGTCGTACTCCTGGACCCCGGTGCGCTGGGCGCCGCCCGGGCTGCCCAGTTCACTGAAGAAGTCGGCGTTGGCGCGCAGGTAATCGGACCATTCATCGGGCAGGTCGTCCTCGTAGAAGATCGCCTCGGTGGGGCACACCGGCTCACACGCACCGCAGTCCACGCACTCCTCCGGATGGATGTAGAGGCTGCGCTCCCCCTCGTAAATGCAGTCGACGGGGCACTCGTCGACGCAGGCGCGGTCCTTCACGTCCACGCACGGCTGCGCGATGACGTAGGTCATGTGGCATTCCTCCTCGGAAGTGTCTGCCGATAGCTCTGCGTCTATTATTCACGCGTGGAACCCTCCATACCCCATGAACCTGGCCACGGGCCCGCGAACGGCGCCACCGCGCCGAATAGTCGGCCCCCCCGCGATCCGGGGGCGGCGCGGCCCCCGGGGGCATTTTCCTCATCCCGGCAGCGTGCAATTGAGCGCCTCCCGTGGATGCGGTGGCGCCCGGGCGAGCGCGTCGTCCTGCGCTACCGCCTGGACGACGGCCTGCACGACGCCCTGGGCACCGTCGTCGAGGCCGCCATCGACCACGTCTCCATCGAAACGAGGCGGGGGCTGGTCCGGGTGGAGGCGACGACCATGGTGACCGGCAAGTCCGTTCCCAGCCCGCGGGCGCCCGATCCGGGGACTGGGGCCCGGGAGCACGGGCCGGGGACTGGGGCCCGGGAGCACGGGCCGGGCGCCGCCCCGGGCACCCCGTCGTAAGGGGGGCGGGGGTGCTTTGTTGCGGGCTGGGTCGCGCGGCCCGCCTGGGCACCCCGTCGTAAGGGGGGCGGGTGCTTTGTTGCGGGCTGGGTCGCGCGGCCCGCCTGGGCACACCGTTGTAAGGGGGCGGGTGCTTTGTTGCGGGCTGGGTCGGCGTCTGTTCTTGGCCAGGCCGGGGTGCTGGTCCCTGAGGTGCGTTTCGGGGTGGTGGGCGAGTGCGTACGCCCGGAAACCTGGTGGGCAGATCCGTGAGCGCCCGGCGGGCCCCGGGCACGCGCGGTGGGCAGGCGGCGCGCGGGCGGGGTTTCCGGGCGGGTGTGGGGGCTGTTTTGCAAGCGCCCTGTCCGGCGTTGTAGGCGGCCAGGGCGCCCAACGGGCGGGCGCGGGGGCTGTTTTGCGAGTGGAGGAGCACGAGGCGCTGGCGGAGCGGCGCCTAATGGGCGGGTGTGGGGGTTGTTTTGCAAGCGAAGTGGAGTTTTCAAAGGGATACCACGCTTTGCAAGTGTTATAACGCTTGCAAAGTGTTGTATCGCTGTGAAAGTGGAGGTATCGCTGTGAAAGTGTGCCCCGTCGTGTCGGTATCGCTGTGAAAACAGCCCATGGCGCGCGGCTCCCGGGCCCGGGAGTCCGGAGGCCACGCGGTATAGCCGTGAAAACGGGCCCCGCGCCGCCTCCGCTTTCCAGCGAGCCGCATTGGGGCAGGTTAGCCCGCATTGGGGCAGGTTATTAACCTGCCCCAATGACCCGTTACCTACCCCAATGACCCCTTTCCTACCCCAATGCACCCTCTCCAATGCGACGTTGCCTACCCCCATGCACCGTCGTCCGCCCCAATACGGGAATGCGCCGCCCGGAGCCGCATGACGACCGGGTCGCTGTTCTAGGCGCATAAGGGCGTGACGTTGTTTGCGGGGGCGCGGGCGAAGCTGGCGGGGACGAGCGTGAAAACCGCAGTCGCCTGCGACGTTGTTTGCGGGGGGCGGGGGCGAGGCTGACGGGCGGCTGCCCCTGCACTGCGCTGTGAGACGAACAACCGCCCCCGCGCCCAGCAGCACCGGCCCACGCCGTTCCACGGCGGAGCCGGTGCTCACACGTCCTTCTGCTCGTAGGGTTTGTCCCAGGAGCCTATTTCGATCAGATTCCCCTCGGGATCGGCGATGTAACAGGTCCTCTGTCCCCACGGCTCCGTCGTGGGCTCCATCACTGGTTTCGCGCCGTTGTCGACAACGCGCCTGAACGAGGCGTCCACTTCCCCGAAAGTGTCCACGTAGAGCGCGATCTCACAATGCCCGTTCAGTCCCCTGGCGTAGTCGTAGCGGCGGCCCGTCATCCTCTCGAAGTCCTTCCTGCCGTACAGCAGGAACAGGGTGCCGTCCTTGACCAGGTAGACGTTGGAAGAGTCCTCCGCCTCCTTGATCCCGAAGCCGAGCACGTCCCTGTAGAACCGGATCATCACCGCCATGTCCTCGACGAGCAGTCCGAAACCGTCAAGCCTCATGCGGCACCCCTCGACCACGATCGCGATTACGCCTCTGGATACTGCTATCAAAGCCACTGATCATGCGGCCCCCTCGATCACGATTACGCCCGGTCACCGGTTCGCGCGGCGCTCGCGGGCGGCGATCTTGAAGCGCTCCTGGGCGTCCAGGACGACCTTGCGCACGCGCACCGCCTCGGGGGTGACCTCGACGCACTCGTCGTTGGCCGCGAACTCGAGGGACTCCTCAAGGGTGAGTTTGCGCGACGGGGTGAGGGACTCGTACACGTCTGCGGTGGCGCTGCGCGTGTTCGTCTGCTTCTTCTCGCGGCAGATGTTCACGTCCATGTCCTCGCCGCGTGGGTTCTCGCCCACGACCTGCCCCTCGTAGACCTCAGAGGAGGGCTCGACGATGAAAGTGCCGCGCTCCTGCAGGTTCGTCATCGCGTAGGGGGTGGCCTGCCCGGCGCGGTCGGCGACGAGGGAACCGGTGAGGCGCTGCTCGATGGGGCCCTGCCAGGGCGCGTAGCCCTCGGCGATGGACGAGGCGATCCCTGTGCCGCGTGTTTCGGTGAGGAAACGCGTGCGGAAGCCTATGAGGCCGCGGGCGGGGACAACGAACTCGAGGCGGATCCAGCCCGAGCCGTGGTTCGCCATGGTCTCCATGCGTCCCTTGCGGGCGGCCATGAGCTGCGTGACCGCGCCGAGGTACTCCTCTGGGATGTCGATGGTCATGCGCTCCATCGGCTCGCTGAGGGTGCCGTCGATCTCCTTGGTGACGACCTGGGGCTTGCCGACCGTGAGCTCGAAGCCCTCGCGGCGCATCTGCTCGACCAGGATCGCCAGGGCGAGCTCGCCGCGGCCCTGGACCTCCCAGGCGTCGGGGCGGTCGGTGGGCAGGACTTTGATGGAGACGTTGCCGACCAGCTCGCGGTCCAGGCGGTCCTTGACCTGGCGGGCGGTGACCTTGGCCCCCTTGGTGCGTCCGGCCATGGGCGAGGTGTTGATGCCGATGGTCATGGAGATGGCGGGGTCGTCGACCTTGATCAGCGGCAGCGGCCGGGGGTCGTCGGGGTCGACGAGGGACTCGCCGATGGTGATGTCCTCGATGCCGGCGACGGCGACGATGT